>Ga0055584_100001702_pt1 | contig 21576 bp, 17 predicted proteins | sample OSDHelmetaG_FD_58716 | JGI IMG/M metagenome (GOLD analysis project Ga0055584, IMG submission 58716) | Pelagic marine sediment microbial communities from the LTER site Helgoland, North Sea, for post-phytoplankton bloom and carbon turnover... | ecosystem: Environmental > Aquatic > Marine >...
CTCCATCTTTCCAATGCCGAACGGGACTCACCGTGAAGACCACGTTCGCCTTGATTCCCTTCGATCGCAAGAAGTCGGGAATGTGCCGCAGAATGAGGTGCACCTCCTGAAAGGAAAGGAGGCGCTTCCTAAATTCCTTGTTTGGGATCTTGTGACAATTGGCAACCGTGCGACCGCTTGCGGTGTGTTCATACAACCAGGCTGAGCCCAGCGTAATGAAGAGCGTGTCTGCTTTCTTCAACGCCTCCGCGCCATTGGTCAAGGATGCGTTGATGCCTTCCACGCAAGTATCTGCGTTGGTATGGTTGAAACTCCCGTGGTGGTCTAAGCTGACCCATTGTTCGCCCACTTGCATCAGATCCTCATTGGAATAAGGTCGATTGTTGAGCATGCGCTCCAGGGCATTCATGATGGAAAATGGGTTGAACAGGATCCCGAATGGATTGATGAGCGTCTCGATTTTGTTTTGCTGGAGGCGACCTCCCACGTTCTCTGCAAAACAAGATCCCAGCATCACCACCCGACTTTCATGGTCGATGAAAAAGGGAAATTCCGGCGCTTCAACCTCTGTTCTAAAGTGTTCCATGGCAATGGCCTTACTTGGCTTTTTCGAGGGTAAAGGAAAAGGTGGTTCCCTTGTCTACAACACTGCGCACGCTGATGGTTTGGCCATGCGATTCGATGATGTGTTTACAGATGGCTAGGCCGAGTCCTGTGCCTCCTTCGTGGCGAGAGCGGCTGCGGTCTACTCGATAGAACCGCTCAAACAGGCGTGGAAGGTGGTCGCTCTCAATCCCAATGCCATCATCCGATACTTCCACCAATACCTTTTCACTCATGTCGAAAAACTTGACCTTACAAAAGCCCTTGTTCTTTCCGTAGTGGATAGAATTCATGACCAAGTTGGTGATCACTTGTAGCATCTTGCTGCGGTCTGCCTTGACGGTAATGGGCTTTTCATATTTCTGGTCAAACGACAGCTTGATCTTCTTCTTCGACGCGGCAATTTCCAGCAGTTTGAAGACCTCTTCCACCACCTTCACCATGTTGAACTTTTCGAACTTAAGCGAAGTGCTTCCCGACTCCAATTTAGAGATGTGATCCAAGTCCTCAATCAGTACAACCAAGCGATCTAGGTTCTTGTCCGCGCGGTCTAAGTAGTCGTAGTTGATTTTCGGGTCTTCCAAGCCTCCTTCGATCAAGGTGTGTAAATACCCTTGCATATTAAAGATCGGCGTGCGGAGTTCGTGGGCAAGGTTTCCGATAAAATCTCTTCGAAACCGCGCTTGTTCTCTCAGTGCAGTGATTTCCTTTTGTTTGATCGAGGCCCACTCTTGCACGTCTTTCTGAACGCTTCCGAGTTGATCCCCACTGGAAGCGGCATCCTTGATCCGCTCTTCCATGTTCATTGGTGAAAAGATGGTGCGGTAGATCATCTTGATTTTCCCGAGGAGAAAAACCTCAATCGCCCACCAAGAAATCAGCCATCCAACGCCGAAGGAAACGATACCATACAGCAAAAAGAACCACACTGGAATATCCCATTGCTCGATCAGGTAAATCACAATGGTCACCGCGAGCGGCACAGCGCTCACGCTCCCTGCAATGAGCAGGCTAATCTGTTTGGGGTTCTCGATCTTCATCGCGTTCGAGGAATTATTCCTCAAACTTATAACCTACCCCTTTAATTGTCTTAATGTGGGTACTACCAATCTTCTCTCGAAGCTTTCGAATGTGCACATCAATGGTCCTGTCTCCCACAATGACATCATCCCCCCAAACCGAAGAAAGAATGGCTTCACGGGTGAATACCTTTCCGGGAACGGAAATGAGGAGGGCGAGTAATTCGAATTCCTTTTTTGGCAGATTCAGTTCGAGTCCATCCTTGACAACCACATAGCGGTCTCGGTCGATTTTCAATGATTTCAACTCGGCTACTCCTTCGTAGGTTATGGAACTCTCTTTCCTTCTGAGAAGTGCCTTCAGGCGGCTGATCAGCACACGCGGCTTGATCGGCTTGGTGATGTAATCATCCGCGCCAGCATCAAATCCTGCGATTTGCGAATAGTCTTCTCCACGCGCAGTCAAAAACGCGACGATGATGTGCTTGGTTTCTTGGATCTCTCTCAAACGGAGGCAAGTTTCCACGCCGTCGATTTCTGGCATCATCAAGTCGAGCAAAATGAGGTCCGGTTTTTTCTTTCGGGCAATCTCAATCGCATCGATGCCGTTCTTGGCCGTATAGACCTTAGCGCCTTCTCTGTCTAGGTTGTAACTGATGAACTCAAGAATATCCTCCTCATCATCCACCACCAGAATCTTCTTCTTCGCAAGCATGGGCTCCGTGTTATCTGAATAGTTGTCCGAATGTAGGTTGCGAGCCATGTCTTCAAGGTTAAACCGTTATTATCAAAACGCCTCAAGTGTTATCTAATCATCAAGTCGACAGAAATCACTTAACGCTTAATTAATCCAATATTAAAAATATCCTGACTCTAGGGGCGGAACTTTGTGCCCGTAAGAATTAAAAAATGACGCGACACATTTATCTACTATTGATCGGATTGTTCCTAACATCACATTTATTTGGTCAATCTGGCACCATTAAAGGAACCGTCGTTGAGGTGGCAGGAGGAAGTGAATTCCCCGTTCCCTTTGCAAACGTATTCCTTGAAGGTACTACTATCGGCACTTCTACCGACTTTGATGGCAACTTCTCTTTTGAAGGACCCGTTGGTCAACACGCCCTTATTATCAGCAGCGTAGGCATGCAGTCAGACACCAGTATGATTTCTGTGCAAGTCGCTACCCCAGTGGAGGTGAAGCGAGTAATGGGAACCAACGCTATGGTGTTGAAAGCAGTTGAGATCGAGGCGAAGATGAATCGCGAGAGTGAGAACGTACTGCTTATGGAGCAAAAGAACGCCTCCGCCATCCAACAGTCTATTGGAGCGGCAGAACTTTCAAGGCAAGGTGCTTCAGACGTTGAACAAGGCGTGCAAAAGATCAGCGGCGTTTCCAAGTCAAAAGGAAACAACGATGTGTTTGTGCGCGGGTTGGGTGATCGCTACAACTCTGCCCTCTTAAACGGATTGCCCATTCCTTCTTCCAACCCTGACAAGAAGCTGATCGACCTTTCCATCTTTCCAAACAGCATCGTTCAGAGTATTGATGTTTACAAAGCATTCAACCCAGCCCTGCCCGGAGATTTCGCTGGTGCCACGATTGACATTTCTACCAAGGATTATTACGAACGCCCTTACGTTAAAGTAGGACTCAGCTTCAAAGGAAATTCGGTCACCACCTTCCGTCGTTTTGAATCTGCTCAGCAAAGCGCTACGCCATTCACCATTGCCCCCAACTACCCGGAGCGGGTACTGCCGGCCTCCCTCGAGCAGGGATACCAATCTGCGTACTACAGCTCTTCTCCTGATGATCAAAATGATCCGTTTAGCCGCAACTTGAATCCTGTGGTCAGCAACGCTATGCCGGGCACGGCCGTGAGCGTTCAGGCTGGTAATTCAACTTCGTTTGGCAGTGAGGGTTTGATTGGACTGCTGGTTTCAGCAGATCACGAAAACGGCTACCAAACGCAGGAAGGGTTCGCGCGAAACCTGGATAACCGCGGCGTTGACAAGAACTACTTTCAGACCACCAAGTACGACCACCAAACTACATCTACGGGGTTGGCGAATTTGTACTTCCGTCCAACAAGGGATCACAACATCCAGTTGACTGGACTCTATACACACAATACATCTGATGCGATTTCAAACTACGATGCTTTGATCCGCGACAGGGATCGCAACTCTTACTTGTACTCCGTTCGGAACACATTGCGCGTCAACAGCCTCGCCACGGGTCAATTGAGGGGTGAGCATGTGCTTGTAAACAAGCGCATCGAAGTGCAATGGGGCGCAAGCATGAACCTCGCGAAGAATGAAGAGCCAGATCGCAGCCAACTCCTTTACGAGGCGAGTGACGCTACTAAGTCAGACTACACTTTTGCGGTGCTCAACGCATCAGACAACCATCGCTTCTTCAGTGCCTTGAACGAAACAGAGATGAATGCCCGGGCAGCCATCACTTGGAATTTCCAAATGGACGAAAACGATCAGGCCACGGGCAAGATCACCGTGGGAGTTGCGCCACGATGGAAGCAGCGTGACTTCACTTGGAGGCAATTCAATGTTCAAATGAAGTCGTACGCGGATTCTCTTCAGAACCAAGGCTTAATTGTGTCTAGCCTCAATCCCGATCAATACCTCAACCCTTCGAGTTACGTTTCTGGTCAATACCAATACACAGAAGCACGAGATGGTTCAAGGGTTCACTTTGCTTCGCAAGACATCCTTGCGGGTTATATGAATGCTGAATATCTATTTGCCAATCGCCTGTTGGTAGTCTTGGGCGCTCGTGTTGAGTGCACAACGCAGGAGGTCGAGTACAAACTCCTTGGAGATCGATTGAAAGATGAATACCGGACTTCTACGTTTGATACTATCAACATCTTCCCTTCACTGAACATGAAATACATGGTCAATGAGAAGAGCAACGTAAGGCTCGCCGCATCGCAAACTACATCGCGACCCAACTTCAGGGAGTTGGCTCCTTTTCAGTACCAAGATCAATCGCGCAGGCTCTTCGAAGGAAACGTGGACTTGACGAGTGGGTATGCATATAATGTCGACTTAAAGTACGAGCGGTTTCCAGCGGTGGGTCAAATGTTCGCGCTTACCGTGTTTGGGAAGTACATCGAAAACCCCATTGAACGTTTCGAAGTGCCCACATCGGGGACACTCTTTACCTACTTCAACCTAGGAAGTGCAGTAGTGGGTGGCGTAGAAATGGAATCCAAGTTTTCATTGGGCGATCTGTTTGGTGCATCCAATGAGGATGAGTCGCGTGTGATTGACAACATAGACCTAGGCGTCAATGCCGCTTTCAATTACTCTCGATTCTCGATTGGCACCTCCGATTCAGTTCAGACGTCTAAAGGAACCATTCTGGCGACCAACAACGAGCGCCCCATGCTAGGCGCAAGTCCCTACCTGGTTTCTTCCAGTTTGTCCTATGCCTTCGACTTCAACAACATCAAGTCTAACATTGCCCTGGTCTACAATGTATTCGGTCCGCGTGTTGTGCTCGCTGGCACCTATGGAAAAGGAGACGTTTACGAGCGGCCTGTAAACACACTGGATCTAGTGATGAAGAATGAACTCAGCGACCGCTTCGACCTGAACATCTCTGTGAAAAACATCTTAAACCCACGGATCCTGCAAACACAAAAGATTGGAGGTGAAACCTTTGTTTTCAACGAATACAGACTTGGGGTGAACTATGGCGTTTCTCTTAGCTACAAGTTCTTCGGCGCCGAATGATCGCGATTAACCTCAACGTAACAATAGCTTAATTGAGCCATAGGAAGGATGCAATGAACAGGTAAGATTCACCCCGTTGCTTTGCCCTTGAAATCAAAAGAAAAAACATGAAATCAACATTTACCATGATCAAGAAAATTACCCTCGCGATGTTAGTGCTCGGGGCCATCACGCTTTCCTCTTGTAGCAAGAAAGGTTGCACCGACCCGAACGCAAACAATTACGATGAGAAAGCCAAGAAAGAAGACAACAGCTGCACCTATGACAACGATGCAGACTCTGTGCTTTCAGGAAACATCAGTGCTGACATGACTTTAGACGCCGATGTAGTGTATACACTCTCAGGGGGAGTGCACGTAAAGAGTGGTGCGGTTTTGACTATTCCAGCCGGCACGATGATCAAATCTGACCCCAACGAGTCTGTGGCCTACCTCTTAATAGAAAGAGGAGCTCGCTTTGAAGCCATCGGAACGGCGACCGAGCCAATCATATTCACTTCTGGAGCTGCAAGTCCTGCTTCGGGCGACTGGGGAGGTATTATCCTATGTGGAAAGGCACCGATCAACAATGGATCAGAAGCAACTGCTGAAGTTGGAGACGTATTGTACGGCGGGTCGGCTTCAGACGACAATTCGGGCACACTTCGATACGTACGGGTAGAGTATACGGGAAATGCAATCAACGACGAAAAGGAACACAATGGATTCACCTTCAACGGGGTTGGGTCTGGAACGTCTGTTTCCTATCTCCAATCGTACATGGGAAATGACGATGGTTTTGAGTTTTTTGGTGGTAGTGTGCAAGCAGATTATTTGATCTCGACTGGATCGGGAGACGATTGCTTCGACTGGACGTATGGATGGGTAGGTTCCGGCTCGTATTGGATCGCCGAGCAGATCGATGGTATCGGAGACCGGGGCATTGAGGCCGACAACAATGGCGACGACAACGCAGCTTCACCGTATTCGAATCCAACATTGACCAACCTGACGCTCACGGGTTACGGCGAGGCAGATGGCATCAAGCTCCGCGAAGGCACCAAGGCGAATATTTCAAATGTGATCATCGATAATTTCAGCGATGGGCTCGACGTCGAGCATGCGATTACTGTGTCAAACCTTGCTGGAGGTGAGCTGGTCCTTTCCAACATCAGCATCAGCAACGTAGGCGACATTTTTGAAATCAAAGGATTCGATACGGTAGCCGACAGTACTTCGGCAGCTGACAAGATTAACGCTGCCGTAGGTGATGGTGCATCAGGGGCGGGTACAAACTGGCGCTCAGGATGGTCTAAATCGCTTTAACTAGTCCTTAGTTTTCTTCTTGAATTGACATGGCCGCCCTCTTGGGCGGCCTTTTTGTTTACGTACGGTTAACATTGAGGATTTTACATGCCAATATTGATCGTTGGCCGCTCGACGTCAAAATCCTTTTAACCATAAGGGATCCGCGCCCTTTTTTCAGCTTTTGACGTAACCACAACCTTAATCATGTTTTAAGAATATGTTATGTAGTTTGCCTAGGCGCTAACCCTAGATGAAGAAATTAAAATTTTGCGGTCATGAAACCTACACTCAAAACCGCATTGACCTGCCTACTGTTGATCGTGTCTGGTCAACTCCTTGCTCAGAACATTACCTATCCAAAATTCGGATCGGGCATCCGCTTCGTTGCGGCCGACTCATCCGGATCCATCCAGATGAATGCGCGCATTCAGAACTTATTCATCGCAGAGCAAGCCTTGGGGGAAGATTTTGACCCTGCTCTAAATGCGTTAACGCGTAGGGTACGTCTCAAGTTTGGAGGTTTTGCATTTGACCCTCGCTTCACCTACAAAATCGAGATTGGTCTTAGCAACCGCGATACGCGTTACAGAGATGACGGGTCATTGGTAGGAAACACGGCTAGGTTGGTCATGGATGCCGTGGTCAAGTACGAATTTCTCAAGGGCCATCAGATTTGGTTTGGGCAGACCAAGCTTCCGGGTAACCGCGAACGAGTCATCTCTTCCCAAAAACTACAATTCGTCGACCGAAGCTTACTGAACAGTCGCTTTAACATCGACCGCGATTTTGGTGTCCAGTTTCGCCATAAGTTCAAATTAGGCGATGCCCGCCTAATTTTCGCTGAGGCCATTTCGCTGGGCGAGGGCAGAAATTATATCAACACAGATGCAGGTGGATTGGAATATACTGGACGCGTCGAATTCCTTCCAATGGGAAGTTTCACGTCAAAAGGCGATTATGTCTCTTCCGACCTTTCGCGGGAAGAAACGCCCAAACTGTCTATTGGTGTAACCGGCGACTACAATGTAGGAGCCATTCGGTCAGGAGGTCAGTTGGGTAAAATCCTGATTGATACTACTGGAGCATATGTTGAATCCGACTTGCTTTCCCTCATGGCGGATATGATGTTCAAATACAAGGGATGGTCTGTGCTCATCGAGACGGCATACAGAGAGAGTAGTTTAGGCGATTTCAGAGATGCCAACGGGAATGCATACCGCCAGGGGTTCGCTTATTCTGGACAGGCGGGCTACCTATTTGAGAATAATTTGGAGTTGGCGGGAAGGTATACGCGAACCATGAAGCTTTCTGGCTTGGCCAGCGATGTAGGGAACGTAGAACAGTACACCCTTGGACTTTCTCGATATTTTCTTGGTCATAACGTAAAAGTTCAGACTGACTTAACATACGAGCGAGGCCTAAGTACAACCTTTGCTGACGAGAACTTGATCTTTCGTTTCCAAACTGAACTCTCATTCTAACCGAACTTAACCTGCTCGACTCGTGAACTATTCTTTCTATGACTTTCTCGTCCTGATGGGCGCGCTCGGATTCTTCATCTACGGTATGAAGGTCATGAGCGAAGGCATTCAAAAAGCCGCCGGACAAAAGCTCCGGGAAATTCTTGGTGCGATGACGAAGAATCGATTCTTCGGCGTAATCACCGGATTTATCATTACAAGTTTAGTTCAGTCGTCATCAGCCACTACGGTGATGACAGTGAGCTTCGTAAATGCCGGACTGCTCTCCTTGGTAGAGTCTGCCGGAGTAATGATGGGTGCCAACATTGGCACCACCATTACGGGTTGGATTGTTTCCTATTTCGGCTTCAAATTCAAGATTGTCACCCTCTCCCTACCCATGATTGCCTTCGGCTTGCCGATGAGCTTGATTGGAAATTCGAGGGTAAAGAGCACAGGTGAATTCCTGATCGGTTTTGCGATCCTCTTTTTAGGACTCTCGGCGTTGAAAGATGCAGTTCCAGATCTCAAAGAAAATCCAGAAGTCCTTTCATTTCTCGCTGGGTTTGAGCCTGGTTTACTTACGAACTTGATGTTCGTGCTGATCGGCGCAGCGGTTACCATCATTGTACAATCGTCGAGCGCGGCGATGACGCTGACCTTCGTGATGTGCAACAATGGATGGATACCGTTCCCTTTAGCTGCCGCCATGATCTTGGGTGAAAACATTGGAACAACCATCACCGCAGAATTGGCCTCCTTCGTCGGTAATGTGCATGCAAAACGGTCGGCTAGGATTCACTCGATGTTCAACATCATTGGCGTTACATGGATGGTATTGGTGCTTCCTTTTGCCTTGCAATTGATCGATTGGTTTTCGCAAACTGTCATGGGCAACACTTCGCCTTTTGAAGACGCGGAATCCATTCCTTTTGCCCTTTCTTACTTCCACACGTTCTTCAACTTGGCCAACGTCATGTTGCTCATCTGGTTTGTTCCTTTCCTCGTGAAAATGGCGATCAAATCTGTTCCGTCGAAAGGGGAGGACGACGAAATCTTCCACTTGGAATACATTGGAACGGGGTTGATGGGCACTTCTGAGCTCGCCCTTCTTGAAGCTAAAAAGGAAGTCGTGAAATTCAGTGAAATCTCTCTTCGCCACGTGCGCATGGTCAAAGAGCTGCTCGTAGAAAAAGACAAGAAGAAGGTCAAAAAATTGGTGAAGCGCATCAAGAAGTACGAAGAAATCACGGACAACATCGAGGCCGAAGTGACCAACTACCTGATGAAAGTTTCGAGTAAGCAACTTTCAGCTGAATCTTCCATGCTAGTGCGAACCATGCTGAGCGTTATCAAGGAACTAGAGCAAATGAGCGACATCTGTTATCAAATGTCTGTAGGGCTCGACAAAAAGCACGATCGAAAGATCTGGTTCAGCTCAGATCAAAGAGAAGCTCTTTTAAAGCTCTTCAAGCTTGTAGAAGACTCCTTGGAGAACATGATGAAAAACCTTGAGTTGGGATCTGCACATGTTGACTTACCGCACGCTGCAAAGCTTGAGTTGGATATCGACAAGAAGCGTGATTCAATGCGGAAGCAGCACCTAGAAAAGATCGAAAAAGGAGAGTACGACTTCCAGAACGGAATGATTTACAGCGACCTTTTTGCTAGCCTAGAACGAATTGGTGATCTATCGATGAACGTGAACGAAGCCCTTGCAGGTAAGTTCTAGAAGCAGTCGGACAACCTAGAATTGAAAGACGTAGGGTACGCTTTGAACCCGGTTGCTCTTGTTACCAGCTTGATCTAGGATATAGGTCTCCAAGCGGATGGTGTCTCGACCTTGGTAGAGCTGCACCAAGGGAAAGCTCTGCACTACGGTTCCTTTAAGGAGCCATCCTTCGCGGTTTTTCTTCGATGCTGGAATGACGCTAAAAAAGCTGGAGGTATCGGCAAGGTTCGCTGGATACCAGCGCTTCCATTCACCGTCGATCTGTTCAAACAAAAAGGTTCTGACCGAGCGAATGGTATTTGAGTCAACCGCGCCAAGGTTTCCAATGTCGCCCTGGCAATCTTCGAATTCAGTTTTAAAAACCAGGTTCTCCCGCGTATCATCTAACATCAAGGTGTCATAGCTGAGCACCGGTGCTGGCTCTTCGCACTTGATCTTTTTACACGCCATGGTCACGCCTAGAGCCATGGCAAATGCCATTACCTTTGATAACTGATATGCGTGCTTGCGTTGCATGAACTCGAAAGTAACAATCATAGACCGAATCGCTTCCGTTACCTCAGACGAGGACTTTGCCGCATTGGCAAGCGAAGCTTTTGAATTCCAGTTAAAGAACAACGTTCCATATGGCCGTTTCGTTCAAGACGTTTACCGTGCCGAACATCTAGATCTAAACACCCCTCCCTTTCTTCCGATCGAATTGTTCAAGCACCTGCGCCTTTCCTGCAGTCCACATCAAGAAGCTTCGTTCATGAGCAGTGGAACATCTGGAATAGAGCGGTCAACCCATCACGTGCACGACCTTTCGCTTTACGATGCACTCTCTACCTCCCATTTTGAAGGCTTGTACGGCCCATTGAATGAACAGGTGGTGCTGGCTCTTCTCCCTTCTTACATCGAGAATGGTGATTCATCGCTCGTATACATGGTAGATCGATTCATTGCCAAAGCCGACCCCAGGTCTTGTTTTTTACTCGGTCAACCCGAGCAGTTGACTGAAACGCTTCTAGCATTGAAACAAGAAAAGAAGGCGACCGTACTCTTTGGGGTGAGCTATGCGCTGCTCGACACGGCGGAGCAGGTTGTGGTAGACTTTCCTGAGCTCATCGTGATGGAGACCGGGGGCATGAAAGGAAGGCGTGAAGAGATGACGCGCAGTGAATTGCACCGAGCGATTAAAAAAGGCTTTCCATCTTCCCAGATCCACTCGGAATACGGGATGACCGAACTCCTTTCCCAAGGATATATGCGAGACGGTCACTCCTTCACGCCACCCCGGTGGATGAGGGCATACACCACAGAGATCAGTGATCCCTTGCGGATTTTGGAACCGGGAAAACGAGGACTTTTGGCCTTCATCGACCTGGCGAATTATCACAGTTGCTCCTTCATTCAGACGCAAGACATCGGAATTGTAAAGGAGGACGGAACATTTTCCGTGGAGGGCCGTTTGGACCACAGCGATTTACGCGGCTGTAACCTACTTTACACTTAACCCGAATTGAAATGACGAAGGAAAAAGGCGGCCTCATGGAGGTCTTTACATTGTTCTTTAAACTAGGCGTGATTGGCTTCGGTGGCCCCGCTGCCCACATCGCCTTGATGGAGGAAGAGGTGGTCAACAAGCGCAAGTGGATGAGCCGCGAACATTTCCTTGACCTCATGGGCGCGACGAACCTGATTCCGGGTCCGAATTCCACTGAAATGACGATGCATTGTGGTCATGAACGGGCAGGAATTCCTGGACTTTTTGTAGCGGGTTTCAGCTTCATCTTTCCCGCGGTACTCATCACCGCGGGACTGGCGTGGTTTTACGAACAATACGGTCAATTACCCGCGGTAGAACCCTTCATCGAGGGAATCAAACCCGCAGTCCTCGTCGTTATCGTAGGCGCCATTCTCAAATTGGGAAAAAAGGCAGTCAAGAACACAACCCTAGGGATCCTTGGAGCCATTGTTCTTGCATTAGCCCTCTTGGGCGTGAACGAGATCGCGGCCCTTCTTATTGCCGGGGTAGCCGGAGCGCTCTTCTTCTATTTTCGAGATCGTCCAAAGGGGGGACTTGGAAGCCTTTTGCCACTTGCCATTCTTCCATCGACCTCTGTTGCCATTGCCAAAGTTTCTACGACCAAGATCTTTTTGACTTTTCTTAAAGTAGGGGCCGTATTATACGGAAGTGGATATGTTCTCTTCGCCTATTTGGATGCCGAGTTGGTCGCGAAAGGTTGGCTATCCACACAGCAATTAATGGACGCTATTGCTGTTGGGCAATTCACCCCAGGCCCTGTGTTGTCTACCTCCACCTTTGTTGGTTACCAACTCGGAGGATGGGCCGGAGCAGCAGCAGCCACCTTTGGAATGTTCCTTCCTTCCTTTCTGTTCGTTTGGATTTTGAATCCGCTCATCCCTAAGATGCGATCATCTGCGCTCCTACGGGGATTTTTAGACTCTGTAAATGTGGCAGCAGTTGCGGTGATGGTATCGGTGCTCGTAAATATGACCACTTCCTCTCTAACCGACTGGAAGGCCATCGCTATAGCGGGGATGACTACCGCCTTTTTCTTCGGCTTCAAACGCCTCAGCTCCATGTGGCTGATCGTTTTTGGAGCAGCTGCCGGATTTCTTTTGTCGCTCATATAAGCACTTGGATCATCCTTTCTAGGTGACATCCGTCACGTTCTGCCGCTCCAATAGCCCCTAGCTTTGATGGGTCAAACTAAATACGCGACCAATGAAAAAGAACATGGGAATGACCGATCGGATCATCAGGGTGATCCTCGCACTTGGAGTTGTAGGCTTGTGGTATGCAGAGATCATCAGCGGAACCATCGCCATCATCGGATTAGCGCTTGCAGCGATCTTCTTTTTGACCAGTTTTATCAGTTTTTGTCCGCTTTACTGGCCTTTTGGGTTGAGCAGTCTGAGGAAGAAAGCGAAATCTTAGTTCCTCATTCATAGCCAATTAGCATGTGAACCCCGCAATTAATTAGCGGGGTTTCTTGCATCTCCGTTTAATCATCGTAATATTGCAATGAATAAATCACCATGGGACTCACCAAAACAGATCTCTTTACGGAGAAACAAAACGCATTGAGCAACATCGCAAAAGCGATGGGCCATCCAGCACGGGTTGCCATCATCCAGCATTTGCTCAAGGCCAATGCTTGCATCAACAGTGATTTGGTGCAGGAATTAGGCCTTGCACAGGCAACGGTATCCCAGCACTTAAAAGAACTCAAAGGAATCGGTATCATCCAAGGAACGATAGAGGGCACATCGATGTGCTATTGCATCAACCCTGAGGCTTGGAATTCGATCCGCACATTATTCAACGAACTATTCGATCAATACGACGCTTCTCGTGGAGAGGGGTGCTGCTAAATTCATGATCATGCAAACAGAAGAACAACTCAAAGCGATTGTGCGGGATAAATACACCGAGATCGCCAACAACGAAAAGGCATTAAACGCAGCTTCATGTTGTGGAGCCACCGAAGTGACCAAAGAAGTGTACAACATCATGACAGATGACTATACCACTGTAGATGGATACGCCGCCGACGCCGACCTCGGTCTTGGATGCGGTCTTCCTACGCAGTTCGCCCAAATTAAACCTGGAGACACGGTTATCGATCTAGGATCAGGTGCAGGAAACGACTGCTTCGTAGCGCGTCATGAAACCGGAGTCACCGGAAAAGTGATCGGCATCGATTTCACAGATGCGATGATTCAAAAAGCGCGGGAGAACGCGGAGAAGCTCGGTTACAACAACGTAGAATTCCGGCATGGCGACATCGAAACCATGCCCGTTGTTGACAACAGCGCTGACGTAGTGGTGAGCAACTGTGTATTGAACTTGGTTCCAAACAAGCAGGCGGTGATTGCCGATATCTTCCGCGTCTTGAAGCCAGGTGGCCATTTCAGTATCTCCGACATCGTTTTGGTGGGCGACCTTCCTGAAAGCCTACGCCAAGATGCAGAGATGTACGCCGGTTGTGTCTCGGGAGCCATTCAACGCGATGCCTACCTCGGTTTCATTGAAGCACAAGGATTCGGACACATCACGGTACAGAAGGAAAAAACGATTTCCATTCCGAACGACATCCTCTCTACGTACCTAAGCCCAGAGGAGGTAGCGAGCTTCAACCAAGGAGGTGTTGGAATCTATAGCGTGACCGTATTCGCCCAGAAGCCGGGGGAAAAGGCGACAAAACCCAAGATCAAGATTGCTGATTTAGCCGAGCAAAATGCCAGTTGTACCCCGGGATCCGGATGTTGCTAAAGACTATGAACGAAACCTTAAAAACAACGCTCGAAGCACTGTCAAACGAAGTGGGACTTGTTTCAGAAGATCGAAAGCCTGTGTTAGAACCCTTGGTGGAATACATCCTCTCCAAGCAGCGGGCAAATGATCCGGTGAAGCTCAACTTCATCTGCACCCACAACGCACGAAGAAGCCATATCAGTCAATTATTGGCGGCGGCCACTTCTCTTTACGCAGACCTGGAAAACATCGAATGCTATTCCGGCGGAACGGAGGCAAGCCAGATCCATCCGAATGCAAAAGCGGCACTCGAGGTGCTCGGGTTCGTCTTTGCTGGAGAAGACGAAGGGGACAACCCTCATTACTTGGTAGACTTGGGTGAAGCCAACATGTTAGAGATCTTCTCCAAGGTGTACAACGACGACGACAATCCACAACGTGAATTTGCGGCTGTAATGGTCTGTTCCGCCGCAGAAGAAGCCTGTCCATTTGTAGCAGGGGCAGAAAAAAGGATGTCTGTCACCTTTGAAGACCCCAAAGAATTCGACGATGAGGAGGATCCAATTCCTGGATATGTGCAACGATCAAGAGAAATCGGACGGGAATTGATGTACGTAATGTCTCAAGTATCATTCAGATTGGAAGCATGAAAGGGATAGGGTTTTTCGAACGTTACTTGACCGCGTGGGTGCTCATTTGCATCCTCGTTGGCATTGCCCTCGGTTACGTGGGCGGAGACAAAATCTCCGTATTGGCATCTTGGGAATACGCGCACGTGAACATTCCCGTCGCGATCCTCGTCTGGCTAATGATCTACCCGATGATGGTGCAAATCGACTTTAGCTCTCTCAAGGATCTTCGCACCAACATGAAAGGCTTGGGCTTAACAGTGGTAGTGAACTGGCTGATCAAACCTTTCACCATGGCATTTTTCGCATGGATCTTCTTTGACCACCTATACGATGCATGGATCACCCCTGAACTGGCCGATGAGTACATAGCAGGCGCAATCTTACTCGGCGCTGCACCCTGCACGGCAATGGTCTTTGTGTGGTCCTATCTGAGCAACGGAGACGCGAACTACACCCTGGTGCAAGTCTCGGTCAATGACTTGATTCTACTGATTGCCTTTGTGCCTTTGGTGCAGTTCTTACTAGGCATCACTGATTTTCAAATTCCCTACGAGGTACTAGCAACCTCTGTCATCACCTTTGTGGTCATTCCACTCCTAGCGGGGTATCTATCCAATCGCTGGCTGCTTAAGACAAAGGGAAAGGAATGGTTCGAAAACACCTTTCTTCCTCGCTTGAAGCCCATTTCCATCATTGCGTTGCTCTCCACCCTTATCCTTCTCTTCGCCTTTCAAGGGGACCAACTAATTGCAGCCCCCTTTCACATTCTCCTGATCGCCATTCCGCTGACCTTGCAGACCTACTTTATCTTTTTCATCAGCTGGTTCAGTGGAAAGTTCATGAAACTGCGCTACTCTGTCTGTGCACCAGCCGCTATGATCGGAGCGAGTAATTTCTTCGAGCTCGCTGTGGCTGTTGCGATTGCACTTTTTGGATTGGATTCTGGGGCCGCACTGGTAACGGTAGTAGGCGTATTGATTGAGGTTCCCATCATGCTTAGCCTGGTGCGCATAGCGCGAGCTCGTGCTTATTAAACACCCCACTTTCGATAGACCCAAACCACGTTTATAAATCTTGATTCAGGTTTGTGCAGCAGCCAAACCACGTACCTTTGCACCACTTAAATAAATGCTATGAAAAACAAAAACACAAAGGTGATGCTGGCAGTAGGATTGCTGCTTGCAGTCGCTAGTCTTGAATTTTCGGGATGTAAGAAAGGAAACGAAGATCCTGCCTTGTCGCTCCGATCTAGAAAAGCCCGAATGACGGGTGTTTGGAATGTCGTTACTTACGGCGACACCAGCACTTTCGTTGGCACATCTGACAATACTTCTACCGACTCTGAAGGATACTCCTACAGCTCTTCAAGTGAAATGTCTTACACAGAGCGCATGAACTTCGCGGCTGGATATATGAGTCAGTACTACATGGAGGAAACGAATTCTTCTTATGGTTCTGCTGGACTCGTAAACACGCAATCAGGCGAATACGAATACACGATGGAAGATGGCGATTTCGAAATGAGTTCCATGAGTACTTATACGTATGCTGGTGGTGGAAGCGACATCTATAGCTTCGACGCAAGCGGAGATCACGAGAGTGCAGTTTCCATTACCTACACTTTCGAAGGTGACGGTACATTTACCGCTATGATTGAAATGTCGAACAGCCTCGACTACACTTATATTGAAGGTGGATCATCGATCAACTCTGAAAGCTCAGAAAGCTCAACTACTGAGATATCTGGAACATGGTCTTTCATCGGAGGCAATAAAGAGGACGGCTTCAAGAAAGACGAGCGCGTTGCGCTTTGGTACAAGTCGACCGAAGAGACTTATGAGCAATCAGCAACTGAAACCTACCCGCTTTGGAACTACACGTATACTGACAGCGACGAAGGTGATTATACTGCTAGCGGCAGCGATACTGATCCTGACGAAGTGTGGGATATCGTCATGCTGAAGAACAAGGAAATGAAGGCTCGTCGTTCGTATACAAATACTTACGTTGACAAGTCAAGCTACACTTACACAGACAACGATCCGTACACTGAAAACGATGATCGTGAGTACACTGGTACTTCAACCGGTAGCTCTACGATGATGCTTGAGCGTCAATAATTGCGTTTGACGCATAAAACAAAAGGCCCCGTTTGGGGCCTTTTTTGTTTCGTGATGTTTCGAAGCCGAGGTTACTCTGCAATCACCAAAAAGTAATTCTTCTTTCCCCGTTGCAATAGCAAATACTTCCCTGCGATCAAATCATCGCTTGAAGTAGCAAAGGCGTCGTTAACCTTTGTCTTGTTCACTGAGATGGAATTCTCTTTTAGTGCTCGTCTGGCCTCTCCATTAGACGCAAGGAATCCACTTTCCGAAGAGAGCAGATCAACGATGTTCATGCCCCCACTCAAAGCATCTTTTGAAATGCGGCCTTGAGGCACGCCTTCAAATACATCCAGCATGGTGGCCTCATCCAAGGCCTTAAGCGCTTCGCTCGTAGCCCGGCCAAACAGTACCTCTGACGCACTCACCGCCTTTTCAAGGTCAGCTGTAGAATGCACGCGAGACGTCAACTCCTCCGCAAGGGCGCGTTGCATATTCCGCATGTGGGGGGCTTGATTGTGCTCGGCCTCAATGGCCTCAATCTCCTCCCTTCCTTTGGTAGAGAATACGCGCATGTAATTGCCCACATCTCCATCTGCCGTGTTCAATAGAAATTGATAGAATTTATAGGGCGAAGTTCGAGCTGCGTCCAACCAAACGTTTCCGCCTTCTGTCTTGCCAAATTTGGAACCATCCGCCTTCTTGATCAAAGGGGTGGTGAGGGCATACGCCTCTCCCCCTTCCAAGCGACGAATCAATTCTGTACCGGTGGTAATGTTTCCCCACTGATCGCTTCCTCCCATCTGGATCATGCACCCATGATGCTTCCACAAATGGTAGAAATCATAGCCTTGAATCAATTGGTAGCTAAACTCTGTAAAGGACATGCCGTGCTCTAGACGGTTCTTGACCGAATCCTTCGCGAGCATGTAGTTGATGGAAATGTGCTTTCCAACATCCCGAATAAAGCCCAGGAAATCAAAATCCTTGAACCAATCGTAATTGTTGACGATCTGTGCTGCATTCTTTCCCTCAAAATCTAAGAATTTCTCGAGTTGCTTGCGCTGGCAATCCAAGTTGTGCTGGAGCAAGTCCACGTCAAGTAAGTTCCGCTCGGCGGATTTTCCACTTGGGTCTCCCACCATTCCAGTGGCTCCCCCCACCAAGGCGATGGGCTTATTTCCTGTGCGTTGGAAATGGGTCAAGGTCATTACCTGCACCATGTTTCCAATACCCAAAGAGTCCGCAGTTGGATCAAATCCAATGTAACCAGATACGCCGCCCTTGGCAAGGAGTTCTTCCGTGCCGGGCACCATGTCGTGCAGCATGCCTCGCCACCTCAGTTCTTCTACAAAATTGTTCATCAAATCAGCGTTTGGCCGGCAAAAATAAGTTTATCTCCATCCCCAAGGGTGAAGAAGCATCACTCATTCAAGATCTCAAAGAGTCGGTCGAGGTTTGGCGTAAGGATGATCTCGATCCGGCGGTTTTTGGCCTTTCCATCGGCAGTAGAATTATCGGCAACGGGTATGAACTGTCCGCGACCTGCCGCAGTCAGCATGGTGTTGTCTACGCCACCTTCCTGGTTCATGATGCGCACTACTGATGTAGCCCTAAGCACCGAAAGGTCCCAGTTGTCTTTCATCGCCGCACCCCCATTGATGGGGTCGCTGTCCGTATGTCCTTCCACCAAAATGGTGATTTCCTTTTCTTCCTTGACAACCTTAGACAGATCTAGTAAGGCCTTTTTACCTTCCGAATTCACCACCGTGCTTCCGCTCGGGAACAGCAGCTTCGCCTCAAGGCTTACGTATATTTTTCCATTGCGCTGCTCAACGGTCAGCCCTTTGTCTTTAAATCCTAAGAGTGCCTGAGAGATACGATCCTTCAAAGCGCGCACTGCAGCATCCTTCTCAGCAATGATATCTTCCAACTCTTTCACACGCGCCTCTCTGTCTTTCAACGCACTCTCTACTTCGTTCAGGCGCTTTTCCTTGGCATTCAGCATGCCTTCTAGCTCTCTGAGGTCGTCTTCGCGACGCTGAAGGTCGATTTGGGTATCGCGCAACGCGTCCAACAAGGTTCGGTTCTCAGCATCGCCTTGCGACTGGATTTGCTTGAGTTTTTCGAGAAGCTGGTCGTTGATTTTGTTCAACTCCGTGTACTTCGCGCGTGTTTGGCGATGACGCTTGCCCAGGTAAGTAGTGTCGTCTTTCAACTCCTTCATCGTCTCCATGAGGTTCTCGAGGTCCGCGTTGAGCTCTTCGTTTTGAGCCGTGAGGGTTCTGTTCTGGTTGGTCAAATTCTCCCTAGCCTCGACACAATCTGCCTGTTTGGCTTTGAGTTCTTCGTACTGTCGAGAAGGAACGCAAGCACTCGCAAGGAGTACGATGGAAAGCATTAGAAAGATCGTTCGCATGGTATACCACTTTGATTTGTGACAAAGCTACCGGCATCTGAAACCCGCAAGTGACCATGGGCTATGACTTATGAACAAGGCAGCCTTGGTTTTCATTCCGCACCATGGTCTGCATTTTCGCTCACTATTCTCGCCGCCGAAACGTTACTTTGGGTCCAAGAAGCTCCATGAGGCCCATTCGCCATATATCCGCGCCGTATTGCATCCCTTTCCTAATCACTGTTCTCGCTTGTGTAGGCAGTGTTCAGTTAGGATTCGGACAGGATCGAGTCATTGATTTGACGCTGGCTGCCGACACCACCTTACTCGATACCAACAGCATCATTCCTGAAAGCTTTTCATTGGTGGGGTTAGACAGCACTGACTTCACGGTTGACTTTGCCAAGGCAACATTGGTGGTCGCACCCTCCGTCGCATTACCAAAAGACGTGCAGGTTTCGTTTCGCACGTTTCCTTTCAACTTCACCAAGCCTTACCGGCACAAAGACGAAGCCTTGATCGTGGCGCGCCAACGCGTTTACAACCCATTTCGATCTACCGCAAACGACCGTGGTGACAATGACATCCTCAACTTAGGCGACATTGAAAAACGAGGAAGCATATCTAGGGGCATCACCGTGGGTAGTGCGCAGAACCTGAGCGTCAATTCAAGCTTGAATTTGCAATTGTCAGGTCGCCTCAATGAGCGCTTTGGGATCGTAGCCGCCATTGCGGATCAGAACATCCCCATCCAACCCGACGGCAATACACAACAACTGCAGGACTTCGACCAAGTCTACATCCAAGTATTTGACGACCACAATCGGCTCACTGCGGGCGATTTTCAGGTAGTTCGCAATGATCAGAGCTATTTCATGCAATTCAACAAACGGCTGCAAGGTGCGCGCATCGAATCGGAATTGGTCAACATTGGTGGAGACAGCAACAAAGTGCTGCAGGTCGATGCCAGCGGCGCCGTTTCAAGAGGAAAATTTGCGCGTCAAACGATCCAAGGCGTGGAAGGAAACCAGGGTCCGTATCGCTTGCTAGGAGCCGACGGTGAGCCCTTTATCATTGTCCTATCCGGAACGGAACGCATCTACCTCGACGGTCGCCTCTTGATCCGAGGGCAAGAGAACGACTACGTGATCAATTACAACACATCTGAAGTCATCTTCACCGCGAAGGTGCCCATCACCAAAGACCGCCGCGTTGTTGCAGAATACCAATACTCAGACCGCAACTATGCACGTTCCATGGTTTACGGAGCCGCCAATTATCAGAGCGAGCGATGGGATGTTGACCTCGCTATATATTCCGAGCAAGACGCCAAAAATCAACCCTTACAACAAAACCTCACCGATGCTCAAAAAGACGTTTTGCGCAATGCGGGAGACGGCCTAAACGCCGCTGTGGCTTCCAGCGTAGACTCGGTAAGCTTTTCTGAAAACCAGCTGCTTTACGACCAGGTAGATACCGCCTACTTCGATTCCATTTCGGGTACTACCACCTCCTTTTCGAACGTATTGGTCTACAGCACGGATCCCAACAAAGCCCATTATCAGGTAGTATTCAGCAATGTGGGCGAAGGAAACGGAGATTATGTCTTCAAGGAACAACTCGCCTTTGGCCGCATTTACGAATGGATAGCCCCCATCGACGGTCAATCGCAAGGAACCCATGCGCCGATCATCAGGTTGGTGACGCCCAAGCAGCGCCAAATGATCTCTGCGCGGGCCCAGTACAAAATTTCCGAAAAGATCACGGCATCGGTTGAATGGGCAGGAAGCGGTAGTGACGACAACACCTTCAGCCCAGCCGATGAGAACGACGACTTGGGCATGGGGGCACGCGTAGTGGTGGATGGCGAGCAACGCATACGCGGAGATTGGCACGCAATCGCTTCGGTCGACTACGAATACCTTCACCGCAATTTCCAGCAGATTGAGCGTTTCCGAGGCGTTGAATTCGACCGCGACTGGAACATTCGGGGCTTGGAGATTCCAAATGACCAAAATGTAATCGGCGCCAAGGCTGGGTTCAGAAAATCAAAGGAACTCAAGGCCATCTGCGGCATCCGCTCCTTCAACGCAGGGTCGTCGTTTGAAGGGTTGCAGAATTCTTTGGACCTCACCTCAGACATGAAATACTTGAAAGGAAGCTATGGAGCTAGCTTGATCAAGCAACAAGGAGACCTCATCCAATCTGAGTACTTCCAGCACAACACCGACCTCCGCATTCCCATTTGGAAAGTGCAACTGGGATTCAAAGATGATTTGGAAGAGAACCGGAGGTTTGACCCCAGCACGGACACGCTAAGT
>Ga0055584_100001703_pt1 | contig 21576 bp, 19 predicted proteins | sample OSDHelmetaG_FD_58716 | JGI IMG/M metagenome (GOLD analysis project Ga0055584, IMG submission 58716) | Pelagic marine sediment microbial communities from the LTER site Helgoland, North Sea, for post-phytoplankton bloom and carbon turnover... | ecosystem: Environmental > Aquatic > Marine >...
ACGCGGCCGACGACGACGACGCGGCCGACGACGACGACGCGGCGGACGACGACGACGCGGTGGACGACGACGACAGCGTCGACGACGGCGGCGACGCCTGCGCCGACTGCCAGGCGAGCGTCGGCGGTGGGGCCTCCTGGTTCGCCCTGGTCGGCCTCATCGGCCTGGTGCGCCGGCGGCGCTGACGCGGTGGGCCGGGGGGCCGTAGAGTCCGCCTCCAAAGCGGAGGCCCCCCAGCGATGATCAACTACAAGACCAACGGCAACTGGCTTCGCGACATCGCGAACCTCTCCCGGTCGTGGACGATGCAGCGCATCGTGAAGTCCACGATCCTGGTGGGTCTGTACTCGCTGCTGGTCTGCGTCGTGCTGCAAGAGACCGGCTGGGCCGACCGGGTCCCCCTGAACATCTCGGTCTTCAGCCTGCTGGGCGTCCTCCTCTCCATCGTCATGGTGTTCCGCACCAACACCGCCTACGGCCGGTGGTGGGAGGCGCGCATGCAGTGGGGCGCGTTGGTGAACAACACCCGCAACCTGGCGATCTACGTCGACGCCATGTGGCCCGCGGCCGACGCGGCCTCGCGGGTCTACATAGCCCGCTCGATCAGCAACTTCTGCTTCGCCCTGGTGGAGCACCTGCGGGACGGGACGAAGCTCGACGAGCTGGACCTCCTCCCCCAGGAGAAGGAGTTCCTGGGCGGCGTCGGCCACCCGCCCAACCACATCAGCCGCGGCATCTTCAAGCGCATCGCCCAGGCCCACCGCGACGGCGTCATCTCCGAGGGCGACTACATCAACATCCAGGGCCCCCACCAGTCCCTGCTCGACATCCTGGGCGCCTGCGAGCGCATCAAGAAGACGCCGATCCCCTTCAGCTACGCCATCTACTTGAAGATCTTCGTCCTGGGCTACGGCGTGCTGATGCCCTTTGCGTTGGTCGACGTGTTCGCCTTGTTCACCGTCCCCATCGTGATGTTCGTGTTCTTCGCGCTGTTGGGCCTGGAGCTCATGGGCGAGGAGATCGAGGACCCCTTCGGCCTGGACTGCAACGACCTGCCGACCGGTGACATCGCCCTGACCATCTCCGAGAACGTCTACGAGATCCTGGCCGGCCAGAGCTGCCAGGCCAGCGTCCACGGCAGCGCGCCCTACGAGAAGGTCTTCTAGAGCCGGGGCTGTCGCGTCGGCTGCGGCCGCCGTCCCGCTGCTATACGAGCCCCTCGCTCCCCGGAGGAACCGTGACTCGAGCCACCATCCCCGCCACCGGCGTCGCCCACGAAGAGGTGCTGAAGCGCCTGGCCGACCTGCAGACCGACGACATCGACTGGCGCGGCGGCAAGACCTGGTCGCTGCTGTACCCCGTCAGCGACGAGCACGAGCACCTGCTGGAGCGCGCCCAGGCGCTGTTCATGAACAGCAACGGCTTGAACCCCATGGCGTTCAAGAGCCTCAAGCAGATCGAGTCCGAGGTCGTGCAGATGACCGCGTCGATGCTCAACGGCCCCGACGAGGCCGTGGGCACCATGACGTCGGGCGGCACCGAGTCGATCCTCATGGCCGTCAAAGCCGCCCGCGACCGCGCCCGCAAGAAGTGGCCGTGGATTCGCAGCCCCGAGATGGTCGTGCCCCGCACCATCCACGTCGCTTTCGACAAGTCCGCCCACTACTTCGACGTGAAGCCCATCTACGTCGACACCGGCGACGACGGCCGCGTCCTCGTCAACGCCATGCGCAAGGCCATCGGCCGCAACACGATCCTGCTGGCCGCTTCCGCGCCCCAGTACCCCCACGGCGTGGTCGACCCGATCCCCGAGCTCGGCGAGCTGGCCCTCAAGCGCAAGCTCCCCCTGCACGTGGACGCCTGCTTCGGCGGCTTCATCCTCCCCTGGCTCGAGCGCCTGGGCGTGGAGATGCCCGCCTGGGACTTCCGGGTGCCGGGCGTGACGTCGATCTCCGCCGACGTGCACAAGTACGGCTACGCGGCCAAGGGCGCGTCGATCCTCGTCTACCGCTCCATCGACTACCTCAAGCACCAGTTCTTCGTGTCCACCGACTGGCCCGGCGGCATCTACGCCAGCCCGTCCATCGCGGGCACCCGCGCCGGCGGCCCCATCGCCGCGGCCTGGGCCGCCCTGCACGCCATGGGGGAAGCCGGCTACCTCGAGCTCGCCGAGCGCGCGCTGAACGTCACGAAGACCCTGCGCGCTGGCGTCGAAGCCATCGAGGGGCTCGCCCCGGTGGCCGAGCTGCAGTCCACCGTCGTCGCCTGGCGATCCGTGGACCCCGGCGTCGACACCTACGCCGTCGCCGACCAGCTCGCGGCGAAGGGCTGGGCCGTCGACCGACAGCAGTACCCCGCCTGCATCCACTGCTCCGTCAACGCCTGGAACGCGGCGTCCGTGGAGCCGTACCTCGCCGATCTGGCCGAAGCCGTCGCCCACGTGCGCGCCCACCCTGAGCTCAAGACCGAGGGCGAGGCGGCCATGTACGGGATGATGAGCAAGGTCCCCCTGCGCGGCGTCGTCAAGGCGTCGGTGCGCGAGGTCATGGCCGGCATGTACGCCCCCGACGGCCAGGCCCCGGACCTGGGCAACGTCGGCGCGGGCGAAGACGACGGGCCGCTGCTGCGGCTCATCAACCGCTACGGCGACCAGGCGATGGCGCTGCTGGACAAGCTCGACTCGGTCCGGGGAGGGCGCGGGGGCCCGCGATGAGCCGCAAGCGCATCGCGTTTGGTCGAATCTCCCAGGAGACCAATGCGTTCTCGGCGCTGCCGACGACGATGCTCGACTTCGAGCGGCTCCACTACGTCGTCGGGGACGAGCTGCTGGCGCGGTGCGAGAAAGGCGCCGCCGAGGCCCCGGGCTTCGTCAAGAACGCCGAGCTGAGCGGCTTCGTGCGCGGCGCCCGCGAGGTCGTCGACGACGTCGAGCTCATCCCCCTCATCTCCGCCTGGGCAGTGCCCGGCGGCCCGCTGACCAGCCAGTGTTTCCGCCAGCTGCTCAACGCGCTGGTGGACTCGCTCAAGGAGGCCGGGGACGTCGACGGGCTGATGCTGTCGATGCACGGGGCCATGGGCGCCCACGGATCCGACGATGCCGAAGCCGACATCGTCGAGGCCTGCCGCGCCGTCGTCGGCGACGTCCCCATCGCCGTGTCGCTCGACCTGCACGGCCACCTGGACCGCCGCTTCGTCGAGGCCGTCGACATCCTGACCACCTACCGCACGAACCCCCATCGCGACCACGCGAAGACGGGCCGCCGCGCGGGCCAGTTGCTGATGCGCGCGGTGCTGGGCGACATCCAGCCGACGTCGGCCTGGCGCTCCCTGCCCATGCTGCTGGGCGGCGGAAACACCATCGACCTGCTCCAGCCCATGCGGCCCATCTACAAGTGGATGAACGGGGTCGAGAAGGAGCCGGGCGTGCTGTACGTCAGCATGTTCAACGCGCACCTGTGGAACGACGCGCCGGGGCTCGGCTGGGCGACCCACGTGGTCACCGACAACGACCCCGCCCTCGCCGAGCGCGTCGCCGACGAGCTGGCTCAGCGCCTGTGGGACGTGCGCCACCACAAGATGCCGGAGTTCCCGGACCCCCAGACGGCCATCGTGCGGGCCCGCAAGGCGTGGTGGCAGCGGCGGCTGGGCGTGGTCACCATGAGCGACGCCTCGGACGTCGTCGCGGCCGGTGCTCCGGGCGAGAACACCCGCTTGCTTCGGGCGCTGCTGGACGACGCTCAGGACCTGCGCAGCTACGTGCCCATCCGCGACACCCTGGGGGTGCAGCAGCACTGGGACCAGCCCCTGGGCAGCGAGTTCGTGTTCGACGTCGGCGGCAAGCTGACGGCCGACGCCGACCCCGCCTTGCCCGTGGTCGGTCGGATCACGGCGCGGGCGGAGGTGGGGGCGGTCGGCCGGATGCTCGCCGTCGACCTGGGCCACGTGCAGCTGGTGGTGACCGGTGGGCCGCCGATCGCCATGAAGCCCGAGTTCTTCACGAGCGTCGGCCTGAGCCCCTGGAAGGCTGACGTCGTCGTCGTGAAGTCATTCTTCCCGTTCCGCGCCTACTTCCTCGCCCACAACCGCATGACGATGTACGTCAAGACATCGGGCGTGACGGACTTCGACGTGGGGTTGAGCGCCGACTTCCGCCGCCCGGTGTTCCCGCTGGACGCGGTGGAGGACTGGCGGGTGCAGGACCGGAAGCGGCGGGGCTAGTGGTCCAGCACAGGGGGCACGAGCCGCCAGGGGTCCCCCGGGCTGCACCGTGGCGACGAAGGCGCGCCACCGGGCGACCACGCGGTCGGGGGCGTCCCAGTGCAGCCAGTGGCCCAGGTCGGCCCAGACTTCGGCCTCGCAGGCAGCGGCGACGTGCTCACACGACAGGGCCGCCATCTCCGGTCGCAGGTACTTGTCGAGCTCGCCCCACAGCACGAGGGTGGGCACGCCGACCGGCGGCGCCGACGTCATGGACCGCGCCATCGACCCGCGCTTGCGCACAAGCTCTTCGAAGTAGGCGATGGGTGCGCGCATGCGCTCGCGGGATCCGAAGGCCCGGTGGTAGTGCTCGGCGTCGGCGTCGGTGAAGCCGGCGGGGCGCATGAGGTTGACGCGGTAGACCGCGGCCCGCGCGTCGACGGGGAGGTCCCCCAACCAGGCTCGGCCGTCGGGGCCGATCAGCCGGCCGATGTAGCTGCTGCGGCGCTGCTGATCCGCGCTCCGGTTGTAGACCTCCATCCAGGCCTTGCCGTGGGGCATGTCCATTGCGGTGAACGTCCGCCAGCGGCCGGGAGAGGCCGCGGCGGTGATCCAACCCACGGCGGCGCCCCAGTCGTGACCCACCAGATGCACGGCGCGGCCGGGCGCGACCGCGTCGACGAACGCTTCGACGTCCGCGGCGACGGTGAACAGGTCGTAGCCCCGCTCCGGGGCGGCGCTGAGGCCGTAGCCACGCAGGTCGAGGGCGTACACGCGGTGGTCGGTGGCCAGCGGGGGAAGCACCTCGCGCCAGGACCAGGCGAAGTCCGGGAAGCCGTGCAGCAGGATCACGACGTCGCCGTCCTCGGGGCCGTCGGCGAGGGCGTGCAGGCGCAAGGGGGCGCCGTCGTCGCCGCGGCCGACCAGGTCGACGAAGATCGACTGCGCCGGGCCGGGCAGCGACGTCAGCGGGGGGGCGGGGGTGACCGCGCAGGCGGTCAGGACGGACAGAACGGGGAAGAGCGCGCGCATGCCCTGGGTACGGGTGGCGGGGGCCAGCGGATCGTCGTTGCCGTGGCGGCGCCGGCCGGGACGGGCGCCGGGGAAGCAGAGGCCCCGTCAGCGGTGGCGCACTCGCTCAACGATGGGCGGGGGGCTCCTGAGCGAACTTCCCCGGGCACAAGGCGACGGCGGCGGCCCAGGGGTCTTCGGCGTCCCGGACGACGTCGGCTACAAACGGCAAAGCGAGCTCCGTGACGAACTCGGCGGGCTCGGGTTCCGTGACCAGCTGGCGCAGCAGGCGCTTCGCCACGGGGTACCACCGCGCGTGGTCGCCTTCCCACGGGATCTGCACCCGCCGCGCGACCCCCGCCCGGCTCGCGTCGGGGCCCCCGGCCAGGAACGCGCACTCTTCGTCGAGGATGCGCTCGAAGTCCGCTTGCGCGACGCGGCCGTGGTGCACCTCGGCCCACAGCTCCCAGCGCGAGCGCTCGGTGGTCGCGAGGTCGTCCATGACCCGGACGAACACGGCCTCGCCTCGCTTGTCGCGCAACGTCGCCGGCAGCGCCACGCACCCGTTCCCGCCGAGCCAGTCGGCCAGGTACTGCAGCGCCTGAAAGACGTTGTAGCGGACCTCTTCGGGGTCGCTGTTGGAGATGACGGGCGACTCCGCGAGGTCCGCCGCGAGCAGCGCGCGGGGGTAGTTGGGGTGGTCCTCGTCGAGGCCTGGGACGTCGTCGCCGAGCACGAAGGCGAGCAGCGGCTCCCGCTCGACGTCGTCGGGGACGAGCGCTTCGATGACGGCGATCAGATCGCCTTTGCCCTCGCCCCGCTGGGTGCGCCGGAAGGCCTCCACCAGCGCGATGCCCGGCCGCACGAAGTCGGGGTGTGCGACCCAGAAGCCGGTGAGGCCACGCCGCAGCTGGGTCACCACGTCGCGCACGTAGCCGACCATCGTCACCCGCAGCGAGGCTTCGTCGCCGGACTGGGGCAAGACGCCGTACATCCCGCCGATGGAGATGCCGCCCAGCCGGTTCATGGTGCTCGCCAGCCGCACGTGGGACTCGGCGATGTGGCGCACGACGATGTCGGGGTCCGCCTTGACCGGAATCCGGTAGCGGGGTTCGCGGCGGTACAGCCGGGCCGTCGACGCCAGGTAGTCGTGCCAGCCGAGCGAGCCGCCCACGAAGTGCGGCGACAGGGCCGCCACCATCGGTTCGATGCGGAAGATGGCGCGGGGGTTCTCGAACACGAGGAAGACGCGGATGGTTCCGGACTCGTAGGCCGGGTCGCGCTGCTGGATGGCGGCCTCCGTCGCCTCGAGCAAGGCCTTGAAGTACGCCGCCTCCTCTTCGTTCTCGAGCTTCGGCACGTAGAAGACGAGGGCCTCGGGCCGGGCGCGCATGTGCCAGGCGTGCAGCACCAGGTCGAGCACGTGCAAGGGCAGGGGAGACCCGTCGAGGAAGTGGGCGGTGTCGGGCAGGGCGAGGCCGGGCACGCGCTTGATGGGTCGGCTGCGCCGGTCGGCCGCCAACTCGTAGACGCGGCCCCGCTCCTCCAGGCGGAGCGTGCCGTCGAAGCAGCCGATGAGGTTCTCGGCGGCGTGCAGGAAGCTCCGGGTGATGGGCGTCTTGCTGTCTTCGTCGTCGGCGCCCCAGCGGGGGACCTCGCCCGAGGCCTCGACCAGCGACGCGATGATGGCGGGCTCGTCGGGGGGCACGCGGTGCAGCGCGTTCATGGCGTTGATGGCCATCTTCGGCGTGTCCGGGGGCCCGAACAGCGTGACCTGTTCGCCGCGCAGGAAGTCGGGGACCTCGATGGGCGGGGCGGTCGCGTCGATGGCGCCGAGCACGACGCGGCCGGCGTCGTCGGTCTGGCCGACGGGCGTGGGGTACTGCTCTGCGGACCACGGCACGCCGCGCTGACTTCCCTCGGCTTCGCAGGCCGCGACGGCGGCGTCCAGGAAGGCGCGGTCGGTCCGCCGCTGGTCCAGGACGGCGCTCAGGTGGTCGCGGATGGCGCGGTAGACCTCGACGACGACCGCCAGCGCCTCGTCCGTCTCGATGCCGGTGAAGTCGGCCCGCAGGCCGGCCTGAATCGACAGCCCGGGCACACCTTCGACGGGCTCCGCGGCCTCGACCAGGCACTTGATGAGTTCAGGGGGCAGGAACGCGGCGTAGGCGGGGACATCGAGCATTCCGGCATCGTGCCCGACGCGCCGGGTCGGGTCGAAGGCCGGGGATCAGCGTGCGGGGAGCGCGGCGAGCACAGCGGCCACGTCTTCTTCGGTGTTGGACGGGCCGAAGCTGATGCGGACCACGCCGTCGGGGGTGCGCAGGGCGTTGTGGGCCGACGGGGCGCAGAGCAGCCCGGCGCCGACGGTGATGCCCGCCGCCGCGAAGGAGGCGGCCACCCCGGCCGGGTCGGTCGGGGCGAACGCGACCGTGGGCAGGCGGGCCTCGGGGATGCGCAGCCCCAGGACGGCATGGCCCCGCTCTTCGAGCGCCACCGCGACCCGCTCGGCGTACCCGCGGCATCGCTCCTGGCGGTCGGCCTGGGCTGGGTCCTCCAGCCAGTCGCAGGCCGCCGCCCAGGCCGCCAGCGCGGCGCGGTCCACGGAGCCCACGTCGCAGTAGCCGGGCCGCGGCGCGCAGGCCGGGGCCCCGGCGCCGGGCAACGCGCAGACCGCGGCGGGGGTCTCCAGGCACACCGACGGCGCCACGTAGAGCCCTCCGATCCCCAGGACCCCGTGCATCGCCTTGTGCGCGCCGAACGCGACGAGGTCCGCGCCCAGCGACGAGAGGTCCAACGGCTCCCAGCCCACGAGCTGCGCGGCGTCCACGAGCACCAGCGCGCCGTAGCGGTGCCCCAGCTCCACCAACGAGCGCACGGGCAGCCGCTCGCCGGTGACGTTGCTGGCCGCGCAGAACGCCAGCAGCCGGGCGCCTTCGCGAAGCTCGGCTTCCACCGCGGCGAGGTCGATGGGCCCGTGGGCGCCCCGCTCGACCTCCACCACGTCGACCCCGCGGGCGGCCAGCTTCGCCAGGGGCCGGGTCAGGGCGTGGTGTTCCATGGAGGAGCAGATCGCTCGGTCCCCGGGCTTCCAGGCCACGTCCGCGACCGCGACGGCGAGGGCCGACGTGCAACCGGGCGTCAGCAGGAGTCGCTCGGGCGTGGTGCCGAAGAAGGCCGCCACCCGGGCGTGCTCGGCCTCGAAGGCGATCGCCCAGGAGCTCGGCGCGCGCCGGTTCGCGGCGTTGACGGCGCTCAAGACGGCCGACGGCTTCGGCCACGACGTCCCGGCGTGGTTGACGTAGGTCACGCGCCCTCCAGACACCACGCCGACAGCGCCGCCCGGAACTCGGGCGTGTGCAGCGCGGCTCCATGATCCCCCGGGACGACCACCGCGCGCCCCCCGCGAAACCGATCGGCGAAGGAAGCCGGCTTGTCGTCGACCCCGTTGACCACCGTCGCGGGCCCGATCACCGACAGATCCAGCCCCGCCAGCTGCGGGAGGATCGCCCCGGCGAGCCAGGCGGCGGCCGCGTCGTGGTGCTCGGGGTGGAACCACGCGCGCGGGTCGCCGGCGCCCAACAACGTCGCTTGCTCCCGGTAGGTCCACGTCGGCGTCGTGTCGTCGCCCAGGCCGCCCAGGAGCAGCCGACGAACGCGTCGATCGACGAACGCGACCTCCACCGCCGTGGCAGCGCCCATCGAGTAGCCGGCGACGTCGTAGGCCCCCAGCGCCAGCTCGTCGGCGATGGCCACGACGTCCCAGGCCATGGCGCGATCGCCGTAGGCGGCGGCGGCGGTCGGCCGGTCGGAGCGCCCGTGCCCTCGGGCATCGAAGGCCACCGCGCGCCGGTGCTCGGCGACCGCATCCATCAACCCGGTCCGCACCCACTCGGACTCGCTGCTCTGCCCAAAGCCGTGCAGCAGCACCACGGGGAGGCCGTCGCCCGCTTCGATCCCGTGCAGCTGGACCCCGTCGCGTTGGACCCTCACGCCCGCTCCGGTCGCGACGCGCCCCACACCCACTTGCCCGGCTTCCGCGGCGGCACGGCGACGCCCATGGAGGCGCCCACCACGGCGGCCACCTCCAGGAGCACGTGGGCCGTCGCCCCGAAGACCACGGCGCCGTCGAACTCGAAGATGGGCGACTGCAACAGCCCGCCTTCCCACTCAAACGGGATGGAGTCGATGTGAGGCGCGCCGAGGATCTCCGCGAACGACGGCCGCAGGATCTGCTCCACCTCCGACGGCTGGCCCACCAGGGGCTGGGGCGCGGCCACCGCCAGGAACGGGTGCAGGCGGTGGCTGGAGGTGTACAGCGGGAAGGTCGAGAGGCGACCGAGCACCGTGGCGTCGGTGAGATCGATCTCCTCGTGGGCCTCCCGAAGCGCGGTGGCGATGAGGTCGGCGTCGCCCTCTTCGGGCAGCCCGCCAGGGAAGCTGACTTCGCCGGCGTGGCGGCGCATGGACGACGGACGCAGCGTCAGGGCGGTGTAGGGCTCCGCCCCCAGGAAGACGGGCACCAGCACGCCGGCGCCCCGATCGTTGCTGCGGCCGGGGAAGTCGGGCAGGTCGTACAGCGGGTGGGCCGCCAACGACCGCCGAAGCGTGTCGGGGTTCAGCACGGCGGCACCTTGCGTCCCCCCGGTGGCCGAAGCAAGGTCGGTGGATGCCGATCTGGAGTCCCCCTCAGCCCTGGCCGTTGCCGCTCCGAACGGGGCGTCTGGAGCTGCGGTTCTGGACCCACGAAGACGCCGAAGCCTTGTGCCGAGCGGTGCAGCAGAGCCGCGCCGAGCTCATTCCCTGGATGGACTGGGCGCGGGGCGGCCACCGCACGGTCGCGGACTCGGCGGCCATCGTGCGGCTGTTCCAGTCCCTGCGTGGTCAGAAGCCCCCCCCGGACATCACCATCGGCGTGTTCGAGGCGGCGACGGGCGAGCTGCTGGGCGGCAGCGGCTACGCGCGGGTCCACGCGCACCTGCACCGGGCGGAGATCGGCTACTGGATCCGAACGTCGCGGACGGGGGAGGGGTTCGCCACCGAGGCGACGCGGGCGCTGCTGGACCTTGCCTTTGCCCCCCAGCCCCGCGGCCTCGAGTTCCGCTCGATCCTCATCACCACCGAGGCGGCCAACACCGCGTCGCAGCAGGTCTGCCGGAAGCTCGGCTTGCCGCAGATCGACACGCCGGAGTTCCCGGCCGGCCACCCCTGCAAGGACCGCCCGTCGGTGTGCTTCCAGGTCGAACCCGACGCCTGGACCGTGCTGCGCGACCGTTCCCCGCTGGACTCGGGCCCCGCGGCGCCCTAGAAGTGCGGCGATGACGACGACCCCGCGCCGCACCCCACTGGCCAACGTCGACGGCGAAGAGGACCGCTACGGCGACCCCGTCGCCGCCGAGTGGCTGTCCGATGCCTTCCAGATCCGCGGGGGCGAGAGCGAGCTCCCCATCCGCGGCGTGCACGGGCTCCACCCGTACCCCGCCCGGCTGCACCCGGCGTGGATCCACCGCCTGCTGGAGATGAGCCCCGGCGACGTCGTCATGGACCCCTTCTGCGGAAGCGGCACGACCATCGCCGAAGCCCAGCTGCACGGCCGCATGGCGTGGGGCAGCGACAGCAACCCCATCGCGCTGCGCATCGCCGAGCAGCGCGTCGCCCGCCGCGACCAGAACTTCCTGGAGTCCTTCCTCCACGCCGCCAACCGCGTGCACGAGGACGCCGCCGAGCGTCGGGAGACGCCGTTCGGGATCCTGGCGAAGGGCGAGAAGGCCTTTCCGCCCCACGTGCTGGGCCAGCTGATCAGCCTGCGCGACTCCATCGAAAAGGTGCCCCGCGACGACGTGCGCGAAGGCCTGCTGATGCAGATGTCGCCGCTGCTCAACAAGTTCGCCGAGCGCCGCAACCGGCCCGCGCCCAACGTGAACCGCCGCGCCGTTCGCGACCACTTCCTGCGGCGCTGCCAGTCGGCGGTCGAGGCCTGGGCTGACTACGCCGACGCGGTCCCCCCGGACTTGCGCACGCCCCGCCTCGAGCGAGCGGACGCCCGGAAGCTGCCCTGGCCCAACCACAAGGTGGACGTGGTGATCACTTCGCCGCCGTACCCCGGCGTCTACGACTACGTCGAAGAGCAGGAGCGCCGGGCCCGCTGGCTGGGTGGTGCCCACCCCCTGCGCGGCGCCCGCAGCGCCGAGATCGGGCGTCGCGGCAGCGACGGCGGCGCCTGGGTGAAGTCCATGGAAGAGGTGATGAGCGAGCTGTCGCGCACAACGAAGCGGGGCGGCCGCATCTTCTTCGTGGTCGGCGACGGCGTGACCGACGGCCGCGCCATGCGGGTCGACCAGGTCCTGCGGAAGATCGTGCACACCCGCAAGCTGCCGTTGAACCGCGTCGCGATGGTCAGTCATGCGCGCCCCTGGTTCCACGGGCCGACCAAGCACGTCTTCGCCGACCGCCCCCGCCGCGAGCACCTGATGTTCTGGGAGCGGCGGTGAGCGGGGACTTCCCGTGGAGCAATGAGCCGTCGAGCACCGGCGACCTGGGCGAGCTGTCCGCCGCCGTCGCCGCCTGGATCTCCGAGCGCGACTGGGACCAGTTCCACGCCCCCAAGAACGTGGCCGCGGCCCTGGCCGTCGAAGTGGGCGAGCTTCAGGAGCTGTTCCTGTGGCGCGCCGACGACGACCTGCTGGACGGCAAGCGCGACCGCGTCGCGTCCGAGGCCGCCGACGTCGCGATCTGCTTGCTGAACTTCTGCAACCGCATGGGCATCGACCTGGGCCGCGCGGTGCAGGACAAGCTGGTGGTGGCGACGAAGAAGTACCCCGTCGAGCGGGTGCGCGGCCGGAGCGACAAGTACGACGAGTACGCCGAGTGGGACGGCTCCGCCGAGTGACTGCGCGCGGGCTTCTGCTGGTCTTGCCCCTGGCGGGCTGCGTCTTCGTGGGCAAGCCGCCGGCGGCGCCGGTGGTGGCCACCCCTGCGCCCGTCGCCGTCCACGTCGATGGCTTGTACGGCGGGCGCTCGGCCGGCAGCGAGTGGAACCGCGGGGCAGCCCGAGCGCGGCTCGCCGCCCGGATCGTGTTCGAGGCGGCCGCCCTGCAGCCTCACGCGCCGGGGTCGGCCACCGAGCCGTGGACGCTCTCGCTGCTGTTGGGTCGGTTGGGTCAGGGCGGCGCCGAGGTCCTGGTGGAGCCGCTGCCCCCGCACCCCGCCCCGACGACGGTCGTGGACGCCGAGGGAGTCGCGCAGGTCGTGGAGGCGCCCCGGCCCAGCGCGGCGGTGCGGGGCCTTCAGTTCGCCGCCGGGAGCGACGAGTTCGCGGCGACGGTGAGCCGTCAGCCGGACGGCTCGCTCCGCGTCGCCGCGCGCCACCTGCCCCAGGAAGAGTCGGAGTGCGGCGCCGACTGGTCCGTGCCGGTGGGCTTCGTCGCGCTCCGAGGAACGCTTCAAGCCTGGCCCCTGGGCGAGGTTGCCGCCATCTGGGACGAAGTCTCGGTGGTGCCGGCGCCGACTCCGACGGTGGCCTTGGCCCTGCCCCCGGTGGGCGACTCCGGGTTCTGCGCCGCGTTGCGGTCTGCTCTGGTCGGGGCCCCGGAACTGGAGCCCGGCGACCAGGCGTTCATCGAGGCCGCCAACGCCGCGCTCGACGCAGCCCTGGGGCCGCTCCTGCCGGTGCCGAAGTAGAGCGACGCCTCAGGCCGCCCGACGGCGCAGTGCCCCCAGCGGCAGCAGAAGCAGCAGCGCCGCCGCGGTCCCCGAGCACCCCGAGGCGCGCAGGCTGCCGTCGTCCTCCTGAAGGTTCTCGATGCCCGACGTCGTGTCCGTGTCGGCGCACCCGGGCAGCGACGGCAGCTCGCCGTAGACGCCCGTCCGGGTCGTGGGGGCGCCGGGGTCGAAGAGGTTGCCGGGGTGCCGCAGCCCGCCGTCGGGCCACCACTCGTCGAGGGTCTCCCCCCAGAGCAGCTGCTCGGCCCCGAACGTGGCGTCGGGGGTCAGGCAGATCATCCCGTCGGCGGTGGGAAACGCCGCTCGTCCGCGGTCGCAGCGGCAGGTCGCGAACCCGCCCACGACCTCGCACGTGCCGTTCTCGCAGGTGGTGAAGTCGCACGCGCCGGGGCCGTCGGCCTGGACGCCCGCGAGCAGGTTGAACGACGCGTCGACGCAGGCGATCCGCTGACCCCCGCCCATGCCGGGGGCGCCGGGGCGATCGGCGGCGCGGGCGGTGTAGCCGTCGCGGCACAAGCAGCCTTCGTAGCCCCCCTGGCGCGCGGCGCACTGGCCGGTGCCGCAGAAGGAGGTGCCGCAAGGCGCGTAGCCGGTGTTGTCGGTGAAGTCGTCCTGGTTTCGCAGGTCGCGCAGCCGGTCGATGTTGGCTCCGCCCGCCGGCACGAAGGTCGGGTCGATGGTCATTGCGGTGTTCTCGAGCCGGCTGGTGAACCGGGTGAGGAAGTCGTGGCGGGACAGCACCGTGCGCAGCCAGAGGCGCGCGTCGGCCTCGTCCTGGAAGGGGTGGAACTGCTGGTCCACGAGGTCGCGGGCCTGGGCACTGGGCAGCGCCAACTCCGTGACGACCGCCTGGCCGCCGAGCTGCGCCACGCGCCACGCGGCGAGCTCGAAGTAGTTGGTGCGGTTGTCCCGCGGGTCCATGCGGATGTCGTCGCGGTCGATGGTGACCGTCGCGTAGTTCCCTGACGCGAACCGGGTGCGGCCGGCGACGAAGATCTCCAACTCCAGCATCGGCGCCGTCGACACCGACGTCAGCTTGATGGGCAGCGCCGGCACCTGGCCCGCGTAGGTCAGGGAGATGGGCGCGATGTCCGTGACGATCGAGTCCGGCGCCAGCTTCAGGCCCAGGAACCCCATGTCCGACGCGACGTAGTCGGCGACGAACGGCTCCATGGCCGGGGTGATCAGGTAGCCGTTGTCGTTGAGCCAGGCGACCAGGGCGCCGGGGTCTTCAGACGTGATCCACTGAGGCTCGAACGGCCCGACCTGGGGCAGGTCCTCGACGACCACGGGGGGCAGGTTGATGTCGTCGTCGTCGCCCGACGTGGCGTCGTCGTCGTCGGCCGCGTCGTCGTCGTCACCCCAGTTGGGGAAGTAGCTGGGGGGGATGATTCGGGGCTGGGTGGCGTTGTCGAGCAGCTCGAGCCCCGACGCCGGCACGACGTCCAGTTCGGGCTGATCGGGGACCGGGATGACCCACGAGAACGACTCCGAGTCGCCTTCGAAGCGAATGCCCACGGTCGACGTGACCGTTCCGTCGGCGTTGACCTCGAAGAGCACCTGCTCACGGACCTGGTCGACGGCGACGGGCTGGGCCTGGTTGCAGAAGAGGCCCCCGCAGGCGGCGGCCGAGGCCGGGGCGAGCAGGGCGAGGACGAGGGGGATCAGGCGACGCATGGCGGGCCTCCAGCAACGGGTTCATCCCGAGGCTAGGCCGCGAGGCCTTTCAATTGCGTAACAGCGCGTCCCGGCGGAGTCAGTCCCGACCGACCAGCTCCAGCACGGCATCCCACACGGCGGCGACCCGCGGCACCCGCCGCAGCGTCCGGTGGGTCGTCATCCACAAAGCGCCCGAGGCGCCGGGGAGCTCGGCGACGAGGGGAACCAGGCCCGCCGACGACTCGGCGATGTTGATCACGAAGCCGAGCCCCGCCCGCGCCGCGGCGAGGTGGGCGGGCAGGGAGTTGGCGCGCAGGACCACGTTGGCGTCGATGGAGTCGAGGAAGCGGGCGTCCTCGAGGTGGCGGTGCCGGTCGTCCCAGCTGATGAACGGGACCTCGTTCAGGGGGCGGTCCCGCCAGCGTTCCACCAACTCCGGGGTGCCGAACACGCCGGCCGTGCCCTCGGCCACCTTCACGGTGACGAGGTCCTCGCCGGGGGGATTCCGCGTGCGCAGCGCGAGGTCCGCTTCGCGCCGGTTCAGGTCCACGAAGTCGATGCCGCACAAGACGGTGGGCCTGAGCGCGGGGTGCCGCTGCTGCAACGCCAGGAGCACGGGCGGCAGCAACTCGGTGGCCACGCCGTCGGGGCAGGCGATGCGGACCTCTCCCGCTACGGCCCGGTCGAGCGCGTCCCCCTCCTGCTGGAGGCGGGCGACGGCCAGCTCGGCCTGCTCGGCGAGGGGGATGAGGCGCCGCGCGGCCTCTGTGGGCACGAGTCCAGCCGGCGTCCGGTCGAACAGGCGGGCGTCCAGGGACTGCTCGAGGGCGCGGACGCGGCGGCTGACCGTCGAGGCATCGACGCCCAGGTCAGCGCCGGCGGCGGCAAGGGAGCCGCCCCGGGCGGCGGCAAGAAACACAGGCAGGTCGTCCCATCGCATGCCTTGCAGCGTTGCAAGGAGTGGCTGCAAAGTCGAGCCTTCCTTGCGGAAGTACGTGTGGGCAGATTGGTCCTCGTTGGCGGCACGGAGCCGCCGCACCGGGAGCTCTGCCATGTCCTCTCTTCACGTTGTCTTCGGTGCCGGTCAGATCGGCCGCCCCCTCGCCACCGCCCTGCTCGCAGCCGGCCACCGGGTTCGCCAGGTCACCCGCAGCGGCACCGCCGTCGACGGCGCCGAGGCATTCGTCGCCGACGCCAGCGACCCCGCGCAGGCCATCGCTGCCTGCGCGGACGGCGCCGTCGTCTACCAGGCCATCAACGCGCCCTACACGAAGTGGGCGACCCACCTGCTGCCGCTGCAGGACGGGGTCATCGCCGGCGCTGAAGGCGCGGGGGCGCGCCTCATCGTGCTCGACAACCTCTACGCCTACGGCGTGCCCGACGGGCCGATCCGCGGCGACTCCCCGCTTCATCCCTGCAGCCGGAAGGGCGCGCTGCGGCAGCAGGTCCACGAGCGGCTCATGGCGGCTGCCGACCGAGGTCTCTCCGTCGCCATCGGCCGGGCGTCGGACTTCATCGGCCCCGGCGTCTCCGAAGCCATCTTCTCCGAGGACGCCCTGCGGTCCTTCGCCCGGGGCGGTCGCATCCCGGTGCCCGGCGACCGCGACCTGCCCCGCGCCTACTCCTGGGCCCCCGACGTCGTCGCCGGCCTGGTCGCCCTCGGGGGCTCCGACGCGACCGGCGTGTGGATGCTGCCGACCTTGAACACCACCACGGCGGAGCTCCTCGACGCCGTCGGAGGACGTCGCACGCTGCCATTGCCGAGCGGCGTCCTGCGGGTGGTCGGCTGGGTCGTGCCCCTGGCCCGCGAGCTGGCCGAGATGGCCTACCAGTGGGAGGTGCCCTACACCGTCGACAGCACGCCCATGCAGCAGCGGTTCGGCCTGCACCCGGCGACGCTGGACGACGTCGCCGCGCACTTCGCGGCCTGAGGGGCCGGTCCCTGGCATCCCCATCCGGCACACTCATGCCATGGACTTCGTCGAGTTCCCCGGCTTCGACCCCTCCCGTCACCTCTCGGGCGAGGAGATCGACCAACGGTTGGCTGCCTTGCCGGCAGCACCGCCGGATCGGGGCACGGTCTCCTACCTGGTCGCCCGCGGTCCCCGCAGCGAGCGCTGGGTGCCCGAGCGCTGCCGGCTGACCGTGCGGGGCGGGCTGCCCGGGGATCGGTGGGCCGCCGCCCCGGACCCCGACGCGCAGCTGGCCGTTCAGCAGACCGACGTCGCCACCTGCATCGCCAACGGACAGCCCCTGTCGCTGTTTGGCGACAACCTCACCCTGGACCTGGACCTCAGCGCAGGGAACCTGCCGGTGGGGGCCCGGCTGCGGGTCGGCGAAGCGGTGCTGCTAGTGACCCCCAAGCCCCACCGAGGCTGCGCGAAGTACGCCGAGCGGTTCGGGCCCGCGGCGCTCCGCTACATCGCATCGCCGGACCGCCGCGCCCGCCAGCTGCGGGGGCTCTATCTGCGGGTCGTCGAAGAGGGCGACGTCGCGGTCGGTGACGCGGTCGAGGTGCTGTCGCGTTGATCGCGACGAGGCAACAGAGCGTTGCGGACACTTCTTAGTGACTCTGATTGGAGTTGCGTTTCTTGAGCCCGTCGCCTACACCGGCTTCGCCATGAGTCGAACCCGCCGATCCGGAGTCCTGCTGCACCCCACGAGCCTCCCGGGGCCGTACGGGATTGGGGACCTCGGTCCCGAAGCCCGCGCGTTCGTCCGCTGGCTCACCGACGCCGGCCAGGCGTGCTGGCAGGTGCTCCCGCTCACGCCCGTCGGCGCCGCGGGCTGTCCCTACGCGAGCCCTTCGGCGTTCGCCGGAGAGCCGCTGCTGTTGTCCATCGACGACCTCGTCGACGACGGGTTGCTGAGCGCCGACGACGCCGCCGGGCTGGCCGATGCCTGGGCCGCCCACGACGGGACCGAGCTGGACTACTGCTGGCAGGAAGCCCACAAGCTCCCGCTGCTGCGCAAGGCTGCGCGCGCGCTGCTCGCCGCCCAGGACGAGCCCCGGTTCGCCGCCGACCGCGAGGCATTCGCGGGCAGCAGCGGCTGGATCGACGACTGGGCCCGCTTCGCCGCCTGCAAACGAGCGTCCGGGGGCAAGCCCTGGTGGGGGTGGGGCGACGGCGGCTTCGACCCCCAGGTGGTCCGCGAAGAGAAGGCGCTGCAGTTCCTGTTCGACCGGCAGATGCGGCGGCTCCACGCCGGAGCCACCGCGTTGGGCGTCCAGTTGATCGGCGACATCCCCATCTTCGTCGCCGCCGACTCCGCCGACGTCTGGGCCCACCGGGAGCTCTTCGACCTGGACCCCGACGGCTGGCCGCGCGTCTCCGCCGGCTGCCCCCCCGATGCGTTCACGGAGCTGGGCCAGCTCTGGGGCAACCCCCACTACGACTGGGCCGCCAATGCCGCCGACGGGTACAGCTGGTGGCGAGCCCGGATGCGGGCGCTGCTGCGGCGGGTGGACGTCGTGCGCATCGACCACTTCCGCGGATTCGAGGCCGCGTGGGCGATCCCCCGCGGCGCGCCCGACGCGCGGGAGGGGGCGTGGTTGCCGGGGCCCGGGGCGGCGCTGTTCGATGCCATCGCCGCGGACCTGCGCACCTGGGACCCCGAGCGGTTCGGCGACGAGCTGCCCTTGATCGCCGAAGACCTGGGCGTCATCACGCCGCCTGTGGAGGCGCTGCGCGACGGGCTGGGTCTGCCGGGGATGAAGATCCTGCAGTTCGCGTTCGACGGCGACCCGAACAACGGGTTCCTGCCCGCGAACCAGGCCCCCAACTCCGTCGTCTACACCGGCACCCACGACAACGACACGGCGCTCGGCTGGTGGCTCACGGCCGACGAGGACGGGCGGCGGCGATTGGGCGAGGCGCTGGGCCGCGAGGTCACCGAGGAGTCCGCGGCCTGGGCGCTCATCGAGCTGGCCGAGGGCGCGCCGGCGGAGACCTGCGTCGTGCCCGCCCAGGACCTGCTGGCGCTGGGCCATGATGCGCGCATGAACCTCCCCGGCACCGTCGACGGCAACTGGATGTGGCGGCTTGCCGAGCCGTTGAGTTCCGAGCTGGCGACCCACTTCCGTGGGCTGTGCGCCGACGCGGGGCGGCTCGGGTGAGGCAGCACCAGCAGACGCTGGTGTGTGATCCCGGCGGCCCCGGGCTGCACGACGTGACGGCGGCGGTGCGCGGGGTGGTGGACGCGGCGGACGTCGAGCTGGGCCAGGCGACGCTGTTCATCCGGCACACATCGGCGTCGCTGACGATCCAGGAGAACGCCGATCCCGACGTCCAGATCGACCTCGAAGCGTTCATCCGCCGGCTCGTGCCCGAAGGCGACCCGCTGTACCGCCACGTGGACGAAGGCCCCGACGACATGCCCGCCCACGTGAAGGCGGCGTTGACGGCGACGAGCCTGACCATCCCCATCGACGGGGGGCGGATGGTGCTCGGCACCTGGCAGGGCATCTACCTCTGGGAGCACCGGAGGCGGCCCGGGCGGCGGCAGATAGTCGTGCACGTGATCGGCGCGTGAAGCTGCTGCGTCGCTTTCGCCGGAGTCCCCGGCCGGTCACGGTCATCACGGGCTTCCTGGGCAGCGGCAAGACGACCCTGATCAACCACCTGTTGGCTCAACCGGCGATGGCCGGGGCCGCGGTGATCGTCAACGAGCTGGGGGCGGTGCCCCTGGACCACCTGCTGGTGGAGCGGGTGGACGAGCGCATGGCGGTGCTGAGCAGCGGGTGCCTGTGCTGCTCGCTGCGCGGGGACCTGGTGGAGACGCTGTTGGACCTCGATCAGCGGGCGAAGAAGCGGACGATTCCGGCGTTCGACCGTGTGATTGTGGAGACGACGGGGCTCGCGGACCCGGCGCCGGTGCTGCACGCGCTCATGGCGCCCCAGGGCGTGCGCGGACGGTTCCGGCTGGGCGGCGTGGTCACCGTGGTGGACGCCGAGCTGGGCGTGGCGACGCTGGGCGCCCACCCCGAAGCGGTCAAGCAGATCGCGGTCGCCGACGTCGTGGTGATCAACAAGACGGACCGGGCCGACGCCGGGCCCGTGGAGGCGGCGGTGCGGGGCCTGAACCCGCGGGCCACCCTGGTGAGAGCCGAGCGGGGCGAGGTCGCCGTGGACTCGGTGGTGATCGACGATGGGTACGCCGACGAGCGAGCGGTGCCGGACATCGCCGACTGGTTGGGGGAGGGTCCGGCCGCGTCGTCGCACGACCACGACCATCCGGACGATCCACGTGGAACATCGACGTTCCACGGCGACGTGGTGACGACCTGTTTGATCCGCGACGAGCCCCTGGACGGCGCCCTCCTCACCGACTGGATCCGCCTGATGGTGGCCGAGCACGGCGACGATCTGCTGCGGGTCAAAGGCATCGTGAACGTGGAAGGACGGCCGGGGCCGGCCTTGCTCCACGGAGTGCAGCACGTGTTCCACCCGGTGCGGTGGTTGGGTGCGTGGCCCGACGCCGATCGGCGCACGCGCATCGTGTGCATCGCGAGGGGGATTCAGCCCGAGACGCTTGAGCGGAGCCTCGACGCGGTGCTGGGGCGCCCGCTCAGAAGCTGAGCGGCGTCGGTCCGCCGTACGCGCCCAGGTCGGCGATGCTGCCGTCGGTGTCGGACACGGTGGAGTCGCCGGCGTCGATGCACAGGCTGCCCGGGCCCAGGTGCACATCCCAGCTGCTGGGCACGCTGACGGTCGCCCAGCTGACGAATTGGGGGTCTGCGTCGAGGTTGCTGGGGGTGCCGGTGGAGACGCCGATGAATGCGTCGCCGTCCTGGCCCCACACGTCGATCCAGTTCAGGGGGGCGTTGAGCAGGCTGGCGGCGCGCTTGATGCCGTGGCCGCAGTGGTCGATGGCGAGGCCGCAGCTCGTGAAGGACACGATGGCGTGCTCGAGGGTGGACTGGAGGGACAGCCGCAGGTCCGCGCCCGGCTCGAACGCGCCGTCGCCCGTCGCGACGTTGGCGACGGTGGTGATGAACTCCACCTCGAGGTTGCTGCCCCAGTCGAAGATGCTGGCGCCGTTGACGGCTTCGTTGGCCAGAAACGCGGTGCTGCGGACCACCGAGCCGCTGGCGCTGGCGGCGAAGAGCCCGCCGCCCTGGTTGCTGGCCACGTTGCCGATGAACTTGGTGCGGGCGACCTCGAAGAACTGGTCGTCCACCCGGAGGCCCGCGCCGTCGGTGGCCGTGTTCTCGAAGAACTCGCTGTCTTCGACCTGCAGGCTGCCTCCGCCGTTGGCGTCTTCGATGGCGAAGAGCCCGCCGCCGTCGGTGCCGGAGTCGGCGCCATTGGACTCGATCAGGCAGTTGGAGAAGGTGGCGTCGACGCCCAGCAGGTAGACGCCGCCGCCGTTGCCTTCGGCGAAGTTGCCGCCGACGATGCTCTCGACTGCGGTGAGCGTGCCGCCTTCCGCGTACAGGCCGCCGCCGCCCCCGGTCACGAGGTTGTCGGCCACGATCGAGTCGATCAGGGTGAGGTTCGAGTCGATGGCGTAGATGCCGCCGCCGTCGCCGGTCAGGCCGCCGTCCTGGACGGTCACGCCGTCGAGGGTGAGGCTGCCGGCGGTGAGGACCAGGCCGCGGGAGTCCAGGGCGGAGCCCGCGTCGAGCACGAGGTGGCGCAGCACCGACCCGCCCAGGGTGCCGGTGGCGGTGACGACGCTGGCGGCGCCGTTGGCCAGCGTGATCTCCGGCGGGTTGAGGCTCGACGTCCCTTCGACCACCAGCGCCAGCGTCGAGGGCAGGACGATCTGCTCGGGGTAGGCCCCGCTGGCGACGAAGACCTCCGTGCAGCCGGTGGCCGCGGCCTCGTCGATGGCCGCCTGGAGCGTGGGCCAGGGGGAGCCGGCGGAGCCGTCGGGCGTGGAGCTGGCGGCGACGTCGGCGTACTGGGGGCAGATCGTCGGGGGCGTGGCGTCGTCGTCGTCGGCCGCGTCGTCGTCGTCGGCCGCGTCGTCGTCGTCGGCCGC
>Ga0055584_100001704_pt1 | contig 21575 bp, 22 predicted proteins | sample OSDHelmetaG_FD_58716 | JGI IMG/M metagenome (GOLD analysis project Ga0055584, IMG submission 58716) | Pelagic marine sediment microbial communities from the LTER site Helgoland, North Sea, for post-phytoplankton bloom and carbon turnover... | ecosystem: Environmental > Aquatic > Marine >...
AGTCGTCGTCGTCGCCCGCCGAGTCGTCGTCGTCGCCCGCCGAGTCGTCGTCGTCGCCGAGGGCGTCTTCGGCCAGCACGAGATCGACCCCGACACTCAAGGGCCGAACGAGCTGGGCGTCCTGCTCGAACAGCGACCAACCCATGGAGATCCCCGTGCGCTGGGCGAAGAAGGCGGCGTCGAGGCTGAGGGTGGACGGCTCCACCCACGCGAGCAGGACGCCCTCCACGACGCCGTAGACGGTGTCGCACGTGTCCACGGTGTACTGGCTGTCGCCGTCGTCGTAGTAGACGGCCATGCCGTAGGCCGCGCCGTCGATTCCCCAGGTGTTCTCGAGGTTGCCGATGTGGGCCGCCGGCGGCGGTGCGTCGATGGACCAGCTCGTCAGGGCGCCGCCGGCAACGGCCCCGTTGGAGACGGCCGCGGACTGCACCTCGGGCCCGGTCACGGTGGGCAGGTTGTCGTCGAAGAGCGAGGTGTGCACGCCCGCCACGACCGACGAGTCCGGCACCGGCAGGTCGGTGCGCAGCGGGACCTGGCCGCTCAGGCGGGGCAGGAGCTCGACCTCGATCTCGGGGCCGTTGTTGCTGTTGGTCCCGTCGGGCGTGTGCTCGAAGTCGAAGCCGCCAAGCACCAGCCCGGTGATGGAGACCGTGTTCCAGCCCAGCCCCGCGCCGACGGCCTCGAGTTCGCCCTTGGCGTCCTCGTCCTCGCTGGCCAGCCACATGATGCCGAGGTCGCTGGAGCCCAGCAGGGCGTCGCCCGTCGAGTGGTCGCCGCTGGAGTCAATGTCGACGTAGCCGAACAGCACGTACAGCGCGCCGTCCACGTCCGCGTCGCCCGAGTCCACCGCGGCCAGGTCGGCCGACGGGGCACCTTCCTCGTCGACTTCGAGGGCGTAGATCGTGTTCCCGATCAGCCCGTCTTTGCTGACCTGCGTGGACCAGCGCTCGGCCCCGGCCGAGGCGAACCCGTCCATCCAGAAGGCACCGATGCGCACCGGGCCCGCGGGGAGCGCGCCAAAGGTGGGCTGCCACTGCAGCTCGCCGCTGATCAGCAACCCCGTCGGCAACGTGTCGTCGTCGTCGACGGCGTCGTCGTCGTCCGTGGCGTCGTCGTCGTCGTCGGTGGCCGGTGGCGTGGCGTCATCGTCGTCGAGGGAGCCGCCGCCGGGGCAGCCGACCAGGCCCAGGGCCGCGGCGAGCAGGAGCAGCGAGCGGTGCGACATCAGGACACCTCGATGAACACGCGGTTGTTCTTGACCTTCACGGGCACGCACGTGGCGTTGAGATCGCTGCCGGACGTGCACTCGCCGTTGGTCACGTTGAAGGTCCAGCCGTGGAAGGGGCAGGTGACCTCGTTGCCGTCGAGATCGCCGTCGCCGAGGGGGCCACCGGCGTGCGGGCACGCGTCGTGGGTCACGTGGAAGTCCTCGCCCACCCGAAACAGGGCGTAGCGCTTTCCGAAGACGTCGACCTGGTGGGCCGAGCCCGGCGCGATCTCGTCGGCCTTTGCCTTGCCGGCCTGAACCCACATCTTGCCGGGCAGGTCCTCGCCGGCCTTGCCCGCCGCGGGGGCGCCGATCGACGGGGACGGCGGGGCCGTAGGCGGCCGCGGGGGGGCGGCGGCCGGCGGCTTGGGCGCGGGCGGCGGTGGGGGCTCGGGGGGAGCCGCCCAGCCAGCAGCCGGCTCCTCTTTGCCGAGGGCGTTCTTGACGGCGGACTTGAGGCGCTTGCGAAGGCCAAAGGGAGTCATGGCGGCATCCTACACACAGGATTCAGCGCCCCGCCGGACGGGCTTTCGGCCGGACGGCCCGCCCCTCCTGGCCACCCGCGATCTGCTAGAGATCCCCTGCGATGCGCGCGTGGCTCCTCCTGTTGATTTTCCTGTTGGGTTGCTCCTCGCCCCCGGCGGCGGCCGAACACCCGGCCAGCGACGGCGTGGCCGACGCGTCTGCGCTCGTGCTCGGCGAGTGGTCGACCTACCCCCCGCCCGACGGCGAGACGTGGCCCCAGGCGGCCTTGGACGACGTTCGTTGGGCCCAGGTCACGGCTGAACTCGCGTGCGCCGGCCGAACCCGTCGCGGCGATCCCAAGGCCCACCGGCGCGCCGCCGACGCGATCCTCCAGGTGCACAAGACCACCGCCGGGGCGGTCATGGACCACGGCATCGAGATCAACGCGGACTCGGAGCGGGCCCACCGATTGGGCGAGCAGGTCGCCGCGGCGGTCCAGGCGTGTCGGTGAGCCAGACCTCGCCGGGGGCCGCCGTCGTCGCGCCCCGGGTCGCCTGGCTGCGGGATGAGTCGGGCGCGAAGCGCCGGGTCCGGGCCGAAGGGCTGGTCATCGGGCGGGCGGCGGGCGCCGACCTGGTCGTCAGCGACGAACGATCGAGCAAGCGGCAGGCCCTGGTGCGCCCCGGAGCCGGCGGGTTGGAGTTGCACCACCTGGGCCGCAACGACACGACCGTCAACGGCGTGGCCATCGAAGGCGCGGTGGCTCTGGCGACCGGCGACCTCATCGAAGTGCCAGGCGGGTCGTTCCTGGTGCAGTTGCAGGCACCGGCCCAGCGGAACCGGGCCGAATGGCTGGTTCAGCTGGGGCAGCACCTGCACCGGGTGCCGCGGAGGTTCCGCATCGGCGGGGGGGCCCAGGACGACCTTTGCCTCGAGGGCCTGCCCGACGAGTTCGTGACGCTGCACTCTGCGCCCGACGGGCTGCTGTTGGACGGCGGGGGCACGGGCGTTTCCATCGACGGGGTCGAGGCCGAGCCCGAGTCCATCACGATCCTCTCGGCGGGCTCGCTGCTGCGCCTGGGCGACCACGACCTGCAGGTTCGTCTCGAGGGCGAGGCCCACGGGCACACCACCCAGCTCGGGGATCTGCCGACGCTCAAGTCGGCCAGGCTGGCGTTCCTGCCCAACGGCGCCGACCTCACCCTGGTGGTGGGACGCGAGCGCCTGACCTGCAGGCTGTCGGAACTGCGAGCCCGCCTGGTGGGCATCCTGCTGAAGCCGCCGACGCCCCTGTGCGCCGGCGAGTTCGTGCCCGACGAGATCGTCCTGCCCGGCGTCTGGCCCCGGCAGCCCGACCGCAGCCACTACGACGTGAACACGCTCGTGCACCGGCTCCGCAAAGACCTGCTCCGGGCCGGAGCGTCACCGACGCGGTTCGTGGAGCGGGCGCGCGGGGGTGGGGGGACTCGGTTCTGCGTGGACCCGAGGTCTGTGGTGACGGTCGAGTAGAGGCGTTTCAGGGCGTTGCGACGTCGCGCGACGATTCGGCGCTGACGACCTCGACATGTGCGAGCCGTTCTTGTTCGGTCTTGGTGTTCTTGGTGTTCTTGGTGTTCTCGGCGTTCCTGGCGGCGGTTGGTCGGGCTTGATTGCTGTCAGGTTGGTTTCTGCGTCGGCTTGGATTCGGAGTGCCTGCGGCGCTTGTCGCAAAGCGCCGCAGGCCTCCTAGGTCCACCAAGCAAGGGCCTCCGAAGTCCGCCCAAGAAGCAGGCCTGCCTCCCTCACCACCGGCTCTGGCACAGCTCCTGCGTAGAGACTGGGCATGCCCTCCCTCCCTGACTTCTCCCGCGACGACTTCCTGGCCGACCTGAGCGCCGGCCTCACCGTCGGCGTCATGCTCGTCCCCCAGGCCATGGCCTACGCGATGCTCGCGGGGCTCCCGCCCATCGTGGGCCTGTATGCGTCCGTGGCGCCCCTGCTGGCGTATGCCGCGCTGGGCACCTCGCGGCAGCTGGCCGTCGGGCCCGTGGCCATGGTCTCGCTGCTGACCGCCACGTCCGTGGGCGCCATCGCCCAGTCGGGCACCGAGTCCTACCTCGCGGCGGCCGTGATGCTGGCGGCCCTGGTCGGCGTGCTGCAGGTCGCCATGGGGGCGCTGCGGCTGGGCGCCCTGGTCTCGTTCCTGTCCCACCCCGTGCTCAGCGGCTTCACGTCGGCGGCGGCGCTGATCATCGGCCTGAATCAGGTCAAGCACGTCCTCGGCGTCCCCCTCCCGCGCACCCACCACGTCCACGAGCTGGCCGCCGCCGCCGCCCGCGCCCTCCCCGAGGCCCACGGGCCGACCCTGGTCCTCGGGCTCGCCGCCGCCGCGGTCCTCCTGGTGATCAAGCGCAGCCCCCGCAAGATCCCAGGCCCCCTGGTGGCCGTCGTCGGCGCCACCGCCGCCGTCTTCTTCATCGACCTCGGAGCCGCCGGGGTCGCCCTCGTGGGCGCCGTGCCCGCCGGCCTCCCCCGACCGTCGATTCCCGCCCTCGACCTCGGCCTGATCAAGCAGCTCCTGCCCATGGCCGCGACCATCGCCTTCGTCGGCTTCCTCGAGTCGATCTCGGTCGCCAAGGTCTTTGCCCACAAGCACCGCTACCGCCTGCGCGCCGACCGCGAGCTGGTCGCTCTGGGCGCCGCCAACCTCGCCTCCGCCCTGTTCGGCGGCTACTCGGTGACCGGCGGCTTCTCCCGCTCCGCCGTCAACGACCAGGCCGGCGCCCGCACCCGCTTCGCCGCCGTCGTGAGCGCGGCCGTCGTCGCCGGCGCCCTGCTCTTCCTGACCCCGCTGTTCGCCTGGATGCCCAAGGCCGTGCTCGCGAGCATCATCCTGGTCGCCGTGGCGGGGCTCGTGGACGTGGCCGAAGTCCGGCACCTCTGGCGCACCGATCGCGTGGACCTGGGGCTGCTGCTCACGACCTTCGTGGCCACGCTCGCCCTGGGCATCGAGCAGGGGATCCTCGCCGGCGTCGCCGCCTCCATGTTCGTGTTCGTCGCGCGGCGCACGCAGCCCCACATCGCGGTGCTCGGCCGCCTCCCGGGAACCACCGTCTTCCGCAACGTCGACCACCACCCCGCCGCCCTCACCACGCCCGGCGTCCTCGCCCTCCGAATCGACTCCGCCCTCTACTTCGGCAACGTCGAGTTCGTCGACCGCACGCTGCGACGCCTGGAATCCGAGATGACCACGCCCCTGCACGCCGTCGTGCTCGACGCCACCGGCATCAACGGCCTCGACAGCAGCGCCGCCCACGCACTGACCGAGCTGTCCCGGCGCTACGCCGAGCGCGACGTGCGCCTCCTCATCGCCGGCGCCAAGGCCCCCGTCCGCACGGTCCTGCACAAGACCGGGCTCGCCCAGGAGCTGGGCCCCGAGGCGCTCCCGCTGACCGTCGACGCGGCCCTCAACAGCACCGCCCTGGCCGCCTGAGCGCCGTCACCCCTGCAGGTGGTGCTCCCGCAGCTTCCGCCACAGCGTCGACCGACTCATGCCCAGCAGCTCCGCCGCATCGGACTTGCGGCCCTGGCTCTGCCGCAGCGCGTCGATGATCCGCTCGCGCTCGAGCTCCGCGACCGTCAGCGTCCGGCCCGGGGTCGCCGGCGGCGCCTCGCCCCGCAGCTCCGGCGTCAGGTCCTCGCAGCGCAGCACCGGCCCCTCCCCCACCGCAAACGCGTACTCGATCACGTTGCGCAGCTCGCGCACGTTGCCCGGCCAGCGGTGGCGCAGGAGCGCGGCCAGGGCGTCGTCGGCGATGCGCTCCACGTGGCGGAACCCCTGGCGGTTGAACTCCTCGATGAAGTAGCGGGTCAGGGCCTCTACGTCCCCCTCCCGCTCGGCCAGGGGCGGCAGGAACAGGGGCACCACGCGGATGCGGTACATCAGGTCTTCGCGGAAGCGGCCCGCCTCGACCTCCGCCCGCAACGAGCGGTGCGTCGCCGACACCACGCGCACGTTGACGTGCACCGCCTCGGTGCCCCCCAGCGGCACGAACGACTGCTCCTGCAGCACCCGCAGCAGCCGGGCCTGCAGGTCCAAGGGGATCTCCGCGATCTCATCGAGGAACAGGGTCCCGCCGTCGGCCGCCCGGAACAGCCCCTTGCGCTCCTTCACGGCGCCGGTGAACGCCCCCTTCACGTGCCCGAACAGCTCCGACGCCAGCAGCTCGGGCGTGAGCGTGGCGCAGTTGATCGCGCGAAACGGACGGTCCCGGCGCGGGCTGTGATCGTGGATGGCCCGAGCCACCAGCTCCTTGCCGGTGCCCGTCTGCCCCCGCACCAGGACGCTGGCGTCGGTGCGCGCGATGCGCCGGATGAGCTCGAAGAGCCGCTCCATCTGAGGAGCCACCGTCATCATCCCGGCGAAGTCGTGGCGCGGCGTTCCAACTTGTTGCATCGCGTGTCTCCAGCGCGAAACCGTACCACCCCAACGACCCGCGTTCGCCCCCCTCGACGGGCTGGCACGGCGTTCGCACTACCAACCCGGGCACCCCTCCCGGAGTCCGGCCATGCAGGTTCAACACGTCTTCGACCCGCGCACCAACACCCTCACCTACGTGGTCTGGGACGAGTCCACCGGCGACGCCGTCGTCATCGACCCCGTCCTCGACTTCGACCCCGCGGTGGGCCGCGTGTGGACCGAGTCGGCCGACGCGGTCGCCGCCTTCGCCACCGAGCACGACCTGACCGTCCACTGGCTCCTGGAGACCCACGCCCACGCCGACCACCTGTCCGGCGCCCAGACCCTGGCGGCACGCCTGGGCGCCCGGGTCGCCATCAGCGAGCGCATCCGCGAAGTCCAGGCCACGTTCGCGCCGGTGTTCAGCGCCGACCACATCGCCCTGGACGGCAGCCAGTTCGACCGCTTGCTGGCGGACGGAGAGACGCTCGAAGCCGGCTCCCTGCGGGTCGGCGTGTTGCACACCCCCGGCCACACCCCCGCCTGCGCGTCGTTCCACATCGACGACGCCGTGTTCACCGGCGACGCCCTGTTCCTCCCCGACTTCGGCACCGGCCGCTGCGACTTCCCCGCCGGCTCCGCCGAGGACCTGTACCGCTCCGTCGCCGAGACCCTCTACGCCTTGCCCGACGAGACCCGGGTCTTCGTGGGCCACGACTACCAGCCCGACGGCCGCGAGCTGCGCTGGGAGACCACCATCGGGGACAGCAAGCGCGACAACATCCAGTTGCGGGGGGACACACGGCAAGCCGACTTCGTGCGCTTTCGCACGGACCGGGACGCCACGCTGTCGGCGCCTCGCCTCCTGCTTCCCAGCATCCAGGTCAACATCGACGCCGGCCGGCTCCCCCCCGCGGGCCCCGACGGCAAGCAGCACCTGAAGCTGCCCCTGAAGGTGAGCTGAGCCATGGACTCCATCGACACCATCGTCGTCCCCACCGACGGCTCGTCGTGCGCCGCCGGCGTCGTCCGCCAGGCCGCGGGGCTGGCGTCCCAGGTCGGCGCCCGCCTCGTCGTCCTGCACGCCGTGGAGCCTCCCGCCGGGCTCAAGGCCGACAGCCGCATCCAGGTGGCCCCGGACCGCAGCGTCTCTGTGCTCGAGCACCTCCGGGAGGGCGCGAGCGCCTGGCTCCCGGACCTGGTGCAGATCGGCCGGGACCGAGGCGTCGACACCGTCTCCGAGCTGCGAACGGGCGGCGCGGTCGAGGCGATCCTCGACGCCGCCAGCCACCACGACGCCGACCTGCTGGTGCTGGGCACCCACGGCCGCACGGGCGTGGCCCGCCTCCTGCTGGGCAGCGTCGCCGAGTCCGTGCTCCGCCGCGCCGACGTGCCCGTCATGACCGTCCGCTCCCAGCACCAGCCGTCGTGCGCGGCGCGGTCCTGCGCCACCTGCACCGAGCACGTCTCCCCCGAGCTGTCCGCCGCGCGGGCCGAGCTGGACGGCTGAGCCCGTGACCGACTTCTCCGTGCTCACCCCGCTCGCTGGCGGGGCCCTCATCGGCCTCGCGGCCGGCCTCCTGCTGCTGCTCCACGGCCGCGTCGCCGGCATCAGCGGCATCCTCGCCGGCCTCCTGACACCCCGAAGCGGCGAGGTCGCGTGGCGGGCCGCGTTCGCGGGGGGCCTGCTGTTCGGGGGCCTCGCCGTCGGCGCGCTCGTCCCCCAGGCCTTCGCCGTGGACCTCGTGCGCAGCCCGTTCGCCATCGCGGCCGCGGGCCTCCTGGTGGGCGTGGGCACCCGGCTCGGCTCAGGCTGCACCAGCGGCCACGGGGTCTGCGGCATTCCCCGGGGCTCCCGCCGCTCGCTGCTCGCCACCGCCACCTTCATGACCGCCGGCGCCGCGACGGCCGCGGCGGTGACCCACCTCGCCGGAGGAACCCTTTGATCCCCTTGCTCTCCTCATTCCTGGCGGGCCTGCTCTTCGCCATCGGCCTCGCCGTCGGCGGCATGACGCAGCCCGCCCGCGTCGTCGGCTTCCTCGACGTCAGCGGCGGGGCCTGGGACCCCAGCCTGGGCTTCGTGATGGCCGGGGCCGTCGCCAGCTACGGCGTCGCCCTGTTCTTCGCGCGGCGGCGGGAGCGCCCGGTGCTCGCCGCCCGCTTCCTGCTCCCCACCCGCCAGGACCTGCCGCCCCGGCTCTTCGTCGGCGCTGGGCTGTTCGGGGTCGGCTGGGCGATCGCCGGGTTCTGCCCGGGCCCGGCGTTGGCGGGCGCCGGCGCCGGCGTACCCCAGGCGTGGGTCTTCTTGCCGGCGATGGCCGCCGGGATGCTGCTGCTGCAGGCCTGGGAGCGACGGGCCGTCAGCCGGCCGTCGGCACCTCGGGAGGAACCTCGAAGCGGCGGTCGCACGCCGCGCACTCCACAACCCGGTCCCCCTGCTCCAGCGTCCACACCGGCCACCAGTACAGCGTGAACGCCTTGTAGGCCTGGCGTTCCTTCATGGGGCGCACGCGCTCGCACTTCGGGCAGCGCAAGGCACCGTCGAACCCGTCGACGTCCTTGAAGTGCCACTTGGTACCGAACACGAGGATGAGGGGCATCACGGCGCGAGGATGGGGGGCCGCCCCCGCCGGCGCAAGCGTCACAACCTCGCAACGGCCTGCGGGCGCGCGCCGTCTACAGTTCCCCCATGCGCGCCCTCGCCCTCCTCTTGCTTCTGCCGTCTTCCGCCCTCGCCGTGACCGCCATCATCGGCGACCCCGACGGCCTGGGCATCGACCCCGCGGGCCTCGTGCGCGCCACCGGGGCGCCCCACGACGTGCCCGCCGACACCGACGGCGACGGCATCCTGGAGGTGGGCGAGTTCCTGCCGGACTGGAACGCCAACGGCGGGTGCGCGGTGGGGTCGGGCGACAGCTTCGACTTCCGCGACGCCGGCGAGCTGGCCGCCACCGACGGGGCCCAGTGGACGGACTGGTCGGTCGAAGGCGGCGGCGCGGCCGACGGCGCGACCTTCACGTTCACCTTCCCCGTGCCCTCGGAGCTCGACTTCGGCTTCGGGGCGCCGCACTTCGTGACCTTCGTGTTCGGCGACTACGACGTGACCCCGGCGACGGTGACGCTCGACGGCGACCTGGTGGAGCTGGAGCGCCAGGACGGCCCCGACGACGGCCTGATCCAGGCGACGTTCGCGACGGTGCCGTGGGAGGCGTTGGCCGACGGCGAGCTGATCGTCGTCGTGCAAGCCGCCAACGAGCCCTACCTCGCATTCGACTACGCGCTGGTGTCCTTGAGCCGGTCGGCAGACAGCGACGGGGACGGCATTCCCGACCCCGTGGACGTGTGCCCCGGCCTGCCCTCGTTGGACCAGAGCGACGCCGACGGCGACGGCGTGGGCGATGCCTGCGACGTGTGCGTTCACCACCCCGACCCGCTGCAGGAAGACGCCGACGGCGACGGCGCGGGCGACGTCTGCGACCCGTGCCCCGCCGACCCCGACGACGACGCCGACGCCGACGGCTACTGCGCCCCCGAGGACTGCGCCCCCGACGACGCCGCCATCTCCCCCGACGCCACCGAGCAGTGCGACGACGGGGTCGACAACGACTGCGACGGGACGACCGACACGCTCCCCGACACCGACGCCGACGGGTGGGACCTCTGCGCTGGCGACTGCGACGAAGCCGACGCGTCGGTCTTCCCCGGCGCCGACGAGGTCTGCGAGGACGGCGTGGACCAGGACTGCGACGGCTTCGACGCCGTCCCCTGCCCGCCCGATGGGGTGGGCGACGACGACGACTCGGCGGGGGGCCGGGCCGCCGGGATCTACCAGGATTGCGCGTGTGCGACGGGCGGATCCCCGGCCCCGCTGGCCTTGCTGCTGATCGGCCTCCGCCGCCGCGAGCGCCGCCCCCGCTGAGCCCGGGTTGTCCGCCAGGCCGCGTCCCTGGCATGGTCCGAGACCCTCGGAGGTACCCGGCCATGATGACGATGGAGTTCCACAGCGCGCCTTGGCGTTTGCTGCAGTGGCAGAAGACCAACACCCGCAACTTCGCCGTGTCGTGCACCGTGGCCTGGGTGCTCATCGTGCCCCTGGGGCTCGAGTTCCTGCAGCTGCCGGTGATGCCCATCACGGTCGTCGGCGCGGCCATCGGCATCTTCGCGTCCTTCCGGTCCAACCAGGCCTACGACCGCTGGTGGGAGGGCCGGAAGCTCTGGGGGAAGCTCATCAACACGTCCCGGCACTTCAGCTCCCAGGCCATCCAGTACCTGGGCGCCGACGAAGCCGAGCTCGCCGACGAGCTCGTCCGCCGGCACACCGCCTACGTGCACGCCCTGCGCTGCATCCTCCGGGGGCAGGACCCGTGGGCCGACGTCGACTTCCAGCGCGGTCTGCCCGACGGCGACGAAGACCTGAAGGGATCGACGAACCTGACCCACGCGCTGCTGTACCGGCAGCTGGATCGGTTGACCGCTCTGGCCGACGCCGGCCGCCTCGACGAGCATCGCCTGGAGTCCTTCGACCGCACGCTCATGGACCTGCTCAACATTCAGGGCGGCTGCGAGCGCATCAAGGGCACGCCCCTGCCGCGGGGCTACGGCTTCATCGTCGAGCTGCTGATCAACACGTTCGCGATCATGCTGCCGTTCGCCATGGTCCACGAGCTGGGGCTGGTCGCGATCCCGCTCAACGTCGTCGTCTGCCTGGCTTTCGCGCTCATCAGCGAAGCCGGCCGGGTGCTCGAGGACCCCTTCTCGATGTTCTTCAACGGCCTGCCGCTGCACGCCCTGAGCATCAAGATCGAGCAGAACGTGCGCGAGCGCCTGGGCCACACCGATCTGCCGCCGGCCGTGCAGCAGAGCCCGGTCGGGGTGCTGATGTAGCGAGGCGCCGACGGACCCTTGCCCGCGGCCCCGGGGCCGCTGGTAGAAGATCGCCCATGAAGCGCTTGCTGTTCTGTGCCTTCCTGCTCGCCGGCTGCCCCCAGCCGACGCTGTCTGACGACGACGACGACGCCACCGGCGACGACGACGACGCCACCGACGCCGGCCCGGCCCCGGTGGTCGTCTCCATCGAGCCGGCGACGAACTCGTCGGGTGTCGCGTTGGACAGCAACGTGGTGGTCACCTTCGACATCGCCCCCGAGGCGACGATCGAGGTGTACGTGGGCTCCACCCTGGTCGCGGGGGAGCAGACGCTCGACGGGGCCGAGGTCACGTTCGACCCCACCAACGACTTCGGCTTCGAGACGATCGTGCGCGTCTCGGTCAACTGGAACCACCCCAGCAGCCCCGTGGAGTCGACGTTCACGACCCTGCCCGCGCCGACGGGCATCGAGGACCCGTCCACGCTGGTCGGCGTGCCGTACGTGCTGGACCTGGCGGCCGCGGAGTTCGTGCTGCCGCCCAACGTGGGGCCGATCCTCGTGGGCTTCCTGCCCGAGGAGCCGATCCTGCTGGGCATCGGGCCCGAGTCGGACCTGAGCGAGGGCGGCCAGCCCGGGCTGCACATGTCCGGGGCTGAGGCCGGCCAGGCCAAGCCCCCGTACGCGCAGATCGACTGCCGCACGACGTTCCCCCTGACCTGGGGTTTCGACGGCGACCTGGGCACGCCCGACGACCGCCCGGCCACGTTCAACAACCCCGACTTCGACCTGGGCCCCACCGTGCTGCGACTCGACGTCTCGGGGGTGCAGACGGAGCTCAGCAACCTCGTGATCGAAGGCGAGTTTGCCGAGGACGGCAGCACGCTGTCCTTGTCCCGATTCACCGGGATCCTGGACACCCGCGGCCTGTCGACGGGCATCAACCCCGACGGGGGACCGGGCGTCGCCTGCGACCTGCTGCTGGAGCTGGCGGGGGTCGAGTGCGAGGAGTGCGGGGCCCCGAACCCCGGTCCCTACTGCACCGAGGTCGAGACCGAGCCCATGGTGTTGCCCCGCCAGGACGATGTGCCCTTTGACGTCGTGGACTGCGACGACGTCATCGAGCGCTTCTTCGACGGCGGCGAGTGCGTGGCGGAGGCCGCCGAGTTCGACCTGAACGGCGGCGGGTTCTACGAGCTCTGCCCCGAGTGGGAAGGCTGAGCGCTTCGCCGGTTGACAGACCCGACCTCAGATGCGACACAGTCGCAATATGCGATTAGGACTCCCGCGCAGCCTCAACGTCGCCCTGCTCTCGCTGGCCTGGCTGGCGGTGCCGGTGGCGGACGCGTTGCACCAGGCCGCCGAAGCCCACGCGGTCTGCGCCGAGCACCGCGTGGTCGAACACGTCGAGCATGGCGACCACGGCCCTGAGGGCGCCGACGAGGACCACGACGACGGCGGCCGCGAGGGCGCGGACGAGGACCACGACGACGACGGCCACGAGGGCGAGCACGACGCCGACCTCTGCCAGCTGCTCGCCGGGACCGCCGGCCAAGGCTTCCCGGGGGCCCCGGCGCCCGTCGCGCAGGCCGCTGCCGTCCTCCCCGCAGAACGCCTGGCGGCGGCGCCGGCCCGCGGCCCCCCTGTTCTGAGCTACGCCGCCAAGACCTCGCCCCCCACTGCCTGATCCCCGGCCTCATCGGCCGACGGTTCCTGGTCTGTGGGGGTGCACGCCCCCGCCTGTTCCCCCTGGCGCGGAGGCGATGTGCCCCCTTGGCTTCTCTACCTGCTGCTGTCCCTGCTCGCGGCGCCCGCGGCGTGGGCGGCGGACGGCGACGACGACGACTCGGCGGGCGACGAGCACGACGGCGACGACGACGACCCGTGGCACGACGACGACTCGGCCCACGGGGTGGCCGAGGCCGTGGAGATCCACGCGCACCGCGACGAGGATCACGACACCCACGCCCGGCAGACCATCGAGGGCGCGCAGCTCGAGCGCACCCGCGGCCAGGACCTCGCCGAGGCCGCCGCGCAGGTGCCGGGCGTGGTGGCGGCCCGCGGCAGCGGCGACTCGACGAAGCCGATCATCCGCGGCCAGCAAGAGCGCCGGCTGCTCGTCATCTACGACGGCGTGCGCCACGAGTCCCAGAAGTGGGGCGCCGACCACGCCACGGAGATCGACCCCTTCAGCGCCGGCAAGATCAGCGTCATCAAGGGCCCCGCGGGCGTCCGCTACGGGCCCGACGCCATCGGCGGGGTCGTGCTCGTGGAGCCCCCCAAGCTGCGCACGGAGCCGGGCGTCGGCGGCTCGATCCAGTTCGTGGGCGTGTCCCAGGGCTGGCGCGGGGTGGGCGCCGCCCGCATCGACGTCGCCCCCGCCGCCGCCCCCGGGCTGACCCTGCGCGTCGAGGGCAACTACGCCCGCGGCGCGGCGCTGCGCACCCCCGACTACGTGCTGGGCAACACGGCCAGCGAAGTCTGGAACGCCGGCGCCACCGTCCACTACCGCCGCGGGGGCCTGCACCTGGACGTCAGCTACCGCCACTACGACTTCCGCGCCGGCGTCTGCTTCTGCGTGAAGAACAGCACGCCCGACGACTTCGAAGAGCAGATCGCCGCCGGCACCCCCAACGGCGCCGACCTCTGGCGGCAGTCGTTCAACATCAACCGCGCCTACCAGGACGTCACCCACGACACAGTGGCCAGCCACCTCCATGCATTCCTCGGCCGCGCCGGCGCGCTGCACGTCACCTACGCGTTCCAGCACAACGACCGCCAGGAGTTCGAACAGACCCGCCGGGCCATCCAGCGCTCCCAGTTTCGCTTTCTGCTGCGCACCCACAGCGCCGTCGTCGAGTACCACCACCCCGCCGCCTCGCTGCCCAGGGGCGGCCTGACCGGCAGCGTCGGCGTCAGCGGGACGTTCCAGGAGAACGTCTACCGGGGCGTGCCGCTGGTCCCGAGCCACCGCGCGGTCACCGTCGGGGTGCACGCGTGGGAGCGGCTGACCCTGCCGCGGCTCGAACTCGAGGTCGGGGGCCGCTACGACCACCACGGCCGCCACTCGTTCCTGTCCGAGGGCGCGTTCGACCGCCACGAAGCGCGCGGCTTGCTGGACGAAGACGACTGCGAGCCGGGCGACGAGACGACGCGCTGCGGCCGGTCGTTCGACGGCGGCAGCGCGTCTGTCGGGGTGCTCCTGCACGCCGTGCCCGACCTGCTCGAGATCAAGCTCGACCTGTCCGGCGCGACGCGGTTTCCCAACGGCGACGAGCTGTACATGAACGGATCGGCGCCCACCTGGCCGGTCTACGCCCTGGGCGACCCGACCCTGGGCACCGAGACCACCTGGGGCGGATCGCCGACCCTGGGACTGCGGCTGTCCTGGCTGGAGGCCCAGGTCTCGGCCCACGTGAGCGTCATCAACGGCTACATCCAGTTCGCGCCGGAGTTGGGGGACGACGGGCAGCCCCGCTTCGACGTGACGATCCGCGGCACGTTCCCCCGGTTCCGCTACTCGGCCATCAACGCCCTCTTCTACGGGATCGACGGGGGCCTCACGATCGCGCCAGGGGCGCCGGTCTCACTGGTGGTGCAAGGGGCCGTCGTGCGCGCGGACAACCTGGAGACGGGGCGGCCGCTGCTGTTCATTCCCGCCGACCGGGTGGAGGCCCGGCTGCAGGGCCGACCGCCGGCGCTCGGTGCGCTGAGTGACCTGCTGATCGAGGTCCAGGCCGAGTACGTCGCCCGGGTGCGACACGCCGACGAGCGCGCCGATCTCGCGCCCGCGCCTCCGGCCACGTTCCTGCTGGGCGCGGCGGTCGGCGGAACGATCGCCCTGCCCGGCGACCAGTCCCTCTCCGTCGGCCTCGAAGGCCGCAACCTGACCCGCGCGCGGTACCGCGAGTACACCTCTCTGCTCCGCTACTACGCGGACGAACCCGGGCTGGAAGTGCGCCTGCGCGTGCGCTTCGACTTCGGCCACCACCTCCCCCGAAGGAATCCCCCCGATGCCTAGCTTCCGTGCCCTGTTCGCCCTGCCCGCCGTCGTCGCCCTGAACCTGTTCGCCGTGGCCTGCGACGTCGAGGGCGACCCCAACGACAACGAGGGCGAGCTGATCACCACCGTGGAGCTGACGTTCTCGCCCCTCGACGGCGGCGACGACGTCGTCGCCACCTGGGCCGACGTCGACCTGGACGGCACCCCCGACGTCGACGCCATCTCCCTGGCCGACGACACCGCCTACACCCTGTCCGTCCGCTTCCTGAACGAAGCCCAGGAGCCGGCCGATGACATCACCGAAGAGGTCGACGGGGAGTCGGCAGAGCACCAGGTGTTCATCACCGGTGACGTCGTCGACAGCGAAGCCACCGGCGCCAACGCCGACGCGATCGTCGAGGTCCGCTACGCCGACACCGACGCCGGCGGGCTGCCCGTCGGCCTGACCCACGACGTGCAGACGCTGACGGCGGGCGACGGCACGCTCACCGTGACGCTGCGCCACCTGCCCGAGCAAGGCGGTGCCGCCACGAAGGTCGCGGGGCTCGCCGAAGACGCCGCCAGCAGCGGCCTGAGCAGCCTGCCGGGCGACTCGGACGCCGACGTCGACTTCGACATCGCGGTCCAGTAGCCGGCCCCGGCGCGGTCACCGCCGGGCGATGAACTCGAGCAGCGCCGCGGCGGCGTCGGCCCGGTGCTGGGCTTCGCTGAACCCGGACTTCTTGCGGGGCTTGAGGCTGTGGTCGCCGTCGGCGAACCAGCGCACCTCGATGGAGTCCGGGAGGCCGTAGCCGGGGACCTCGAGCTTCGTGCCGAACGGGTCGCGCTCGCCCTGCAGGATGAGCCCGGGGGTCTGCACCTCACGCAGAAGCTCGACGCGCTCGAGCTTCTCGGGCTTGCCCGGCGCGTGGAACGGGAAGCCGAAGGCGGCCCAGCCGGCGGCGCCCACTTCGTCGGCGATGCGGCTGCCGATGCGGGAGCCCATGGACTTGCCGGCGAGGATCACCGGGCCGTCGTGAGGGAAGGCCGCCACGACGGCGCGGAACGCGTCTTCGAGCTTGGGGGCGCGATCGGGGGGCCGGCGCTTGCCGTCGTCGCGGCGCTTGACCATGTACGGGAACTCGAAGCGCACGACGCGCACGCCCCCGGCGCCGACGGCCGCGGCCACCTCGGTCAGGAACTCGCTGTCCATGCCCGCGCCGGCCCCATGGGAGAGCAGCAACAAGACGTGGGCGTCGTCGGGTCCATCGAAGCGGTACTCGGTCATGGGTCCTCCGGGCGGCGAGGGTGCCACGGGCGCGCGGAGGCGGCGCGACCCGATCTTTTCGGGAACCCGGTCGGGTGTCCGCGGTCTTGCTCTGTGACCCCCACGGAGGATGCCCCCATGTTCGCTCGCTTCGCTTCCCTGATCGTCGCCGCCGCCTTCCTCACCCCCACCGCCGCGCTGGCCTGCGCCATGCGCTACGAGGAGCCGCCCAAGCTCATCGCCAAGGTGGAAGAGCCGGCCCCCGCCAAGGCGGACGCGACCGACGCCGACGCAGCCCCGGTGGTCACCGCGGACGCGGTCGCCGACGCCGGCGCAGCCACCGCCACCGCCACCGCCGGCGCCGGCCTCGACGCGCTGATGAGCGACCTCGACGCCCTGCTCGCCCCGGCTCCCGTCGCCGTCGCCCCCGCGCCGACCCGCGCCGCCCCGAACGCCGTCGCCAGGCCCGCCGCCGACAACGGCTGACCCGCCGTGCTCTGATCGCTCGGCGGGGCCCCTCCCGCCCCGGAGCTCTGCCATGCGCCTGCTGACCCTGCTGCTCGCGCTGGCCGCGACCGCGCTGACTGCGGTCGCCGGGGCGGACCCCACCGCCCCGGCGACCGCGGCGCCGGCCCCCCACGACGCCCGCCAGCCCGCCCCGGCCGAACCGGTCGTGCTCGACGACGCCGCGGACCCCGCCGACGAAGCCGCGGCCTGGGCCGCCGGCGACTGCGCCCGCTGCCACGTCGTGCCCGGGCACGAAGAGGAGCCGCGCACCCGCAACTGCGCGACCTGCCACCAGTGGATCCGCAACATCTCCGCGAGCCCCGCGGCCCGCGAGCGGGCGATGCAGGTCTTCCCCCTGTGGGAACGCTACGAGCGCAACACCCGCTCCTACCTGCCGGTGCCCAGCCTCGCCGCCGCCATGGCCCGCCTCGACCCCGCCTGGGTCGAGGGCTACCTCGCCGACCCCCACGATCTGCGCCCGGGCCTCCCCGAAGGCATGCCCCGCTTCGCGCTGACCGCCGCGCAGCGCCGAGTCCTGGCCGCGGCGTTCGTCGGCGACGCCTACGACGGCCCGCCCACCCCAAAGCCCACCACCGACAACCTGGAGCGCGGCGAACGCCTGTTCCAGGAACGCGGGTGCGTTGCCTGCCACGCCTTTGGCGGCCGCAACCCCGTCGCCGGCAACCCCCAGTCCCCGGACCTCGCCTGGACTCGCGACCGCATGACCCCCGACATGGCGTTTGCGTGGATCGAGAACCCGCAGGCCGTGTCGCCCCACGCGACGATGCCCAACCTCGGGCTGCTCGCCGCCGAGGCCCTCGCCGTGCGGGACTACATCCTGCTGGCCGACCTGCAGTGGAACCCGGCGCCTCCGCCGCCGTCGCTGCCCGCCCCCACCACCGACCCCGTGACCTGGGCCCAGGTCGAAGAGCGCGTGTTCGGCCGCATCTGCGTCCACTGCCACATGAACCCCGACCTCAACGAAGGCCGAGCGGGCCCGGGCAACGCCGGCGGGTTCGGCTGGCCGGCCACGGGCATCGAGCTGCAGACCTACGAGGGGGTCGTGGCCGCGTCGGCCCGCATCCCCGACTCCCTGGCCCGGCGCGCCCACGAGGCCGCTCGGGACGCCGTCGGCCCCGGCGTCGAGCCGGCCTCCATCCAACGACCCGAACGCCCCGGCATGCCCTTGGGGCTCCCGCCGCTGAGCGACGACGACGTCGCGCTGGTGCTGGGGTGGATCGCGCAGGGCATGCCGCGCTGAGGCGCTCAGCGGCCCCGCGGACGATCGCGGCGGTTCAGTCCAGGTCGCGGATGGCCCACCGCAGGAAGTCGGCCTCGGTCAGGATTCCGACCGGCCGTCCGTCGTCGTCGACCACGGCCAGCGCCGTGTGCTTGCCCGCCAGCATCCGGCGCGCGGCGGCCACGGCCTCGGTCTCGGCGCGGGTGGGGCCCACTTCGGCGGGCAGCGCGTCGCCGATGGGCGCGTCGGTCCACGAAGCCTCGTCGTTGTCGGTGCTCAGCCGCCAGACCGCGCGCAGCAGGTCCTCCTGGTTGACGATGCCCAGCAGGATGCCCTCGCGGTCGACCACCACCAGGTGACGCACGCGGCGCTCGACCATGGTCCGCCGGGCCGTGCCCATCACCTCCTTGCGATCGACGCAGAAGGGGTTGGGAGTCATCAGATCGCGAACCAGCGCCTTCGACATCGGCGAACCTCCGAGCCCGCACCATACGGCGCCCTTGGCCCGGGACCCAACCCGCGGGCCCAACCGGGCCCCTCAGCGGTCCTTCGACAGCAGCGGCGGCAGCGACAACGCCCCGATGGCCGCGAGGATCAAGCCCGCCCCCACCAGCTGGGCTCCGCTCGGCGCCGAGGCACCAAGCCCCGCCCAGAGGATCCCGCTGGCGATGAGGCCCGCGAGGATCGACGAGCTCCGGTTCACGGGCACGCAGAAGCTGTTCTCGCGGCGGTCGAGCAGGATCAGCCCGCCGAAGATCCCGGTGCCCTGGCTCATGAGCCCCACGAACAGCGCCAGGGGGACGACCCCCGCTCGGCCCCAGAAAGTCGTGAAGCCGGCCCGCAGCTCCCCGGCGATCCCCTCGCCGCCGCCCAGCACCGCCACCGCCAACAGGGCCAACAGCACCGCCGGGGTCGCGACCATCTGCTCCTCGACGAAGAACCGCTTGTTGGCGGCGGGGTCGTCGGACTTGGCCTGCCCCGACATGAGCTTGAGGCGCACGAAGTACCCGCCCAGGTACGCGGCCACATCGACGGCCGCGATCGCCGTCAACGCGTAGCTGCCGTCGTCGGCGAACGCGACGATCAGCGCGAGCAGGCTCAGGCCCAGCGCCACCCAGGAGAACCAGCGGACGGGCCGCCCCGAGACGAAGTCCACCACCGGCGCGAGCACCAGCACGCCGCCCCGCATCAGCAGCATCATGAAGACGATGGAGGCACCATCGAAGGTGTAGGCCAGCGTCGTCGTGCCGATGATCACGGCGGTGCAGAGCCCCGAGATGAACGTCAGCGGCCGCGGCCGAGGCACCGACCAGCGCCCCAGCCGGGCCTGGGTCGCGTACGGCCACCACCGCATCGCCGTCAGGAACGCGAACATGCCCACCAGCGAGGCGAGCACCGAGGGCGGCAGCAGCTCGAAGCCCGACAGGGGCTCCCGACCCGGCAGCAGGTCTGAGGTCAGCGCCTTCGTCGTCGCCGAGTAGGGCACGTAGCAAGCGAAGTACCCCAGCGCGAACCACCAGATGCTCGGTGCCCCGCCTCCTGTGCCGTCGTCGCGTCTGCCCATGGTTTCAGTGCACCACGGCGCCCCCCCCGGCAGCCAGTCCCGGGGCCTCCGCGCAACCATCGGATGCCCTCGGTCAATTCACCCCGGGTCCACGGAGACCGTGCTACATCGCAAGCGCCCGCCGCCACGGGCGCGCCCTGGAGTTCCCATGACCGCACGCATCCTCGCGGCCCTCACGGCCGCGGCGCTCGCCGGCTGCACGCCCCCGCCCGAGGCCCCCGACGATCTGTCGGACCTGTCGCGGTACCTCATCCGCGAGTACGACAACGAGGACCCCCGGGCCCTGCAGGTCGGCATCGAGTCCCTCGAACCCCACCTCGCCGGACTCGACCTCACGGGCCCCCGCGGCGACCGCGCCTTCCTGCCCGACGACCTGGTGGACGACGACCTCGCCGCCATCACGCACCCCGACGCCCCCCTGGCCGGCTGCGTCCCCGTCGCCGTCGCGGGCCAGAGCCGCCACGAGGTCCTGTGGTTCGGGGAGCTGGCCCAGATCGTCGACCAGACGCCCGGTGAGCCGTCGGCGGAGACCTACGCGCGCAACTTCCTCGCCCCCGACGACCCGACCTGCTTCGCCGACGCCAGCTGCGCCCACATGGAGACGGTCAACGACGTCCGGCGCAGCAACGCCATCTACACGGTCGAGTACTCGATGTTCAAAGACTTCCGCTGGGTGGACGTCGTCGCCGAGGGCGAGCCCACGGGGCGCCGGGCGCTGCTGACGCGGTCGTGGATCACCGAGCCCGCGGTCGGCGTCAACAACCAGAACACCATCGTCCACTCCTACACGTTGGACGTGATGATCGGCGAGGACGACGGCACCACGTCGCGCTACCAGGTCCTCTGGTCCGAAGCGGACCTCGTCCTCGACGTCGAAGACGACATCACGGCCGGCACCCTGCGCATCGCCATCGACCAGTACTTCGTCGCCCAGGACAACGCCATCGAGGACGCCTTCGCCCCCGGCGGGTGAGGATCCGCCTTCGCGCCCGAGGGCGTGGTTGAGGTAGATCGCGGGCTCCGCTTCGGAGGCCCCGCCGTGAATCGACTCCTGCCGCTGCTGCTCCTGCTCCTGCCCCTGCTCGGCTGCCCCAGCACCACCCCCGGTCAGCCCGACGACGACGACGCCACGGGGCCCGACTGCCCCGACTCGTGCACCATCGGCGACTCGCGGTGCAACGGCTTCACGATCGAGGCCTGCGGGGTCGACAGCGAAGGCTGCACGGCCTGGATCTCCGGCATCGACTGCGCGGCCCAGGGCGGCACGTGCGACGACACCACCGACCCGCCGACCTGCACCGACGCGGCGGGCGAGACCTGCGACGACGGCGAGCAGAACCAGGACGAGACCGACGTCGACTGCGGCGGCGTCTGCGCCCCCTGCGACCTGGGCGACGGCTGCGAAGGCGGCGACGACTGCGTCAGCGGCTACTGCGACCCGACCTCCCTCACCTGCGCCCAGGACCCCGGCGAGACCTGCACCGACGGCGCCCAGAACGGCACCGAGACGGACATCGACTGCGGCGGCGACCTGTGCGCGCCCTGCGGCAACGGCGGCGGCTGCGACGGCGCGACCGACTGTTTGTCCGGCTACTGCGACCCGCTGTCGGACACCTGCGCCCCCGCCCCGAGCGAGACCTGCGCCGACGGCGTGCTCAACGGCGACGAGACCGACGTCGACTGCGGCGGTCCCCTGTGCTCGGCCTGCGCCCTGGGCGACGACTGCGCGACCGCGACGGACTGCGTCAGCGGGTACTGCGACCCCATCTCCGACACCTGCGCGTCGAACCCCGGGGAGACCTGCGGCGACGGGGTCCACAACCAGGACGAGACCGACGTCGACTGCGGCGGCGCGTCCTGCGCCCCCTGCGGCCTCGCCGACGCCTGCGCCGCCAACAGCGACTGCAGCTCGGGCAACTGCGACGTGGGCGTCACCGACACCTGCGTCCCGGCCAGCGCGGCGACCTGCTCCGACGG
>Ga0055584_100001705_pt1 | contig 21572 bp, 16 predicted proteins | sample OSDHelmetaG_FD_58716 | JGI IMG/M metagenome (GOLD analysis project Ga0055584, IMG submission 58716) | Pelagic marine sediment microbial communities from the LTER site Helgoland, North Sea, for post-phytoplankton bloom and carbon turnover... | ecosystem: Environmental > Aquatic > Marine >...
GAGATCACGGACCCCGAGACTTCCATCGCTTGGCAGGGTGGATCAAAGGAAAAACCCACCCGGTTGTTTCACACCAGGTGGAACAACCCGCGCCCGCAGGCCGAGATCGACTACATCATTTTTGACAAACCAGAACGAAGCGCCCCCTCTCCGTTCCTACTCGCCATCACGGCCGAATAGAATTCATCCGCCCAAATGCCCCAGGACAACTGTGCCCTTTTACAATCACAAAAAGAAACCTCATGAACACTCAGACAAAACTCTCCCTCAAACGCCAACTGCTCGCGATCGCCATCGCCGCCGCTTTCATTTCGTTTGCGTCAAAGCCCGCTGCAGCCGCTGAAACCAGCAACAAGCAACAGCGATTCACGCTGCCCGTAAGGGTCTTCCTGATGCAGTCGGAAGAATCGAAGAAGATCGATTGCCAACTCTCCGAGGCGGACGTGAAGGAAATCTTTGCCGTCGCCAATGAGACCTGGGCGCCCGCCAAGGTCCAGTGGACCATCGAGTCCGTTCGCCAGATCGCCGCCGACCCCAAACTCGCCGAAGGATATGAGAACGCGCCGGTGGGGCAGGCCAATCGGGGCAGTTCCATGAAACTGCTGACGCAAACCTATTCGTCAGCAGATTTTTTGAAACCGGGTTTCAACGTGGTGATCGTCCGTAAGTTGACCGGCGCCGGCGGCGTCTTTCGCCCCGGTACGGGAGAAATTGTCTACGCAGCCAGTTCACCCACCGGGGAGATTCGTCCCGTTATCCTCGCCCACGAGTTCGGCCACTCACTCAGCCTTCCGCACACCGTCTTCGAGAAAAACAACAACCTCATGATGACCGCCGGACCAAGTCGCAAGCCCACCCGGACGAAACCCCTCACCCCGTCCCAAATCGCCCTGGCCCGGGCTCAGGCGGCCACCGGCAAACCCTTTCGCCCGGCGAATCCGCGTCCACCCGCGCCGGCCGACAAACTGTTCGCCTTCCTCGATCGCAATGAAGACGGAAAGATCACCGTCGCCGAGAACGATGAGAAACATCACGCCTTCGTGCGTAGAACCCTGCGTCTGGCCAGTCGCACGCCCGAAGAATCGCTGACCCAGGACGAATACGATTTGATGAAACTCCGCCAGAAACGCGTTCCTCAATCCAAGCGGAAGGGCCAACGGGTCGGTCCCCCGGTCGCCCGGATCTTCGCTCGTGCCGATTCCAACCAGGACGGCAAGCTCAGCGAAGAAGAGGCGAAAGGAAATCTGCCGCCGAGAAACTTCAAGATGTCCGACGCCAACAAAGACGGCTTCGTGACGCAGCAGGAGATGATCGCCTCCCGCAAACGCTTCGGCATCGACGCTGATGGATATCGATCCGGCCGGCCGTCTCACCCGCAAAGGAACGACGAAAGCAAAGCCAAACCTGGAGAGAAGGAAGACCTGAAAGCCAAGCTCGAACGCCTGGCGGAGGAGGCCAAGCTCCACGGATCCATTGCCGTCGCGAAGGATGGAGAGATCCTCTTTGCGCGCGGTTATCGCGCCGCCGATCACCGGAAACAGCTCAACAACCAACCGGATACCCGGCACCGGATCGGCTCCATCACCAAGCAGTTCACCGCCATGGGTATTCTGATCCTGGAGGAGCAACACAAACTCAAAGTAGAAGACCGCATCGGCGAACACCTGTCTGACCTTCCGAAAAGCTGGCAAGCGCTGACGATCCACCAACTCCTTAAGCACACCTCCGGGCTGATGCACTCATGGTCGCTGCCCGCCTTCAAACAACCGGCCGACCAAGAACTCGGGCTAGACGAAACCGTCGCTCTGTTTCACGACCAGCCGTTGCTCTTCGGACCGGGCACGGACTTCCGTTACAGCGGCGTTGGCTATTTCCTGCTGGCCCAACTGATCAAAAAAATCTCCGGCCAGAGTTACGAAGCCTTTCTGAAACAACAGATCTTCGAGCCGCTCGACATGAACGCCACCGGCGCCGGCAATCCGTTGAAGAATCGTTCCATCGGTTATGACCGACACGAAAGCGGCCGCATGAGAGCGCTCCCAGAATTTCCCATGACGAGGTTGACCGGTGGCGGCAACATCTACTCCACGGTCGAAGATCTCATCCGTTGGGACAAAGCCCTGCGCGCCGGAAAGCTCATCTCTTCCGCCAGCTATGAGAAACTCTATCGCCCGGAGAAAAAAGACTACGCCTACGGCTGGAAGATCCGCGAGCAGGATGGCCGCACCGCCATCTCCCACAGTGGCGGCGTCCCCGGCTTCACCGCCTATCTCCTCCGCTATCCGAAAGAGGGAATCTGCGTTGCCCTGCTCACCAACACCCGCTCCCGCGGACTTGGCAAACTTGCCGAGAACCTTGCCACCGCAGTGGCCGGGCGATGATTCACCAAGCCGCCCAAATGGTAGTAGATTGATGCCGTCATTCCAGATCTTGGCCATACCGCGAATGCGGTCTTATTCGAATCCATTTTCCGGGGTCAGTCAGCATCTTTCAGCTTTTGCACTGCCGAGCATTCCGCTGCAGCTTGCTATTCGTGCGTTTCACGAATCTACGAATGACCAGGTTGGTCTTGGTAAGATGCATTCGCCCGTTCTAACCAACCAATTTCCGCTCTCGTTCAGCAACGGAACGCAATGCCTGCCCTGCGACGATCAGCGCTTCGATTTTCGTTTCTTTGCCTTTTTCTCGACGATGACAAGGTCTCGTTTTTTTGACCAAGGTGTCCGGCGATCGAAGATGGTTCCGAACTTTTCGTATTTGTTGAATGACACCGCGTCGGTCTTCCAGTGATCGACATAGCCGTCATACAACTTGCGCAGATTGACGAGCTGTTTCCGGTGATCCGAATTGCCGGCCTTGTTCTCCAATTCCAGTGAATCCCCGGCCGTGTCGTAGAGTTCTTCAGTCTCTTCAAACTCGCCTTCGGCGTAGGCCCAATAGACGTATTTCCAATCCTTGGTCACGACGGACAGGCTGTGTACGGAGGCCGGTCCCCACACGTTGACAAGCGGAAGCGAATTGTGAACGGCGGCTTTCGGATTGTCCAGCAAAGGCAGCAGGCTCTTGCCATCCATGTTGCTGGGGATGGGCAGACCGGCCAACTCGAGCATCGTCGGAGCCATGTCGATGTTGCCGGTGAGCGCATCGGAGCGCAGCTTCCGACCGCTGTTCTTGTGCCGCGGATCATAGATCATCAGCGGAACCCGTGAGGCTTCCTCGTAGGGCAGCACTTTGGATCCGTAGCCATGCGATCCGCACAGGAAGCCGTTGTCCGAGGTGTAGATGATCACGGTGTTGTCATCCACGCCGTGATCTTTCAGCGCCTTGCGAATCATCCCCAGAGCGACGTCGATGCCATAGATCTGCTGGTGATACTTGGCCATCACCTCGTCGTAGTTGTCCGCGTAACCCCAACTCTCGAAACGCTCATACTGCCGCCCGGCACGACTCTGCAATGAGAAGTGGTCACCGTGTTGGCGCCCATAATTCTCGGGCTTGGTGAATTTCTTCCCTTTGTAGATGTGATCAAACGCCGGGTCCGGATCAACCGGTCGATGCGGAGCCTTGAAGCTGATGGAGAGACAGAACGGCTTGCCACTCTTTGCTGACTCCTTGATGAAGTCGCGTCCGAAAGCACCATAGCTCCGCGTGGCATGAGGATATTCCTTGGCGTACTTGGCCATCGATTTGTTCCTCGCGGTGACGTAGCTCGACTGCCCCGCACCGCCGCCCCACATGTCGAAATCCTCCTCCGGCATCCGGCCCTTTGAATCTGGCGTTTCAGCAACCAGGAATCCGAACTTGCCGGCGATGGCGGTCCGATATCCCGCTTCGCGCAACAGGATCGGATAAGACTTCTTCCAGATGGACTGCATCATGTCACCATGCTCGAAGTTGCAACCATGCTTGTATTCGAACATGCCCGTCATCACGCAGGCCCGGCTGGCCATGCAGATGGCGGTGGTATCGTAATGGCAGTCGAAGGCCATGCCGTCCCGCGCCAAGCTGTCCATGTGCGGCGTCTTCACATCCTTGTTGCCGTAACAACCGAGCGAATAGAATGTCTGATCGTCCGAAAGCAGGAAAACGATGTTCGGACGTTTCTCCGCCGTTGCGTTGAATAGGGAAAGCGCCAGAAACAGAAGGGTTAGACGAAGCATTTTCATAGTGAATCCGGCAAAATCCTTCCCGATCCCATCGGACCTGTCCACCCATTTGCCGGAAAATCCGTTGCGCATGAAAAAAGTTTGGCGGATTTTGGAGAGCGGCGGGTGCTGTAGGGCAAGACGATGAATGATGAATTCAAAAAACTGCAATCGGCACTGAAAGAACGCGACGATGCGCCTTTCCGCAAAACTGTCGATGAGCATGGCGGCTTGGTCTATCGGACCGCTTTGCGCCGCCTGAACGGCGATCACGCCTTGGCACAGGATGCCGCACAGACTGCATTTGCGGATTTGGCGGCCAAGGCCGCGGATCTCCCCGACGACACAATTGTCCCAGCCTGGCTCTACCGGCAGACCTGCTTCATCACCGCCAAACAAGTTCGCACTGAGGAACGCCGCCGGCAGCGCGAAGCCGAGTCAGCCAAGCAGGATCACCAGGAGATCGAAGACCCCGGACATCTCTGGAACGAAATTAAATCCCTGGTCGATTCCGCAATCGCCAATCTCGGCGAACTCGATCGGACGCTGGTGGTATTGCGATTCTGGAACGGCAAGAGCCTGCGCGAAGCAGGAGAAGCGGCAGGCATCTCAGAGAACGCAGCGCAAAAGAGAATCACTCGCGCGTTCGAAAGCATGCGCGGCTATCTGACCAAGTATGGAATCACCGGCAGCGTAGCAACTCTGACCTTGGCGCTTTCGAACAATGCGTCCGCAGCGGCTCCCGCCGGACTCACTACGGCAATCACCACGAAGGCGTTGACTTCCCCGGCTCCGAGCACCTGGGAACTTCTCAACCCGATCGACTGGTTTGTAGGATTGAAAGCAAAGCCGCTCTTCGCCACCGGCCTTTCGCTCATGGCCATCGCCCTGGGCACGACCGGTTTCGTCGCCGGCCGCAAAGCCGCATCGATGCATCACAGCGCCGCCGTTTGGCGAGACGCTGTCAACGAAGCCGCGGCAACGGCGGAACGAGTCGCAGGTTCGGAATCCGCAGACAGCCCCAACGCAACGGTGGCCCCCAATCAGGCGATCGCCATTCGCCGCGGCATATCGGTTTCCGAACTCGTCGCCCGTGCCGCGGCCGCCTACAAGTCCGGCACCACGCGTTCCGAAAGCTGGGCGCTCGCCTACGTTGCCCTGCGCAATCTGCAGGCCACACAGATCGATGAAGCGCTGCATGAGCTCGATCGCTATCGACATGAGAAGGAAATGTTCGATGAGCTGGGGCCCATTCTCACCGGCATTCTCGCTCGCACCGACCACGCCCGCGCCATGGCATACGCTGAAGACAATTTCAGCGGTCCGCCCTACGCCAATGCCTTGCGCGAGGCCATCCGGGAATGGGCGAAGAAGGATCCTCCCGAAGTCTGGGCCTGGTTCAATGCGATCACCGAATCGGGCGAGATTCCCATCAGCCAGTTGAACTGGCGCGGACAGGCCAACGACATTTTTGCTGAATGGACAGCGGCCGACCCCGCCGCCGCTTTTGCAGAACTGGCGAACGTGACCACGTCCCAGCAACGCGCTGCACTTTCCGGTATAGCCAAGGCCGCACTCGGATCCACCAGACGTGACGAGATAGTCGGACTCATCAATCAGATGCCGGATGAGCGACAGAAGCGTCGACTGGCCGAGGACCTGGGCGGCGATTGGGCCAGAATCAATCCTGCGGAAGCTGCCGCGTGGGCCAAGACATTGACCTTCGAGAACCCGGCTGCGCATCTCGAAGTTCTCGCAGAGATCGCAGAGGAATGGTTCCCCACGGATCCGCACAACGCCGGCAAATGGCTCATCAGCAGTTCACCCGAACCATTGCGAGCCAAGGTCACCGAAATGGTTGCCGAAGCTTTCACCAAACTCTGATCGAACCATGAATGCCATCAACACACTCTGGCATTTCCTGCTGCGATCCGGATCGATCCTCGGCTCGCTCGCGCTCTCCTCGTTCATTCTGATCTGCGGCGGCTATATACTTGGCTGGAACACCGTCTCGACTCCGCATTCGGCGGTTCCCGATATCAACGTTACCGTTGATATCGGGGAGGCACAGGCGGCCTTCGGTGTGTTTGCCAAGCCGACACCCGGCGCGCCCCGACATTCCTCCAACTTCGAAACCAATTCCCTCGTCCGCAACATCCGCCCGCAGATCCTGCGCATCGCGGCCAATCTCCGGCCCGGCTTCCGGGAACGTGAATCCGGAGCGATCGCCATGAGCGAAGTGGCCAAACTGAACGCCCGCGAAATACACGCCTCGCTCGACGCGCTCAAAGATGCACCACAGAACCGATCGTTTCACGGCTTACGAATGATGCTCCTGAATCGTTGGGTTCGCCTCGATCCGCATGCCGCCTTTGATTACGTACAAAACAACACCCTCGTTTCCCCCGTTCTCATGCGAAACGAAAAACTCGAAGACGTGATGATCCATGTCTGGGCCAGTCATGACCCCCAAGGCGCGCTTGAAAAGTGGTATGCCCTGCCCGAGGAAAGACGCTCTTCTCCCTATCGCACCGGCCGGATCATTGGAGCCATCGCCCAGAAAGATTTTCATCTCGCGCTGAACACGATCGAAACATTGCCCGAAAAGTATCACTACGAATCGCTTCGCGGCATGTCGCGCAGCGCCCAGAATGAAACCGAACGAGAGCTGATGTTCGAACGGGTGAATCAACTGTCTTCAATGAAGGAACGGACCAAGGTCGTCAGCCAAGTGCTCCACGGTTGGGCAAGAGACAGCAAACCGGAGCACGCCGTCACGTGGCTGAACGAATCCGACCTTCCCCGCAAAGAACTCAACGAGGTCGAAAACAAACTCGGCCGACTATGGTTCTACGAAGATCACCAGGCCGCTGCGGAGTGGTTGATCGCTCGGGCCGACACCCCCACTCGACGCGGCGAAATTCTGGAGGACATGACCAGCATCTGGACAACCTACGATCCCGCCGGAGCCGCCGAGTGGTTGAACAGCCAGGAACTGGATGCGAGCGCCGCTCCCGCCATGCGCACGCTGGCCGAACGCATCGCCCGCCATCACCCGGAAGATGCCATCGAATGGATCAACGCCATCACCGTGAAACGCGAGCGAGAACGGGCGGTGAAGAACGTCACCAAGACGATCCGGAAGAATTACCCGCACAAGGCGGACGCACTACTCGGGCGATTGTGAGTGAAGACCATGTCGTCCATTCGGGATTCTGAAGAGGGCTCGCGGGTCAACCCACCCACAAAGCGGCCGAACAATCCCCAATAGGGTGACTACCGATCCAGCAACTCCCTCATGGACTGGAGGAGTATTTCCTCCACCGACGGGCCCACCCGCGAAACCCGGCCGGTCTCGTATCCGCCCTCGCCGTAAGAAACCTTTGTTCCAATATATCCTGGTGAGTATTCGCCATAGGCCGCCATCGCGACAAACAGGTCCGGTTTCATTTTCTGTGCTTCAATCTGGTATTCCACGAACAGTTCGCCAGGCAGGTAGAGAATGCGGGCATCGCCAATGCGCAGACAGTTGATGTTGATCTTGTGACCGGCCTGGTTGCGACGGAGAAACACCAGGTCACGAGCGGCGAACACCCGTTCGCGATCCTTGCGTTTTTCATCATTGAGGATTGGAAGACGGGATTCCTCCGAGATGGTGTCCCGGACGGGTAACGTCAAGGGATCGAAAGCCCAAGCCACATCCTGCGCATTGATCCGTTGCTTCCTCTGGTTCTCCCAGGCCAGACGCATGCCGTCGGCCAATCGCTTGGCCAAGATCGGACGATTGGCCGGTGAACCGTCATTGTATTTTCCGGCACCGACGTTGCCCCCAGCTCCCGCAAAGTGGATGTGAGCGGCACCCGGGATCTCTTTCTCCATGATCGCCCGCGCCATGCCGGGAAAATCCGGGTTCACACCGCCTCGGCCGTAGTAGCTCTGCGGATGCGTTGCGTAATGAGTCAATGCGGCCACCGGTGTGTCACCATTCCAGAAAGCCACAAGTTTCACCAAGGGATCGATGACGCCCTCCGGTGCAGCTATCGCCGCCGGATTCCGACTGGAACTGAAGCGCACAATCTTGACCCGGCCATTGTTCCCCAAGATGCGCCGATTGGAGGCGACCTTCTCGACCTTGCCACTACCCAGCCCGATGTGAGTGACGGGTTTCGCCTTGGTCAACGAGTCGGTCACCGCCTGAGCAACATCCACAATCGCCTTGCGGGCAAACTTCGGATCGAACATGAAGCCGCTCAGGCCGACCGTCTTGATCAGATCCTCAGTTGAATAGTCCGCAGCAGGAGCATCGTGCTGATGCAGCGTATGTATGGTCACCCGATCCGCAGTGGTCCCGGCCGCCCGCGCAAGTATCTGGCGATATTCGGTGTGGGCACCACTCCCGACCCCCACCCAGTCAAACGCACACAGCACGATCGGCTTTCCTGAATTCAGTATCACCACCCCACGCGCAGAGAGTGGCGCGATTATCTTCTTGGCGGGAGCCACGCCACCGTTGCACAGGGGCGCCCCAATCGGCGGTGTCACATCCGCCTGAAAAGTCGCAATCCGAAGTTGCGCGGCGGGCACACTGGCAACAATCGATACCAGACCAATGAGGATGAGGATTCGGCGCATGATTGGCCAATCGTTCCGCAGGTCAGGCGCGGTGTAAACGCCTTATTCGATGGCGGCATTCTGAAACTTCTCGCCCCGAAAAGTGTCTTGGTCCATGGTGCAAATCAATTCAATGAACCACAAAACAGGAGCTATGCGTCATGAGTGAAATGGATGTTGTCGACTACGAGATCTTTGGATCAGAAATGCAATTCGTGGAGATCGAACTCGATCCCGAAGAGGCCGCGGTGGCGGAAGCCGGGGCCATGATGTACTTCGATGCCGGCGTGGAGATGGAGACCATTATGGGCGACGGCTCACGGGCCGGTTTCTTCGGCAAAATCCTCGGCATCGGCCGACGGCTGCTGACGGATGAATCACTGTTCATGACCGTGTTTCAGAACAAGGCCAGCGGCAAAAAACGCGCCGCGTTCGCGGCCCCATACCCCGGCAAGATCATCGCCCTCAAGTTGTCGGACATCGGCGGCACATTGATCTGCCAGAAGGATTCCTTTATCTGTGCCGCCAAGGGCGTCAGCATCGGCATGCACATGCGCAAGAGCATCGGTGCCGGATTTTTCGGCGGCGAAGGTTTCATGCTCCAAAAACTCGAAGGCGATGGATATGCGTTCGTGCATGCCGGCGGCACCATTCGTGAGCTCGAACTCGTGGAGGGTCAGGAAATCCGCGTCGATACCGGCTGTATCGTGGGCTACACGCCTTCAGTAAGTTTCGATGTGAAATTCGTCGGTGGCATCAAGTCCATGTTCTTCGGTGGTGAGGGCGTGTTTCTTTCCCGCCTGCGCGGCCCCGGGCATGTCTGGCTGCAGTCACTGCCCTTCAGCCGTCTCGCCGATCGCATCGTCGAGGCATCCTCCAAGTTTGGCGATGTGAAGAAGGGCGAAACCGGCAAGGGCGAGAAATTGTAGCCAATTGCAGGTCAACGCATTAGGTTGACTCCACAGTGGCACTGGATGGTTTGAAACGTCTCTTCGGTGGCGGCACCGACGATGAGGAGGAGTCGGCACACGATGGGCTATGTCTCGCCGAGGAAGGCAAGCCAATGCTGAAACTGCCGTCCGATCCGCAGTCGGAAATCGCCCGGGCGGAAAAGCTCACCAAGGACCCCGAAGCGCGCGAGTCGTACATCGCCTTCATCAGTTCCATCTACGAACTCGTCGTGCGCAATGACGATTCGCCGGCCAATATCTGCGACCTTACCCGTGGGCTTTCCTGCTCACACAAGAAGCTGCGGGACCAGTCGGGCACTTGGCTGATGCAGGTTTCGCACTACTTCGAAGCCGCCCGCCACGAGATGGTTCGGGTCATGGAGCAGGAAGGTGAAGAGACGCGCCTGCAATTGGTGAAGGCGATTTGGAAGAACACCCCGCCCCGTTCCACGACCATTGCCCTGCTCCAACATGCACTGGCGGATGCCTGCGAACGGGTTCGCTACTTTGCCGTCGACCGCATCCGAGCATGCGACGTCCGCGAATTGATCCCCCAATTGCAGGAGCAGCGGCAACTGGAAACGGAACCGAAGATCCAACGCTTCATCGACTTCAACATCGCCCTCATGGAAGACGGCTTTTACGTGGAGCAGAAACCCGATTCCCAAGACCATCTCGTATCAGCAAACATTGGGAGCGGAGGGATCTCGTCCAAGACGATTCCGGCCGACGAATACAGCCCGCAGGCCGTGCAACGGGCGCTGGAGCAACTCCGTTCGAACTGGAACCGTATCAAGGGCGGCGAAGAGGAGTAACTCCTAGAACGCCTTCGCAATCGCTTCCGCAAGTTTCTGCCGGTAGGCGGCAGTTCCAATCAGCCGCGCCTCGGCCGGATCCGACAGATAGCCTCCTTCAACCAGCACGGCCGGGCGCTTCTGCTTGGCAATGACACTCATGAACCGCGCCCGTCTCACGCCGCGATCAGCCATGCCCACATTCTTGATCATGGCGTTGTGGATCCGACCGGCGAGATGAACGTTGCGAAGGTCGTACGCGTTGTTCGGCATTATGCCACTCATCGGATCGGAATACCCGCGCGTCAGCGTCGATGGCATCCCCTGCGGAGTCGTACAATAGGTTTCCAGGCCGGAGGCCCCTTTGCCCGCCGCGTTGAAATGCAGGCTGACAAACAGGTCCGCCCCGTAACGATCAGCCACGGCCACCCGTTGATCGATGGACATGGTCACGTCATTGGTGCGCGTCATCACCACCTGCCAGCCTTTCGCACGCAGCAGCGGGTGAATGCGCAGCGCCCAATCGAGCGCGTAATTCTTTTCAAAGAAGCCGCCCAACGTACTCTTGGTCCCGTTGTGTTTGCCGCCATGCCCGGCGTCGAGACAGATGATTCCCCGAGTCTTGGGAATAGGCTGATAAGAACCGGCCAAGGGCAGAAAGTTCTTCTCTGCATCCAACACATTCACCAGCGGCACGCCATTGGTCATGCGCAACGGATACCCGAGATAGAATTGCCAGCCGTTGAAAATCGCATAGCGGGCCTTGGCCGCAAGACCGAACACGCCCCAATGGGTCACCAGGTGAAACTGGTTGGTGGAAATGCGTCGGAGAGTTCCGAATCCCTGACTGGTAGCCCAGTAGTCCAACGGAACCCATTTCGCCTTGGTCGAACTCCCTGCCGCTGGACGCGGTTGAACGACCGGTCGCACGCGAACGGCTGTTTCCGGCGTGGTCATCAGTCTCATCGGGGCAACGACTGAATCGTCAATGGTCCCCGTGGCTGAAACCACTTCCGTCCGAATCGCGTTGGGAGACGGAAAAGGACGCTCACTGGGGATGACGGCGACACGTGACTTCGCCCGTTGAATGGGGAGCCCGGTGACGTTGCCCCGTTGCCACTGGGAAGACGTGCCACAGCCTTGTAGGTAAGCTCCTACAAAGAGCGTGAGAATCAATGGATACCAACTGCGCACAGGGGAGTTAAGTCGTGCGAAAACGTGGAGACAAGCAGGATGTATTCACACCACTGTGGGTGGCGGTGGGCCATTGCTCACGCCATCGCGACTTCGCCGGCTTTACGGGTGGAACGACCGCGTCGTCCATGGATCGAATCACCCAGTTCCCGCCGCGCGCGATCGGCCACCTTGGCGAGCTCGTCGACCTTTTCGGGATGCTGATCCGCTACATTGCTTTCTTCAGCCGGATCCGATTCCAGATTGTAGAGCATGTAATCACTCTTCTCCGGTTTCTCCAGCCCCCAAGATTTGCGGTAAGTGTTCAGCTTCCATTCGTCTTGGCGAACCGCCTGAAGCACATTTTCACGGTAGTAGTAGAAAGTATTCCGCAAGGGCGCTTCGATCTTTTCTCCCACCATGTTTGGCCAGATGTCGATCCCATCAATCTCCGGACGTTTCTCGAAAGTCGCACCGGCCAGCTTCGCAAAGGTCGGCAACAGATCCATCGCGGTCACGATATCGTGGCAAAGTAGCCCTTCCGGAATTCGTCCCGGCAACCGCGCCACACAAGGTACTCGCATACCGCCCTCGAGCGTCTGCCCTTTGCCGCCGCGAAACGGCCGGGACGTGCCACCAACATAGCCTAGAGCCTCCTCGGACTGGGTGGCAGGTCCGTTGTCAGACACAAAGATCACCAAGGTGTCTTCGTACTTCTCGAGTTGTCGCAGCACTTCCATCAGGGCACCGATGCTCCAATCGAGTTCCTGAACGGCGTCACCATAGATGCCCTGTCGTGAACCGCCGGCGAATTCTTCCATCGGCATCAAGGGCCGATGCGGGATCACGGTCGAAAGAACCAATGAAAACGGATTTTCCCCGGCCGATTCGATGAATTCGGCGGCCTGTTCCGTAAAGAGGGTTGTGAACTGGTGGGGATCAGCGTCTTCCTCCAGTTCACTTTCGCCATCCATTAGCGGAAGCGAGGAGGTCAGAAAAATGTGATCCTCGACCGAAGAATCGAGATAGCTGTGGGAATAGGGAATGCCGAAGAAGTAGTCGAATCCCTGATTCATCGGCATAAACTGCGGATTGCTTCCCAGCGCCCATTTCCCGATGTAGCCATTCACATAGCCGGCTGTGTCCAAGACCTTGGGGAGTGTGCGCTCCTCCGGATTCAGTCCCACAAACGCGCCCGGGGGGATATTCTTCCCGCCTAGACCGATCCGCGCCGGATAGCAACCGGTCAACAAGGCGGCGCGCCCGCCGCTACAGTTCACGCCTCCGGAGTAATACGATGTAAATCGCACACCTTCGGCAGCAATCTGATCAATATTGGGAGTGGCGAAACCTTTCGCGCCATAACAACCTACATCTCCATATCCAAGATCATCTGCCACGATGATCAGAAAATTGGGAGGCGTAGTGTCTTTCTTTTTCGAAAAAAGGTTCTTTAGCATGGTCGATCGGGGAGATCGGGGGGTGCCGTAGGAAACCAGCCTGACCGATTCAGTTCAAATAGAAAAATCCCCATCAGGAATATGCATTAAAAGACCCGTTTTTCCGAGAAAAAGGTAACACCAGGCACCAATCACGGAACCATTCTCCAGGTTCACTTCCACCAATTCTCGCGTGTATTCCGATTCCGCCGGGTTTTCCAAGTCACAGACCTCGAATTCATCCAGTTCGGCCATCATCTGATCTCGCGCCATCAAACGATAGACCTCCCCTTTGACCCGTTCCCCCGGAGACTCTGCCCGCGTCATCGCCGGATACCATGAAACCTTCCACAACCGACCGACGACCGACCCTTCCCCGATGAACTCGGCGCGGTCACCGAGAAACTGGCCATGTATATCCGATCTCACCGAGGCACGCAGTGTCCCGTAGACAAAGATGAGATCGCAATCCATCGCCGCGCGCCGGTCCCCTGCTACAGGCTCCTGATGACAACATCCTTGAACCAGACGACCTGCCCGTGGTTTTGCAATCCGATGAGCCCCGTCCGCGGCAGATCCTTCAAAGCCGTCCTGAACTTGTTCTTCGTGCCATCGGGATTCAATCCCGCGGTTTCCCAATCATCCACGTTTACATCAAAGACCTGCACTCCATTGATCGACAGGCGAACACGCGGTCCCTTGCAGATCAGCTTGAACGTATTCCATTCCCCCACCGGCTTGGCCGGATTCGATGACGGTGCCTTGGCATCGTAAAAAGACCCATTCAGCTTCTTTGCATCCTTTTTGCCGTGGGTCTTTTGAAATCCCTCGTTGTCCATCAACTGGATCTCAAACCCGCCGTTCACCGGATTGTCTTTGTCCGTCCGGTAAAACACGCCGCTGTTCGCCCCTTCGCTCAGTTTGTAAGACAAGGACAATTCAAAATCAGAATACTTTTTCTTGGTCCAGGCATAACCCATTCCACGAACGCGCACCTTGCCGTTCTTCGCTTTCACCTTTTCCATCTTGCAGGTCATCGAACCGTCCTCGCCCACCACCCAGGCGCCGTCCCGGAATTCCCAAGCGTTCAGATTTGAACCGTTGAACAAAGTTTCTTTTTCTCCGGCCGTCAGTGACGACGCGGCAACGACGAATACGCAGATCGCAAGCAAGCTCTTGAACATGCCCCCTGTCTTATCCGGCAAACTGCACCAACGCAACTTTGCAAAAAGGCACACCAAGGGTTCCTCATCAGGCATCGAATTGAGGGTGACATCCATGGCCACAGACACTTTGATCAATCCATGGCCACCGGCGCATACGACGGGATCATCTTGGGAACCGGTCACAACGCACTCATCCTGCAGGCCTATCTCTCGCGCTGCGGGTTGAAGACGATCTCGCTGGATCGCGCCGAAACTCCCGGAGGCGGTCTCTCAACTATCGAAAACCCGCGACTGCCCGGCGTCCGGCATAATCCCCACTCATTCTTTCATCGCGCTGTCACCGCCTCTCCTTGGTATCGGGATCTTGAACTGGAATCTCACGGCGCACGTTATATCGAACCCGAACTGAACGTGGCCATGCTGCTGCGCGACGGACGTAGTCTTCAATGGTGGACCGACTTGGAACGAACTATCGAATCGTTTGCCCAGTTCTCAAAACGGGACGCGGAACGGCTGCGCCACTGGAGCGAGAGTTTCAGACCGATCGTGGAACAGATTCTGATTCCCGAAGCACAGGCCCCACCCTTGCCGGCAATACGCAGGGAACAGCTGCTGCAACGTACCGATCTCGGGAGGCGGCTACTCGAAATCCAGAAACTCTCACCGCTCGAGTTCGTCACCCGGGAGTTCGAACACGACGCTGTTCGTGCCGGGTTGTTGTTCTTCAATGGACTTCGCGAGGTGGATCTGCGACTGAAGGGATTCGGCCACGTCATCCCGGCCTTGCTCGCCTCCCCCCACAAGGCGCAAATGTGTGTGGGTGGTTCGCGGCAGCTCGCCACAGCGTTGATCGCCGACATCGAACAGCACGGCGGTTCAATCCGCTCCGGAGTCAGCCTGGACCGCATCCTGACGCACAACTCAGAGGCCTGTGGCGTTCAACTCGAAAACGGGGAACAGATCCGCACCCACGGTTTCGTCGCTTCGAGTCTCAATCCGCAACAAACCTTCCTGGACCTGTTGCCGGAAACCGAAACATCCGAAAAACTGCGTCAACAGGCCCACGGTTTTCAATACAACTTGCTGGCCCCGCTTTTCGGACTCCACATCACCACAAAGAATCCACCGCGCTACACCGCTGCTGACAACCGCCCGGAACTGGAGCAGGCCTTCATGTGCATCATCGGCTTGGAATCATTCAATCAGTTCCATCAGATCGTCGCCGCCCATGAGCGCGGTGACTTACCTCCGACGGTGGCTTGGGGGACGACCCCGACCCGCTTCGACAGCACGCAGGCAAGCGAAGGACGCCACAGTTCCTTCATGTGGGAGAAATTGCCATATCATCTCCACGGAAACGCTCAAAACTGGAAGGAGCACCGGGACCGCCACGCCGTGAGATTGCTCAAGGCATGGGCAAGCCACGCACCGAACATCGAAGGTGAAAACCTGCTCGACCATTTCAGTTTGAGCCCGTTGGACACGGAAATCACTCTACCCAACATGGCCGAAGGCGATCTCCTCATCGGTTCATTTGCGAACGGTCAGATCGGCGCCGATCGTCCCTTCACCGGGGCCGGCCGATACCGCACACCGGTCCAAGGCCTTTACCTCTGTGGAGGCTCCACTCATCCCGGTGGCAACATCACCGGCCTCTGCGGGTTCAACGCCGCCGGCGTGATCGCCTCCGATCTGGGCAAACCACTATGGTGGAGACCCCGCAATTTCGAAGCCTATTTGGCCGACATGTGACCGGCAATTTCGCGTTGCAACCCGACCGTCTTCTGCAATCCTCCGGCATCCCATCGGTTTGATCCGACACTATTGTACACCTGCTATGTCCACTGAAGAGCAACCCTCCGAAAAACCCAGATCTTGGGTCAAATCCATCGGCCCCGGCCTCGTCACCGCCTGTGTGGTCATTGGCCCAGGCAGCATCACCACCAGTACCAATATCGGGGCGGCGGATGGCTACTCGAAGTCATGGGTCGTGGTACTCGCCGTCGTCTTCATGTTGGCCTACATGCAAATGGCCGCAAGAATTGGTGTCGTCTCACAGATGTCGACCGGGGACCTCGTTCGCAAACATGCCGGCAACTGGCTCGCCATCCTGATCGGAATTGGCATTTTCTTCATCGCCGCCGCATTTCAATTCGGCAACAACATCGGCGTTCATGCCGCCATCACCACTTACGCCGGCGGGGACTATTGGATCTTTCTCTTCAATGGCTTGGCCTTGGCGTTCGTGTTTGGATTCAAGAATCTGTACGCGACGCTGGAAAAAGTGATGGCCTGCTTCGTAAGCTTTATGCTGCTCGCATTTTTCATCAACGTCTTCTTTGCCAAACCGGATGTTGGCGAATTGGCGAAGGGATTCATCCCAACCGGGTTGACCGAACTCGGACTCCCCTTGGTGGGCCTGATCGGTACCACATTCGTGATCGCCGCCGCCTACTACCAATCCTATCTGGCACGATTCAAGGGCTGGAAAATTGAGGACCTCAAGGCCGGAGCCGTCGACGCCCGGGTGTCAGCCATTATTATGGCCCTGATCACCTTGATGCTTATGACTACCGCGGCCGCCGTCCTGCGCGGGAACAAACTCGGAAGCGTTTCGGACATCGCGAACGCCCTACATCCATTGTTCGGTGAGAAGGGGCGCATCATCTTTTGCGTCGGACTTTTCTGTGCGGCGTTTTCGTCTTTCATCGTCAATTCAATGATCGGCGGCTTCATCTTGGCGGATGGGCTCAAGATGGGAAGTACGCCACAGGACAAGGCTCCTCGAATCCTTACAGGTGCCGTGCTCATCGTGGGAATGGGCGTGGCGTTCTATGTGATCAAGTCCGGCACAAAACCGATGCCCGCCATCGTCACCGCCCAAGCCGTCACAGTCTTGGCCGCGCCGCTAATGGCAGTCACGCTACTCTGGTTGGCCAACAAGAAAGAAATAATGGGAGAACACACGAATAGTGTGGGGATGAACATAGTCGGCGGTCTGGGCCTGATCATCTTACTCATTACCGCCTTCAACACGGCCTTCAACAAAGTCTGGCCCGCCATCAGCAAAGCGATCAGCTAGAGCATCCAATTCCCGGCTGGAATTCCCCCAACTTCCTGAGATAACCGGCGGATGCAATTCCGTCTGCTCCGAACGTTCCTCGCGCTTTGCCTGGGTGCCTTGTCCGTGTCTGCCCAGGATATCAAGACGAAGAAAAAACAAAGGAAGAAGAACAAGTCCGGGATCATCAAGAACACGGCCATCGCCCCCGGCGGCGTTCATCCCGTCCATGCAAGCTGGAATCCACCGGGCCATCAGGATTTCCCAGACTTGTGCCTCGATGACGACGGCAACCCCGCGATCGTCTACATCGGCCATAGCGGCAGCAAGGACACTCTCAAACTGGCGGGCCTCCGCGATGGCAAACTGGTCAAGACCGGCGAGTTCAGAACCCGGGGAGGAGACCTCTATCAACCCTCAATCTTCAACGACCCAAAGGACGGCCTCACCGCCGCCTGGTCTGAATTGACAAACGGCAAGTGGCTCGCCATTCAGAGCCCCGCACAGAACGGCCGCATGAGTTGGCGACCACGGGATTCCGGCAGCGATGTCTTCGTGGACGCGAGCGTGGACAGCACCGGTCGCCAATGGATGGTCTGGCAGCGTTTCGATGGCAACTACAGCAACATTGAAATCAAATGGACTCTCGGGGATGGCAAACGCTGGTCAACACCTCTGACCATTCACCCCAAGGGGGACTGGGAACCCCGGCTCATAACCGGACGAAAGGACGAGGCCCTCGTCGTCTTCGACAGCTATCGCAACGGTAACTATGACGTCTTTCTTGCCCGTGTTCCGACCGAGGGCAAGCACACCATTATTCCCATTGCCCAGACCGACCGCTATGAAGCCCGGCCGGAAGCGGCATTGTCCCCCGACGGCAAGACGCTATGGGTGGCTTACGAAGACGGCTCGGAAAGATGGGGCAAGGATCTCGGGTCCGAATGGCGCAAACTGGGTGGCGGTCTCAACTACGATCGCCGCATAAAAGTTGTGCGGGTCGATGTCGATTCCGGCGCGGTGGAAAAGGTCTCTGACATTACGCCACTTATTCCAGACGTGGTCTCCCCGCTCGGACGCGCCGGATCCGGTGCGGTCAATCTGCCTGAAGTCGCGGTCGACCATGATGGCAATCCCTGGGTCTTCTTCCGCTACTGTCCGGAACGGGGCTCCGGCTACTGGCAGATCGCGTTCACCCGCTTCGATGGCAAGGAATGGTCGCGGGCAAAGACCTTGGCCAACAGCACCTACTGCCAAGATCGCCGCTGTTCCGCCAAAGTCGCGAAAGACGGTACCATCTGGGCCGCCTGGCCGAGCGATGGTCGCCGCAACAAGCAACAGGGGAACACCGGCATCTACCTGGCGAAAATCGCCCCGAACACCAAGCTGGCATCAGCCGGTCCCCTGCCCTTCGAAATCGAAGGCATTCAAGAGTCACCACTCAAGGCCCCCAACAACACTCCCGAGCGCGACCGCAATGAACACAACGAATGGACCATCAACGGCGAGACCTACACGCTCGTCTGGGGGGATGTTCATCGGCATACCGACTTTTCCAACTGCCGCACCACGGACGATGGCTGCATCGTCGAGCACTTCCGCTACGCGATCGACGCCGGCGGGCTCGACTACCTCGCCACCTCCGACCACACCGAGGTCGGCAAGACCCTGGATCCATACGAATGGTTTCAGAGTCAGAAGCTCGCCGACATTTTTCAGAATCCCGGATTCTTCATCTCGCTCTATGCCTACGAGCGCGAACAGAAATGGCCTTACGGACACCGCAACGTCGTCTTTGACGAACGGGGTGGTCCCGTCGTTTACATCAAACGCGACAACTACGCCAAATCCCCTTGGTCTACCCCCATGCCCCCCGAAGACGGAGCTCGTCCAGGAGAACTGCCACCCTGGCATCTTTGGAAAATGCTGAACGCGCACGGCAAGCGGGCGGTGACAATCGAGCACACCTCCGCTGGCGGCATGGGTACGGACTGGGCCGTCTACGACCAGATCGACACGAAGTACGAAAACATCATTGAGCTGTTCCAAGGATCTCGCGAGAGCTACGAAGGCGTCGGTGCCCCACAGCCACCGGTGGTGACCAAGAAGGGCAAAAGCCAGTTCGGGAAATTCAACGCCGGCGTCTATCAGAACGCCCTGCGCCTGGGTCACAAGCTGGGTGCCTACGCCAGCTCAGATCACCGATCCGTTCACGTGTCCTACGGTGGTGTCTACGTGAAGAAGTTCGACCGCAGCGGCATTCTGGATGCCATGGACAATCGTCTGACAGTGGCTGCAACCGACAAGATCTTCATGGAGTTTTCCTGCAACGGAAAACCGCTCGGCAGCATTTTCGAAACAGCCGACAAGCCACGGTTGACGATGGTCATCGATGGCACGGCCGATATCAAGCGAGTCACCGTCATCCGCAACGAGGAGAACCACCAGGTGTTCGAACCCAACAGCATGACGTTCAACAAGGTCTGGACGGATGAGAAACCTCTGCCGGGTGAAAACCGCTACTACCTGCGGATCGAACAGGCGGACGGGAACATGGGCTGGACCTCCCCGGTATGGGTAAGGCACCAACCTTGAATCACAAGAAATCGGTGGCTGCAATCAGATGATGTTTGCACGTGGCGGCGCAGCAATGACAAAGGCTGGCGTGAAACGCATCACCCTCACGTCAACTGGATTTCCGCGAACCCAAAACGTCAGTCAATAACCCGGGCTGGCGGGGCTTTCTTGAACTCTGGAATCCGCAAACAAATTGGTTCCAGCCCTTCACCTGCCATGGGTTTCGAATCGTTTGGAATGGAATCCAGCAACCGGCTCGGCTCCGGATGAACGATATCTCCTCCACCAAACTGTTTCACAACTTCTGGCCCGAGCAATCGAACCCCAGTTTTTGCAACTGTGTCCACGGACTCACGCAAATCAATCTTCAAATCTGACAACGCCGTCAACTCACCGCCGGAACGCTGGTATCGGCGAACGTAGAACTCCCCTCGCTGGGCATCCGATACCACGAGAAATTCACCTTCATGATCCGAACTCCGGGCGATCGCCTCCTCACTGGAGACGCCATATAACTGCACGTCAGTCCCCAACAGCCACCCCTGCGCGAGCGCGATCGAAGAGCGGATCCCGGTATATGATCCAGGTCCAAGTCCCAACACGATCCGATCCAGTTCATTCCGTTCCGCTCCCGCCTTCTCAAATACCGTTTCAATCAACGCAAGCGCCCCCACCTTCCGATTGAACTGGCAAATCGTTTTGGGTCCTCTCGTTCCAAAATTCAGATGCACCGCGCGCCGATCAGTCGAAAAATCAATGGCCAAGGTCTTCATAGGAAATCACACGATCCGTTTCATTGAGTGACAGCAACTGGACGCGACGCAGCAAGCCGCGAGGCATCTCACGATCTCCGCCATACCAACGACTTGCCCATTCCACAATCGTTACGCCGGTTTCACCGTTGAGATATTCTTCAAGTCCGGCACCGCGAATCTCATCCGTCGTTTCCAATCGATACAAGTCGAGATGATGCACGACATGCCCCCCCCCTTCGTAGACATTGATGAGTCCGAAACTCGGCGACTGCACCCTTCCCTGATAGCCACATCCCTGTGCTATACCCCTCGCCAACTGGGTCTTGCCGGCCCCCAGATCTCCGTCCAATGCGAACACCATACCCAGACCTGCCACAGTTCCCCACTCTCGGCCCAGCGCAACAGTCTCCTCGGTGGAATGAGTTTTTACTTCCGTCATCCCGTCGGCGTCTTCAGTTCTTGGCGAAATGTGTGAAACCTTCAACGGTCAATTCCCGGATGCCGGAGCGATCTTTGATCCGAAGACGATCACCGTCGACGATCTTGCCGATACAACTCAACGGGACATCTGGAAACTCGGATTTCCAACCGTCCAACAGCGCGACCGCATCGGTCGCTGAAACGGTGAAGAGCAATTCGAAGTCTTCCCCATCCGTGAGCGCGGCCAACAGTGGAGGTTTGTCCGTGATTCGATCCCTCGCCCGCACTTTCGCGGCTCGGCTAATCGGGATCGCAGACTCAAGCAACTCTGCACCGACCTTGCTCGCGCGGGCTAGGTGGCGCAAATCTCCGGCCAAGCCGTCGCTCAGATCAATCATGGAATGGACGTCGAAACGTTCCGTCAACCAGGCGGACTCCTTCAGTCGCGGCTCGAATTCAAGATGGTGCCCTTCCAATGAGC
>Ga0055584_100001706_pt1 | contig 21572 bp, 20 predicted proteins | sample OSDHelmetaG_FD_58716 | JGI IMG/M metagenome (GOLD analysis project Ga0055584, IMG submission 58716) | Pelagic marine sediment microbial communities from the LTER site Helgoland, North Sea, for post-phytoplankton bloom and carbon turnover... | ecosystem: Environmental > Aquatic > Marine >...
TAAACCAATAGGCTACGATGTGTTCACTCAAAGGACATATGGAAATAAAGATTTTATTCTAAATTCGTTAAACTACCTATTAGACGATTCTGGTTTGATTCAGGCAAGAAGTAAAGAATTTAAAATCCGATTATTAAATAAGCAAAAGGTTGATTCTGAGCGAAAAAAATGGCAATTAATCAATACGGTAATTCCGGTTCTTCTAATTGCATTGTGTGGTTTTATGCAGTTTTTTATTAGGCGGAGGAATTATGCCAAATAATATTCTATCATGAAAAATAATTTACTATCTATTTTATTATTGCTAGTTTTAGGAGGGGCTGCAGTATATTTTTATCTTACTAAATCTGGTTCAACACTTCAACCAGAACTAACCAATTACGCTCTTAAAGACACAGCATCTATCACAAAAATATTTTTAGCAGACAAACAAGGAAACAAAATTCTCCTAGAACGAGAAAGCTCCAAAAAATGGATGGTGAATAAAGATTTTATTGCGAGACAAGATGGAATAAATAACATACTAGATGCAATTGCAAGAGTTGAAATCAAAACACCAATTAACAAAGCAGCTTACGAAACTATATTGAAAAGACTTTCGAGCATTGGCATTAAAGTAGAAATTTATACCAATTCTGATAGTCCAGCAAAAGTATATTATGTTGGCGGACCAAGTAAAGATCACACAGGCACCGAAATGCTGTTAGAAGGCTCTTCTACCCCTCACTTAACATATATTCCGGGAATTTATGGATTTTTAACCCCACGTTACTTCGTTAACATTAATGAATGGAAAGACAGATCGATTTTTAAATATGAATATGGGGAAATTGCAAAAATTAGAGTCGAATACCCTCAAGACCCATCCGAATCGTTCGAAATAACAGATTTAGGTAATAACCAATATTCATTGATGGATATTTCTCAAAATGTCGATTTACCGAATTTTGACACGTTAGCATTATTAGACTACGTTGCCCGTTTTCAAAGCATTTCATATGAAGGTTTTGAGGAAACAAAAACAGAACAATACATTCAAGGAATAAAAGAAACCACACCCCAACAGATATATACTGTAACAGATAAACTTGGAAATATCAAGACTTGTACAACTTATATAAAACCTGCAAATGAAGATGCTACAGACCTAGAAGGAAATAAAATATATTTTGATTTAGATAGGTTTTACGCATCTATTGATGATAAAGATTTCGTAGTAATTCAGCACTTTTTATTCGACAATATTCAACGGAAATTGACTGATTTCAGGTAGGCTTTTTCTTGTTGAAAACTAGTAACTTATTCTCGTTACTTCTTCTAATCAAAAAATTATATTTGCTATCCTTATAAAAATATCTTCTATGAAATTTATCGTATCCAGTTCGGCCTTATTAAAACATCTTCAATCCATTGCAGGAGTGCTAAACAGTAGCAACACACTGCCTATTTTAGACAACTTCTTGTTTGCAATAAAGAAGAAAAATTTGAATATTTCAGCTTCTGATTTGGAGACAACAATCACCACTTCGGTTGAATTAGATAAAGCAGACAAAGACGGCACAATTGCTATTCCTGCAAAATTACTTTTAGACACGCTTAAAACATTTGCAGAGCAACCACTTCATTTTACAGTTGACGATAAAACTTTTGGAATAGAAATAGCTTCTGATAATGGCAAGTACAAATTATCTGGACAAAATGGAGACGAGTTTCCTAAAATCCCGACTGTAGATTCTGCAGCATCTTTGGAAATAAATAGTTCAATTGTTTTTAATGCAATCGACAAGACCTTATTTGCTGCAGGAAATGACGAATTAAGGCCAGTTATGTCAGGTGTTTTATTTCAGTTAACGTCAAGCGGATTAACATTTGTTGCAACAGATGCTCATAAACTAGTTCGCTATACAAGAAAGGATGCTAAGACAAAAAAGAGCGCTGATTTAATTCTACCGAAGAAGCCTTTAAATTTATTAAAGAGTCTTTTAACTAATTCTGATGAGAAAATAAAATTTGAATATAATGACGCAAATGCATTCTTTCAGTTTGCTAATATTGAGCTGGTGTGCAGGCTAATTGATGGTAAATACCCGAACTACGATGCGGTTATTCCGAAGGAGAATCCTAACCAACTTTCAATTGATAGGGTTTCATTTTTAAACTCCATTAAAAGGATTTCGATTTTCAGTAATAAAACTACGCATCAAGTTCGTTTAAAAATTGCCGGTAGTGAGCTTAACCTTTCTGCTGAAGATTTAGATTTTGCTAACGAAGCAACAGAGCGTTTAACCTGCAGTTACTCTGGTGACGATATCGAGATTGGCTTCAACTCTCGTTTCTTAGTTGAAATGTTGAACAACCTTCATACCGACAATGTTATTCTTGAAATGTCTGCACCAAATAGAGCCGGAATTTTGTTGCCAGGTGAATCAGACAACAAAGACGAAGATTTACTGATGTTAGTAATGCCTGTGATGTTGAATAGTTAGTTCATTTTTCTCTAATCACTGTACTTATAGAAATTGGGAAAGTACCGTTCTGAGTTTAACATTTCCAACTTCATAAATAATTCGGTTCCATTATTTGCGGGATTTGGTTATGTAATTAATTCTTCATTATATTATGAATACTATATTTTTGTGAGTATGGAACAAAATACTTCAGAAATTTAAAAGTCCGCAAAATGAAAAAAAACATAATACTTCTCGCTATTGGTCTATTCATTAGTGTGACCTCCATTGCGCAAAGCCCAGGAGATACAATCCGTGTGCAAACATTTACGCATGACAGTGCGGCTAGAAACGGAATATTCAATTTTGATATAGATACCTCTCTAACTTACGAAAAAGTAATCATGAAATACAATATGCGTTGTCATGGTGCATTGGTAAATCAATCCGGAGGTAATGGAATTGCATGTGGAGAATGGGATTACAGCTGTAATACTTTTGTATCAGACTCAATGTATCAAGATTCTGTTAAATCTGTTTCTCCAGATTATACTATTACTAATTTTTCGGGTAATAGTTTTGATTATACTTCGTCCCCTACATATACTTATATAGAATATGCCCAACAAAATGTAAACATTGCAAGTACACTTTCTGAAACTACCGCTGCTATTGGAAATGGTAGCACTACCCTTGCAGATGCAATGCAGATCAACCTAACAAGTGGCAAATCACAATACATATACAGAGCATCTGAATTACTTGCTGGTGGTATTGTTGCTGGAGATATTACCGGGTTAAACTTAGACATCCTAAATACGGGAAGCACTGCTGAGTTCTTTAGAATTCAAATGTCTGAAACTGCAGATACTAATCTTTTCGAAGGTTCTCCTTTAAATTTATCAATGCAAGAAGTTTATTTTCTAAATTTTGATCCGCAGGTAACAGGTAATAATCACTTTCAGTTTTATAATCCTTTTATTTGGGATGGTATATCAAACATAGTTGTAGAATTTTCTTTTACGAATAGTTCTTCTCAATCAAATATTGAAGTTTTAGGAGAAATGACTTCAGATACAAATATTGTAAGTAACAACTATGACGAATTTCTTGAGCTAGGTGGCACTGGTCAATATCTTGATGCACCTGATGGAACATACGATTTCAGTAACGGCTTTAGCTTTTCTTCTTGGGTTAAATTCGATGATTTAGGCAACTGGTCTAGAATAATGGACTTTGGAAATGGAGCAGGCGCAGACAATATAATTATTGCACACCCCGGTACTTCAACCGACATTACATTAAACGTTAGACAAGGTGGGTCCGCAATGAGTATATCAGCTTCAGGTGTAATTGCAACAGGCGAATGGATGCACATAGCTGCAACAATTAGCTCGGGTTATGTTGGTAAAATATATATTAATGGTCAACTTGCTCAATCAGGCACTGTTCATCTTCCACTAACATTAGCTAGATCGAATAATTATATAGGAAAAAGTAATTGGTCGAATGATGCATATTTCCATGGTGGAATTGATGATTTTTCGTTATGGAGCGCAGAGCTAAGTCAAGCTGATATTCAAGATTGGATGTTTAAAAAAGTGGATGCAACTCATCCACAATTTGCAAATTTAGTTTTGAGCTATGATTGCAATTCAAATACCACTGACTTGTCCCCTAATGGAAATGATGCAATACGCACTAATGGTGCAAGAACGACTTTATTTCCAGGTGTAGAAAAAATCAAAAACTTCGACAAAGTGCAAACAAGACCAAATATTGAAATTGTACAAGGTGATTATACTGAGGTAGTTCTAATAGAGACTTTTACTGATACTATTGAAAACTTTCCTAATACTATTACACAGTATGACGTATTAAATAATGAATTAATTATTTTAAATACTACTTCTTCATGGGAAGCTGGTTATTCTTATTCTTATGACGCAAATGGAATTGCAATTGATTCAACCTATAATAACATTGATGGTACAATTAATATAGGGTCTTTAAATTATTATAGTTTCCGTCCGATGAAATTTGAGTTAACTTCATTTGTTACACCTTATGGTATTGGATTAGATTTAGGTCAAGAAGGGAAAACATTTACCATGGATGTATCAGAATACATTAATGTGTTGCAAGGAAAAAAGTATCTATCCATGGAGTATGGAGGTCAAAATCAAGAAGAATTTGATATTGAATTTCTTTATATAGTAGGAACCCCTCCTGCTGATGTTCTCGATTTTAGACAAATATGGTGGGCAAATGGACCTAATCATAATCAAATTAATGATAACGCATATTTTGAGCCCAGAGATGTTCCTACTCCTGCAAATGGGGAACATTTCATTGTTAAATCTGCAATTACAGGCCATGGTCAAGATGGAGAGTTTATTCCTCGGAACCATATGATAAATATTGATGGTGGTTCTGCAGAGTTTAATTGGACTGTTTGGAAAGAATGTGCTGAAAACCCAGTATATCCGCAAGGAGGAACTTGGGTATATGATAGAGCAGGTTGGTGTCCTGGAATGGAAACAGATATTGAACGTTCTGACATCTCTGCATATGTAACACCAGGGACTTCCGTAAATCTTGATTATGACATCGAGCAGTTTACGAGCTCTAGTTCTACGTATCGAAATAGTTTCCAAATGATATCATACGGGCCGGCAAACTTTGACAATGATGCTTCAATTTCTGACATTATTAAACCATCTAAAAAGATAGAATATGACAGACTAAATCCAATGTGCCATAATCCAGAAGTTGTAATAAAAAATACAGGTGGAAATGTTTTAACATCAGCTAATATCTCTTACAGAATTTCTGGTGGAGACATCGAAACATATAATTGGACAGGCTCATTAGATTTTATGGAAGAAGAAACGGTTATTATTACTCCTCCAGATGCATTCTGGAAAACAACTGTTTTAGCAGAAACTGATGGTTTGTTTGAAGTTTGGGTGGAAAATCCCAATGGATTAGCAGATGAGTATAACCTTAACGATAAAATGAGTTCAACTTTCGTAGTTCCAGATACACTTCCCAGCACGTTCGTTCTTCAATACCGGGGAAATAATTTTCCCGAAGAAAGTGCTCTTTACATTTACAATGAAGAAGGCGATCTAATGCATTCTAATACAAGCTGGACTTCTTCCTATACTTACGATACATTGTCGCTGGCTCCTGGTTGCTATAGATTATATTCTCCAGACTCTGATGATGATGGGTTAAGTTGGTGGGCAAATAATGATGGTTCAGGGGACCTCAGAATTGCCAAAGCTAATACGTTCGGATATCTAAAAGTTTTTGATGCAGACTTTGGAGATAACATTAATTGGTACTTTACAATAAACTATGATGAAGTAACTTCTATAGAAAATAGTAAACCTAATACAGGTATGTTTATTTACCCTAATCCAAATGATGGAAATTTTAACTTAGAACTAAGAGGATACTCTTTTGATATTGAAGTAACCATAGTTTCTGCTTTAGGGCAAGTAATTAAAACACTTAATATACCAAACCATAAACAGATTCATAATACTATTAATTTAAATGGACTAAAGCATGGTGTTTACTTCGTCAAAGCAAATGATGGAAAATTTACTGATGTTCAACGTATTATTATTAAATAATTTATTAGTCTAACGATTTTTTGGTAACGAATAATCGCCATCCAAAAATAGCTAACTGAAATTTTGAAACTTTAGCTAAATCTCGTCTTTGCTTTGTGAAACTTGGCAATAGAATCTTGTTTAAGATTGCCAGTATTTTGTATAAACGTTGTTCCATATTAATAACCCCCTCCTAAGTTTGAAAATTGTTCTGAATAATTGATGGCAACATCAATTTGGTTAAGCATTTTTTGTTTGTCTTTACCAAGAATACCCTTAAGAATTAAATGATTCGAGGCGTGATCACTTCTAAAAATTGTCTCATTTAGATTAAGGTGTTGCATAAATAGTTTCATTTCTTCGAATAATTCCTTTTTCTCTAGTTCTATAAATTCGCCTTTATATCTTTCTTTATAATGAGACATTCCTTTGTGAGCAGTTAGGACGAGAGTTGAGGCATACTTTGGCTGGGTTGCGTTTAATACTTTTGCGGAGTTAATAGCGTGTTGTTTTGACAGCGACTTACCCCCCACGCCATTTATTAGCATAACAGAACTATTCATTCCTGCAGCCTTTGATTTATTTAATCCTTCAATGGTTGTTTCGTATGTTTCTCCTTTTTCTATACATTCTAGCACTTCGCTATCGCCAGACTCAATACCAACATAAAGCAATGTTAATCCTGAGTTTTTTAAGGCAGCTAATTCCTCATCAGATTTCCGTTTCAAATTGCTTGGTGAAGCATAGGTAGATACTCTATTCAGGTTAGGAAAAGTAGAATTTATTTTGTCTAAAATACGAAGCAATCTATCTGTTGACAAGACTAGTGGATCTCCATCGGCCAAGAACACCCTCTTTACTTGCGATGCGTGAGGAGCAAAAGCTGCAATATCTTTAAATATATCTTCTTCTTTTCGAGCTGTGAAATGCTTAGATGTGTACATTTCACAAAAGGAACATTTATTCCAACTGCACCCTAAAGTAACTTGAATAATTAGCGACCGTGCCTCGCTAGGTGGACGAAATAAAGGCTCGTTATATTGAATAGGGAAATTCATTACAAAAACAAAAGCGATAATTTAATTTCTTCGAAAGTATATTCGCCTTTTAGATCTTTAAATAATGGAGTTAAGCGAAATGGCTCTCCTTTCGGTTTAGTTTTAATTAACTTATCATAAACTGGTTTAATTTTCTTTAATTGAGCTGCTTTCGGTTTGTATTTTTTTAAATCTAGTTTAGGATATTGACCATGTAATTTAATGAGGTGAGTAATAATTGAACTAGTCGCCATTCCTCTATCGCTAGCTATTTCAGAAATACTAAATCCTTTTTCTACATATTCTTTAGTTACATCATATGTAGATTTTGTAGAGTTTTTCTGCTTAAGCTTCTTCCCTCTTTTTTCGATTTCATGCGGATCAGTAATTCCTCCGCAGAATTCAACAAAACTCTTGGCTTGCTTTTCTAATTCTTTAGTGTCAACGTATGCTTTTTCAGTAACACAAGACAGCTCTTGAAAACGTTTATCTGCTTTTAGGGCAAGAGCATCAACCTGAATAGCCACATCATTAAAACCTATGAGCTTAAGATTCGATAGGCTCTTTAGTCTAGATAAAGCAACGTATCCTTGACCTCGTTCAAAGGTTTTGCTCAAATCAATTTCTGCAGCATCTAAAGTCATTCCTTGACTTTTATGAACTGTAATTGCCCAAGCCAGTCTCAATGGGACTTGATTATACGTAGCCAACGCTTTACCTCCATCGTCCTCAACCGACCAAGTATCTTGGTTGGCAACAATAGTTTTACCATTTATCAATTTAACTAGAGGAAAACCGACATCAGAATAATCAATTACTTCTCCTAAAGAGCCATTAATGTATCCAGCTTCAGGATTATTTTTCACGAACATTACTTTGGCCCCAATCTTCAGTTCAATAACTTCTGCAGCCTGAACTGATTTTTTAAAAACTTCTAAAATCTTGGCATTTCCTTTTGTTGATGCTTTAAATTTTTTTGACTTTTCTTTTAAAGAATTTAAATGCTCTAAGTTAATTCTATCGACATCTACATTATGAGTGTAAAGTTTGGTGGGAGTAAATTTTGTTCCAAGTGTTGTGTCCTGAGCAGATAGTAAATGTTTTCGAGATTTATTTGATAACGAAGCAGATCTAATTTCATTGAGAATTTCGTTCAGCTCATTATTATCTTGCCGAAATTGATCAGTGAGATAACAAACTGCCAAATTCGCCTCAACCCAACTTGGCGACATAAAAGCGAACCGCTTGCTAATAGGTTCAGTGCCGATTGGTGGCAACTGAAAGAAATCACCAGAAAACACTACTTGGATTCCTCCAAAAGCTCTTTCGCTATTCTTAAAATATTTAAGAACAGTATTCACAGAATTCAATTGCCCAAGATGCAACATCGAAATTTCATCGATGATTAAAACCTGGGCGTTTTCGAGGTGTTGTTTTAGGTATTTCTTCGATTTCATCGAAGATAAATTGGAACTCGTAATTACATTTTTAATTCCAATACCGCTCCAAGAATGAATCGTCATTCCGTTCATGTGTGTTGCAGCAATCCCTGTAGATGCAGTGACGGCAACAGGTACTTTTCGTACTTTTAAATAGGCTATATATTCGTTAAGCACATATGTTTTACCTGTACCTGCAGAGCCTGTCAAAAATACATTTTGACCAGATTTTAATATTTCAATCGCTAGGGGTTGTTTCATTAAATACAAAGTTAATGTATAAGTATTAACCCACGAGAAACTACTTTTTTATTCTCTATTTTTTGCTTCCAAATTCGATTTTACTACCATTTTTTATATTCTTATGCCGTTCGATTTAACAACTAAAATTATCGCAACATGCATTTACCGTGGTTAAATACTTCCGATAAACATGCTACAATCGCTGTTTATCTAATTTTAATTCCTAATATACATTTGTTGGCAAAGAATTTGATTAATACCTTATTTTAGCCACTTCAATTAATTTAAAAATGAGAAAAACACTAGTTGTATTAATTACCCTTGTTTCAACTTCCGTATTTAGTCAAGAAATAAGCGAATCAGTTAAGAATTTTGAACACCTTCTTAATGTTATAGATAGAGTTTATGTTGATTCAGTTGATGTTGACGACTTAGTGCAAAGTGCAATAATTGGCATGTTGAAAGATTTAGATCCTCATAGTGCCTATATCGCTGCCGAAGATGTAAAGAAAACTAACGAAGGGTTGATTGGTAATTTTGAAGGAATTGGTATTCAGTTCAACATATTTAAGGATACAATTATGGTTGTATCCCCAATTTCTGGTGGTCCTTCAGAAAAATTAGGTATAATGTCCGGAGATAGGATTTGCTCAGTTGACGGTGAAAATGTTGCTGGTGTTGGTATTAAAAATAAAGGAGTTGGAGACAGACTGAGAGGAAAAAAGGGAACTGAAGTTGTAGTTGGCATCAAAAGAAGAGGAGAAAAAAAGTTAATCGAATATGTAATAATTCGAGATAAAATTCCAATTTACAGCTTAGACGCAGCTTATATGGCATCTGAGGACATCGGATATATCAAAATAAATAGATTTGGGAGAACTACAATGAACGAGTTTAACCAAGGTCTAGATACCCTTTATGGTCAAGGAATGCAACATCTTATACTAGATCTTCGTGGTAATGGTGGTGGTTACTTAAGTACAGCTATTAAATTAGCCGATGAATTTTTAGAATCGAAAAAGTTAATTGTATACACAGAAGGTCGTAATTTCCCTAAAGATGAAAAGTTTGCAACATCAACTGGTCGAGTTGAAAAAGGGAAACTGGTTGTATTAATTAATAGAGGTTCTGCTTCTGCAAGTGAAATTGTATCTGGAGCCGTGCAAGACAACGATCGAGGTATAATTGTAGGTAGAAGATCTTTTGGCAAAGGGTTAGTTCAAAAACCATATAACTTACCTGATGGTGCACAGGTTAGAGTTACCATTCAAAGATACTACTCACCTTCTGGGAGATGTATTCAAAAGCCTTATGATGATTATAAAGATGATTATTCCAAGAGGTTAGAAAGTGGAGAGTTTTTTCATGCAGACAGCATTGATTTTCCTGATTCATTGAAGTTCAATACAACTAATGGCAGAACAGTATATGGCGGCGGTGGAATTATGCCAGATGTATTTGTACCAATTGATACTTCTATGACTTCCGACTACTATACTGACCTTCTCCGCAAAGGAGTGCTATATCAATTCACCCTCGATTATATGGACTCGCATCGAGATGAGTTAACAGCTAAATATAAAACAGTAGATGAATTTCAAAAAGGATTTGAAGTTGACGAAAAATTATTGGAAGACTTTGTTGCATATGGAGAAAAGAAGAAGGTGGAATACAACGCTGATGATTTTAAAATCTCGAAAAAACCTATCTTAAACTTGATAAAATCACAATTTGCAAGAAATATTTGGGGGACAAGTGCTTATTTTCAAATATATAACCAAATAAATCCAGACTTCAAGAAGGCAATTGAAGTAATAAATGATGGTAGTTTTGAAAAATATAAACTCACATATAAATAGAGATTTTTTATACATTTGAACTTCTAAAAAAAAAATTAAATGGAAGCAAAAGAAAATTTAAAACTTGGTTTACTGGGAATAATTGCAGTAACTTTAATTATTAATACTTTTTTTATGGGCGATGGAGTCAGTGTTACCAAATCTCCAACTGCTTCAGCGCCGGTCGATCAGTCAAACAAAATAGCGCCACAGATAGCGCCCACACCATCACCAATTGCAAATCCTGTTCAAGTACCTGCTGGACCGACCACAACAATAGCTTATTCTGAAGAAGTTCATAATTTTGGAAATATAAAACAAGATACTGAAAACGAGCATGTTTTTAAATTTACCAATACAGGCACTGAACCATTAATAATTTCTAGTGCCAAAGGTTCTTGCGGATGCACTGTTCCGGAATATCCTACAGAACCAATAGCTCCGGGTGAGTCTAGCGAAATTAAGGTAGTATACAAGCCTGGAAAGCAAAAAGGAAGTCAAACCAAAACGGTTACAGTAAATGCTAATACAACACCTGCACAAACACTTTTAAAAATTTCAGCAGATGTTGAAGAAGTCGTTTTATAGCTTTTTAAACCATTCATCTTTAAAAAAGGTATTCTGAAAGGATGCCTTTTTTGTTTATAAGCACTTAAAGTAGTCGAATGGCTCTAGACAGTCTTTGCATCTATATAGGGCTTTACAGGCCGTTGAACCGAACTGACTAAGCATTTCTGTATTTTCTGATTTACATCGCGGGCAAGCGATAAATCTAGCATCACCAGTTATTGAACTCTTATCTACTGATGATTTCTCTGGCGGGGCAATTCCAAATTCTATTAATTGTTGTTTTCCTTTTTCAGTAATCCAGTCTGTAGTCCAGGCGGGAGCCAAAACCATTTCAATATTTACTTTCTCTACCCCATTATTTTTAAGAATTGAAACAATATCATCTTCAATAACTTGCATAGCGGGGCAACCAGAATAGGTTGGCGTGAGAACAATATCCACAATGTTTTCTTTAATTGAAAAACTTCTAACAACTCCCAAATCTAAAATGCTAAGAACAGGAACTTCAGGATCTTTAACTTCTTCTAATAACTCTCTAATTTGAAAATCATTCATTAATTACCAAGTTGCATCTGGATAGGCTCTAGGAAGAAATTGCATTTCTGCAAGTATAAATCCTAAATGCTCAGTATGTCTTCCTTCTTTACCTCCAAGTTGTTCCCAATCATTAGTTGGTAGAGTTAACGTTGCATCTTCAATAATTTCTCTAACGTATTGTTTCCATTTAGGCTTTATTTTATTCAAATCAACAGCAATACCATTACTAATTAGAATTTTATCCACCTCATTGACAGCGAAAAACTCTCCTGTAAAACGCCATAAATCGTTTAAAGGTTCTTGAACTCGTCTATGACTTTCCTCTGTACCGTCGCCCATTCTCAGCATCCACTTAGTGCTGTGCTGCATATGGTAAATAACTTCTTTCAAGGATTTTTCAGCATATCCTGAAAAAAAATCATCTTTTGAATTGACCAGCTCATTCAAAAATAAATAGTGAAACGAATCGAACAAAAATTGGCGAACAATTGTCCTTCCATAATCTCCGTTAGGTTGCTCGCAAATTAAGTGATTCCTATAAAAAGCAACATCACGTAAGTAAGCTAAGTCATCTTCACTTCTACCCTTTCCTTCAATTTTACCTGCATAATCTAAGACAGATCTAGCCTGTCCAACTAAATCTAAAGATACATTTATTATTGCTATATCCTCTTCTAAAATAGGGCCATGACCGCACCATTCAGACAGTCTATGACCAATAATAAGACTAGAATCTCCTATTCTTAAGCAGTAATCGAATAAAGCATCTTGCTCAGTCATACTAATTAAAATTACATGTGGCCAATTTCATCTGGAATATCATAAAATGTTGGGTGACGGTAAACCTTGTCTTCTGCAGGATCAAACATTGGTCCTTTATCTGAAGGATTGGACGCATGTACGTTTGCTGAAAGCACTACCCATATACTAACACCTTCACTTCTTCTTGTGTATACATCTCTTGCGTTTTCTATCGCCATTTCTTGGTCCGCAGCTCGCAAACTACCTACATGTTTGTGATTTAAACCTTGTCTACTTCTTATAAAAACCTCCCAAAGAGGCCAGTTTTCATTAGCCATTATGCTACTTTCTTTTTCATTCGTTGTTTTTCAGCATATGCATTTGCTGCATCTATTACCCATGATCCGTTTTTCTTGGCGTTAGATCTGGCAGCTATTCTCTCTCTATTACAAGGCCCATTTCCATTGACCACATTAAAAAACTCTTCCCAATTTATTTCGCCAAATTCGTAATGACCAGTTTCTTCGTTCATTTTTAAATCGGGATCAGGAATGGTAAGCCCTAAAAACTCAGCTTGCGGAACCGTAATATCTACAAACTGCTGACGCAAATCATCATTGGTATAACGCTTAACTCTCCATGCCATGGATTGGGCAGTATTAGGAGAGTCAGTATCACTCGGCCCAAACATCATTAACGATGGCCACCAAAATCTATTTAACGCATCTTGGGCCATCTCTTTTTGCTCTTTTGTGCCATTGCACATGTGAATCAACAATTCATACCCCTGCCGTTGGTGAAAACTTTCTTCTTTACAAATCTTCACCATTGCTCGGGAATAAGGCCCATAAGAGGTTCTTTGCAGTGCTACTTGGTTCACGATAGCTGCTCCATCTACTAGCCAACCTACAGCCCCCATATCTGCCCATGAAAGAGTCGGGTAGTTAAATATACTAGAGTATTTAGCCTTACCTGAGTGCATATCATCAATTGTTTGCTCTCTATCAGTTCCTAATGTTTCCACAGCACTGTATAAATACAAGCCATGACCTGCTTCATCTTGCACTTTAGCCAACAAAGCCACTTTTCTTCTTAAAGATGGTGCCCTAGTAATCCAGTTCCCTTCAGGCAGCATACCTACAATTTCTGAGTGTGCATGTTGAGAAATTTGTCTTACTAATGTTTTTCTGTAGGCATCAGGCATCCAATCTTTAGGCTCAATTTTTATGTCCCTGTCAATTTTTGCCTGAAACTCTTCTTCCGCTTTTGTCATAATTTAAATTTTGTGACTTCTTACAAATATAACATATTGTTGCTTTTTATTTGCTGATATTTCTCATTTTTATCGGATGATTTTTATACTAAATTTGTTTTTCATTTGACACATGTATGGCAAGGCAGAATGATTTAGCGATTCAAGAGATTACAAGAGAGACTGAGGATACCGTTTCCATCTCATTTGCGGTGCCTAAAGATTTGATAGAGGATTACAAATTTACACCAGGTCAATATCTAACTTTACGTGCAGAAATTGATGGTCAAGACGTTAGAAGATCTTATTCGATCTGTACAAGTCCTTCTGAGAATGATTTAAGGGTTGCAGTAAAAATGGTTGAAAATGGGTTGTTTTCGACTTACGCAAACAATGTTCTGGAAGTTGGAGATACCCTAACTGTTATGAAACCAAATGGTAGATTTACTATTAATATTTCTGCTGAGAACAAATCAAACTACTTGCTAGTAGCCGCCGGAAGTGGAATTACACCAATCTTATCTATTGCTAAAGCAGTATTGGAGGGTGAATCAGATAGCACAATCACATTACTATACGGCAATAAAACTTTCGATTCCATTATATTTAAAGAGCAAATAGAAGGCTTAAAAAACAACTATATGGCTCGAATGAATGTAATTCATATACTTAGCAGAGAAAGTTTAGGTTCTGAGTTAAATTCTGGAAGAATTGATGTTGCTAAATTTGAACTATTATCTAAAACAGTTATTGATATTTCATCACTAAACCAAACATACTTATGTGGACCAGCGGAAATGATTACGTCAGTATCGGACTGGTTGAAAGTGAATGGAATTAAAGAAGATAGTATTCACTTTGAGCTTTTCACATCTCCAAATGCTGTAAAAAATGTTAAAGAAAAGATAGATAAAAATATTAAACCTAATTTAAACACGAGTAATGTGACCGTTATCATTGACGGTGATGAATTAGAATTTGAGATGCCTTTAGACGAAACTAATAAAATACTTGATGTTGCAAACGATAAAGGAGGAGACCTACCTTTCGCATGCAAAGGAGGTGTTTGTTGCACTTGCAGGGCAAAACTTCTTGAGGGTGAAGTAGAAATGAAATTAAATTATTCTTTAGAAACTCACGAAGTTGAAAAAGGGTTTATTCTGACTTGTCAGTCTATTCCGAAAAGTAAAAAATTAGTTATTGATTTTGACGAAGTATAAATAAATTAGAAGATGGCAAAAGTTACAATTAAGTTAGACGGAACAGAAACTACGGTCGATTTAGATCAAAATGGAGATGTTATATTAGAAGCGGGACTAACTGTAGGATTAGATGTTCCGTTCTCTTGTCAGGGAGGCATCTGTACAACCTGCATGGCAAAATTAGATTCTGGAACTGTTAGTATGGATAGTAACTTTGCTCTTTCAGAAAAAGAAATAGCTGATGGTTTTATCCTCACTTGCCAATCGCACCCAACTTCGGAGGAAGTGATTGTGAACTACGATGCCGTTTAATTTGATTAAGCTCTCCGTAAATTCTGCGGATATATTTGCTTACGCTTAATCTTTCCATTATTTTTACATTATATAATGCGTAAAGCTATCTTATTATTTGTTTTATTGGGAGTTTCCGGTCTTATCTGGTCTCAAAGCGACTCTATCTATACCTTTACTTTGCACGATGGAACAATTTACCCGATCACAATAAAAACGAATGACCACACAGTTTTACCCAATCTGTTTTTTTCAACAGGTTTACAATTAGGTACAAGGCCACTTAATAGCCTTGATTTTCTTGTCCCAGTGCAAGGAGGCATCTACTTTACAAATAAGGCTTTTGCTGAAGTTAAAGTTGATTTTCCCTTGATTGCAAGGTTTGATTCTCAATATGATAAACTTGTTGAAAACGAAAACTTACAGACAACCAACAAATTTTATATTAATACACAAATTGACATAGGTGGTGGCTATTTCTTTTTAGACACAACCAAACTTAGTCCGGTAAAAATTAAATTTAATGCTAAATTAGCAAACAAGAAGGATACATTAATGGCTGCAGAAATAAAAGGAAACGTTAGACAATCGCTTGGAGTTAGAGGTGGCTATTTCCTTTATCAATCTGCAATTAACAACATGTATAGCAACGATTTAAATAACGAATCATTTTTTGAACTTCCTGAACAGAATGAAAACGGGACTTTGTTTGACGGTAACAATTCACCTGTTTACCACACCAATTTCAGAAGCCATTCATTCTATCTCGGGCTGGACTTTAGGAAAATTTATCACTTGGTTTATGCTCAAAGTATAGACACCACTGTTCAAAAATCAAGAATGTATAATCTTTATGCCGATTTCATGTACGCTCCTTTTATTTCTATCGAAGAGATGAGCATTAGGAATTTTGATTCGGGAGAAACCTCAAATTATAATACAGAATCGTCTCTAATTAAAAGGCCCTGGGGTTTTCGAATTGGTGCAGAAGGTACAATCCCCTTAAATAAGCATACTTCTTTTGCTATTCAACTAGAATCGGGTATTAGACCAGGGATAAAAAACGTCACCAGCAGCGATAATGTTTTTGGAAACATTGTTTTTGGGCAGGTAAGACTGCTCTATAAATTTGGAACCAAGCTTAATTTTGCAAGCAAACTACCAGATGAAAGCTAAACACATTTGCATATTAATTTTCTCAATATCGTTAGGGATAACTGCTTGTGTTAAGAAAAATTTAACAGCTATTGGAGATGATTCCGAAACCTATGATCCTGACATTTCACTCAATAAAATATTCTATACTTTATCCTCTAGTAACCAAAAAGACGTTTATGAAATAAACCCTGATGGAAGCGAAAAGATAAACATTACGAATACTCCGTATAGAAATGAAGCCTATCCATCAGTTTCTCACGATGCAAAAAGAATTGCGTACACGAGTGGAGACAGATTATTTCAATCCGCAATTGATGGAAGTGATGAAGTAGAAATAACAAATAATAGTATTTTTTCAACTAGAGAATTTACCCCTACCTTTTTATCTTGGAGTGATAAAAGCAACTTCATTACCTTTAACAATACAAAAGATAGCACTAATCATTATGTTGATTCCCAGTATGATACAAGGATAAACAAAAGTATTTTTTCATCATTTAAGAACGACCAAAGCTACGTGAGTTCATTCATTAATTTCTCACCAGTTGAAGACAAAGTTATTTTTGTAAATAGACATTACGCAAATCCTTTTACGGGATTATATGTTAATGGGTCTTCACTTGAAATTGCCAACCTTAAAGGTGAAAATGATTCATCAGATGTTATTATTTCCTCTGAAGTAGAGATTACCACACTTTCATTTTTTAAAGACGGAGAGAGCTTACTTTATCAATTCGGTAACGCAGTAAGTATGATTGATGTTAATGGCGAAAACAATATTAAACTGATAAATCAAGGAAACGGGGAAGAAATTTCTGGCTTCTCTGCGTCCTCAGACGGCACACAAATAGTTTATTCATCTAACATATCAGGCAACTACGAGCTATATATTTTAATAATCGATTCTAAAGAAGTAAGGCAGCTGACCAACACTGTAGAAGATGAGCTTCACCCCTTTTGGAACTAATGCTTAGTGCTTACAAAATTGGAATTGGCTTTATTTCATTTTGTTCCCTATTTCTTATTTCTGCTGCAATAATGCCTACCAAAATTACAGTTCAACGATCTCTATTAATTGACGCTAATTCATCAATACTATTCGAACAAGTTAACAACTTGAAGAATTGGCAGCACTGGATGCACTCGCTATCAGCTGATACAAATATCAATATCCAATATTCTACTATTACTTCGGGACCAAACGCTGAGTTTAAATGGTTGAAAAATAACGATATTTCTGGAAAAGTTAAAATTCTTGAATCAATAGTAAATAAAAGTATTACAGCAGAAATTTATAGTGGTAATTCTCATTTCTCAACAGAAAAATGGTTTTTTGAAGAATCACAAGAAGGAACAATTATTACCTTAAAAAGAACATTTGAAATTGCATTTCCATTCAATGTTTTTGGGCCATGGCAAGATGAAGTGATTGGTCCAAGTTTTGAATCTACTTTGCAAGAGCTTAAAATATTTACCATTCGCTAATGAATTTATCAAAATGTTTTGAGGGCTATACAGTCATTGAACTAGCTAATGTACTAGCTGGTCCTGCAGTTGGAATGTTCTTCGCAGAGCTTGGTGCAGACGTTATAAAAATAGAAAATATCACTACTAATGGTGATATGACGCGAAAATGGAAACTTCCCTCTGAAAATAAAAATACGAATATATCAGCATACTATTGCAGTGTAAACTGGAACAAACAAGTTCAATTTCTTAACCTCAAAAAGAAAAATGACCAAAAAATAGTTCATGATTTAATCGCTAAAGCTGATATTTTAATTAGTAACTATAAACCGGGAAAAGCAGAAGATTTAAGGATGGATTATTCAACTTTAAGCACTATTAACCCCCAAATTATTTACGCGCATATTAGCGGATTTGGAGAAGAATCTTCAAGAGCTGCATTTGATGTTGTATTGCAAGCGGAAACTGGGTTTATGTCCATGAATGGACAGCCAGATGGACCCCCTACAAAAATGCCAGTAGCATTAATTGATGTACTTGCTGCTCATCAACTAAAAGAAGGAATACTTGTCGGTCTCCTACATCGATCAAAAACAGGAAGAGGAAGCTACATTAGTTCATCACTTTACAATTCAGCGATTGCGTCTTTAGCTAATCAAGCAACTAATTGGTTAATGGCCAATCATATTCCAACTAGGCTTGGATCAACGCATCCAAATATCGCCCCATACGGCGAAATATTAACTACAAAAGACAATAAAAAAGTAGTCTTGGCGATTGGAACTAACAAACAATTTTTCGAACTATGTAAAATAATTGGGCGTATTGATTTATCTAAAAGAGAGGACTTTTCAACAAATGAAAAAAGAGTTGTTAATCGTGAAAAATTACTCCAAGAAATTATAATTTCAGTAAAGAAAATTGATTCGCAAGATTTTATTGAAAATTGCATAAAACATAATGTACCATGCGGTTTTGTTAAAAATTTAAAGCAGGTTTTTGAAACCTCTGATTCTGCAAAAATAACTCTAAACGAGACCATTAAAAACCAACCAACAGCACGCGTAAAAACGGTCGCTTTCGAAATAAATGAATGTTTGTAAACATCTTTTTTTTAACAAGTAGGGACATTGTCTTTTAAAGGAAAGTTAACATTTATTATATTTGTTACGTATATTTTTAATGAGTGAAGTTTTTAAAATTTAAAATATCATTATTATTATTGGTGTTTACAATGCCATACATTGTTGATGCTCAGCTCTTTAGGGGGTCTAATTACTGGAGGCAATATCGTCATGAGATTTGTTTCGGTGGTGGTGCCAGCAATAGCCTTACGGAGCTTGGAGGCAGAGATCGCGCTGGATCTGACTTTATTTATGATCTTGAGCCTACACTTACTAAACATTCATTTAGTTTGGCTTATCGTTATTTTGTAAAGAAAAATATAGCTATTAGAACAAGTATCTTTTATGCTCAGGTTAGTGGTGATGATAAATTAACTAATGACATATACAGAAAAGATAGAAATTTAAATTTTAAATCACCAATTGTAGAACTATCATTAGTTGGTGAGTACCATCTTATTCGCGAAGTTTCAGGAAGTCGCTATAAAATAAAAGGATCTAGAAGCAGAAAATCTTTTTCAGTTAGTATGTATTTATTCGCTGGGCTTGGAGCGTTTTATTTTGATCCAAGAACTATGAGTGGAACAAGACTAAAGCCATTGCACACTGAGGGTCAGGGTTTGTCAGGCGGGCCAAAAAATTATTCATCTGTAAATCTTGCGGTCCCTGGGGGTTTAGGTTTTAGGTACTCTATTAATACAAAATGGAGGTTATCTCTTCAAGGAGGATATAGGTTTACTACTACTGATTATTTAGATGATGTTAGTGGAACTTACTATAATGAAAGTGACTTAATTTCGGCCTATGGACAAGCTTCTGCTCAAGCAGCAAATCCATCGATAAATCCGGATACTTTTTCATACCCCGGAGCGCAGCGTGGTGACCCTAGTGACAGAGATGGATACATGTTTGCTCAACTTCAGCTTAACTATAAATTAGTTAAGAAAAACAAATATGGAAGAGGAAGGAAAATAAAAACAAGAAGGTCTATGCCATCTTTCTAAGGTGTGCTGTAATTAACTTCACAATCTGTTTCGATTCATTCTTATTTAGCTGAATTCCAAAGACAATTGGTTTTCCAAAATAGTAAAAGCTAATCGTCTTTTCTGTTGTATTCCAAAAAGAGTTTCCCATTACTTTTACAAAAGATTTAGTTGGTGAATTAATGTATTGAAATTCTTCAATATTTTCTACAAAGTAGTTTTTTACTTTCCCGTAGTTCTTAATGTTATTTTTTATTCTAATGCTTTCCCTGGATATCTTAATTATTTCACTACCCCATTTTCTCCAAAAAAAAGCGTAAACTAATTTCCATTCGAAATAGGTCCAAAATACCTCGTAAATGAACATTATCAGCTTATCTTCTCTTGTGTAGTCTCCTTCAATTAGCTGTGTAAAAACATAAACACCACAAAATGTCCAGGCAACCATCCAAATAGTAAGTAGCGATTCCTGCCATTTCTCAACTTTTCCGGAAATAACAATTGTTAAAATATCCTCGTTTTCTGAGTAGGAGATCCTATCTGTTATATAGTTTACCATTGTTCTAATTTACAGTACAAATCTAACGTTATTATTTTCTTACATTCGCTTCTAAATATAAGAAACATGGGTAAAGAAGCATACATCATTGACGGAATAAGAACCGCAGTTGGAAATTTTGGGGGTTCATTGGCCCCGGTTAGGGCTGATGATTTAGGCGCAATTGTTATCAAAGAGCTTATGTTCAGAAATGCAAATATTAATCCGGAGGACATTGAGGATGTTATTATGGGCTGTGCAAATCAAGCTGGAGAAGATAACAGAAATGTTTCGCGTATGTCTTTACTTTTGGCAGGATTACCCCACTCTGTTCCAGGTGAGACAGTAAATAGACTTTGTTCTTCTGGTATGGCTGCAGCTGTTAATTCTATGAGAGCGATTAAAAACGGTGATGGACATTTGTACATCGCTGGAGGTATAGAAAATATGACTCGCGCCCCTTGGGTTATTTCAAAAGCTTCAGCTCCTTTTGGCAGAGACGCAGAAATGTTTGACTCTAGTTTTGGGTGGAGATTTATTAACCCAAAAATGATGGAGTTATATGGCACTGAAGGTATGGGACAAACAGCAGAAAATCTAGTTAAAAAGTATCATATTAGTAGGGAAGACCAAGATAATTTTGCATATAACTCTCAAATAAAAGCTACCAAAGCTCAGACAAGTGGAAGGTTAGCAGAAGAGATTGTTGATGTTGTGATACCGCAACGGAAAAAAGACCCAATTATCTTCAATAGAGATGAATTTATTAAACCAAATTCCAGCTTAGAAGTCTTAGGCAAATTACGAGGAGCTTTTATAAAAGAAAATGGTTCAGTTACAGCTGGTAATGCTTCTGGACTTAATGATGGTGCTGCAGCATTATTAATTGCATCGGGAGAATATACTGAAAAGAACAATCTAAACCCTATGGCGAGAATTGTATCTGGAGCAGTTGCCGGTGTCGAGCCGCGAATTATGGGCATCGGACCAGTAGAGGCATCATATAAGGCCTTAAAACGAGCTGGAATAACAATGGATGACATTGATATTATTGAGCTAAATGAGGCATTTGCTGCCCAGAG
>Ga0055584_100001707_pt1 | contig 21568 bp, 19 predicted proteins | sample OSDHelmetaG_FD_58716 | JGI IMG/M metagenome (GOLD analysis project Ga0055584, IMG submission 58716) | Pelagic marine sediment microbial communities from the LTER site Helgoland, North Sea, for post-phytoplankton bloom and carbon turnover... | ecosystem: Environmental > Aquatic > Marine >...
TGACGTTCACGTAGAATCGCCTCCCGCACCACAAGAGGGTCATAGGGCAGGATAAAAGTCCGCACAGCCAGACGATCAACCGGCGGTGAAGCAATAATGCTCATATCCCGCACACCGGTCAGCGCCATTTGCAATGTACGCGGAATAGGTGTTGCCGTCAGCGTCAGAACATGAACACTTGCCTTTAGTTCTTTCAAGCGCTCTTTTTGCTTTACACCAAAACGCTGTTCTTCATCAATAATCATCAGACCAAGGTGAGAAAACTTAATGCGCTCCGCAAACAGCGCATGCGTGCCGATAACAATATTCACACCACCATCCGCCAGCCCCTTGCGGGCATCATCGGCATCTTTGGCACTGACCATACGCGATAGTTGGGCTACACGCAGACCTGTACCTTTAAAGCGATCAATAAAATTCTTGTAATGCTGCCGCGCCAGCAGTGTTGTTGGCACAGCCACCGCCACTTGCGCCCCATGCATGGCCGCAACATAAGCGGCACGCAAAGCTACTTCGGTCTTTCCAAACCCGACATCACCACAGATAAGGCGATCCATCGGCTGGCCTTTCATCATGTCCTTCAGTGTGTCATCAATTGATCGTTGCTGGTCTTCGGTTTCCTGATACGGGAAACGGGCGGCAAAATCCTGATAGTGTGGCGTATCAGATGGCAGACTTTCTGCTTTTTGTAGCTGACGTGCTGCTGCGATTTTCAGCAAGCCATCCGCCATCACCAGCAAATCTTTTTTCACCTGTGCTTTGCGCGCCTGCCATCCAGCCCCGCCCAGTTTATCAAGACGGGAGACTCCTTCATCACTGCCAAAACGGGTCAGAATTTCAATGTTTTCGACAGGCACATACAGTTTGTCCCCACCTTCATATTCGATTTTCAGGCAATCATGAAATGTCTTGCCGACTTGCACCGTTTCAAGACTAGCAAAGCGCCCGACTCCATGATCGATATGAACGACAAGATCACCGGGCGCGAGAGATGAAACCTCTGTTAAAAAATTATCCGCCTTACGCCGCTTTTGCCCACGCCGCGCCAGACGATCGCCAAGAATGTCCTGTTCCGTCAACACAGCCATATCAGGCGCAACAAAACCGTGTTCCAGCCCCAGCACCGCCATGCCGGTATCATAGTGCTCCAATTTTTTCAGATCATCCGCACCGTTCACATCCCGGAAATTCGCAAAGCCCCCCGCCGCCATCATACTACGCAGTCTTTCACGTGCGCCTTGTGAATAAGCAGCAATGACAATTTTGATCTGCTCTTCCCTAAACTGATCGATGTGACCTTTTAATGCCGCAAAGACATCACCGTTTTGCGCACGGATATCAGAAAAATCACGTCCCTTGCGCGCATCGTTTTCTGTGGCGCCAAAAGGAGAAAGCTCTTCAGCATCCGCCGTTTTTTGCGCCCACTCATCATCCCCGATATACATGCGCTCCCACGGCAAAGGATGATAAATCGCACCAGACAATGAAACGTCACTACCACTTTTCTTTTTCTTGCCGGCCGCTTTTTCAAGAGTGCGGCGGGCTTCATAGAAATCCTTGATTTGTGCCAGACGTTCTATCCAGGCCTGCGGTGCCTGTGAATCCAGCGTAAGCGCCGTTGCCGGAATATAATCAAACAACGTATCCATACGCTCATAAAATAACGGCAACCAGTGATCCATGCCGTTATAGCGCCGCCCGGCGCTGGCCGCTTCATAAAGTGGGTCATCATCACGGATAACGCCGAACAAATCACGGTAACCGGCACGAAAACGTGCGATTGATTCATCGTCCAGAAAAAATTCTGTCGCCGGAAACAGATGAAAACCAGATAGTTTTTTGTCTGTACGCTGTGAAACGGGATCAAAAGCACGAATGCTCTCGATATCCGCACCAAATAAATCAATACGAAACGGTTCTTCATAACCTGGCGGGAACATATCAATAATGCCGCCGCGCACCGCATATTCACCCGGTTCACGCACCGTATCCGTCCGCATATATCCGTTTACACCCAAGAACGACTGCAAGGCATCAACATCCAGCGTACCGCCCGCCTTACCGGTAAAGACAGCATTTTCAAGCACCGTACCCGGCGCAACGCGCTGCGACACGGCATTCACAGTTGTCAGCACAATGCGCGGGTGGCGCACCGGATCTTTTTGCCATGAAAGTAAAGCTGCCAGAGCCGCTACCCGGCGTGCCACAATCTCTCCGTTCGGTGACACACGGTCATAGGGCAGGCAATCCCATGCCGGAAATGTTACACAATGAACATCGGGCGCAAAGAAAGCCAGAAACTCCGAAAGCGCCGCAATACGCGTATCATCCAGCGCGACATGAACAAGCGTCCGGCCCTCTGCCATGAGCGCCCGCGCCTTATCCGCCAGCACGCGCGCGTCCTGTCCCTCCGGCGCACCGGAAAGGGTTTTATATGATGATGTTGTCTTTAGGGCTGCTGCCGTTTCCATTGCCGTTTATTTAGTGACAAATCGGTGGTCTAAAAGCAATGAAAAAACGCAATTTATGTAATTTGCGGGGGGTGATTCCTTTCCCGAGATCCAGTTATACAGATCCGGGTCGCTATAAGAGAGGATTTCCTCATATTGGCTTAGCGCCGCAGAATCAAATGCCGATACATGCCTATCAGCAAAACTGCCCATCAACAGGTCCATTTCCCGTGTCCCCCGGTGCCAGGAGCGGAAAATCAGGCGTTTGCGCTCTGTTTCAATATCTTTTACAGTCATGAGATAAAGGAATAGCGAAATGAAACAGTTTTTGAAAGAGAATATCGCACTAACTTTGGGAATAGCCCTGCCGCTGGTGCTGATGGTGTTTTTCTTTCTTGCCGGACAAACGGCAACCATATCGGTGGAAGACCCCCAATATGATGCGATATTTGCCGTTAATTACAACGAAAACCATGTCAATCAACCGTGGCGTATCCGCGTGAACGAAAACAAGCTTGTGATCTTTTTTAAGCCTCCTGCGAACGCCGATGAGAGACCCTACTACAACAAGCCGCAGATTTATAAATTTAACCACAACACATTGCGTGCCGAACTGGTCGATATTGATTTTAATAACATTGAGGACGGCAAAGTATCCGACCCTGATCTCGACGCACTGAACGCAAAAAAACTGGAGACAACACCGGAAAGCCCCGATGGTTACCGCTTTGAGCATCACTACCGGTCATCCGGCGGTGGTATTGCAGGAGAAATTTTTGGCTTTGGACGCCACCGGGGTAGCTCATACGCCATGAAAAAAGGCCCGCGTGCCCTCATGATCGTAGGACCACAACCATACTATCAGGCTAAGTTCCTCGCATGGATCAGAGAATGACAAATAAAAAAGATGCTCTGGCGCACATTGTATCGCTCGCCACAGCGCATGATATAAGCACTGATGAGATTGCCGCTGCACTAACACACAGCCCAAAAACGCCCGTGAAAAAAGGCGGGATCGTGGGACGTCTGTTCAGCTATATCGGTGGCATTCTCGTGTTTTCAGGCATCGGCTTGCTCATCAGTTTTATTTGGGACGATATCGGCAGCGCACAACGCGTCATACTCACCTTTGGCACCGGCCTGACTGCTTTTATTCTGGGTGCGGCCTGTATAAAAAGTAAGAAAGGTGAAAGAGCTGCAACGCCGCTGTTTCTTGTGTCCGGCCTGATGCAGCCGACGGGGTTATTTGTATTCCTCGACGAATATATGCAGCACTCCGGCAACATAACGTTGGCCGCATTGTTAATTTTCGGTACGCTGGCCATACAGCAGGGTGCAGCATTCTACACTTTGCGCCGCACCAGTCTTTTGTTCCTGACGCTGTTTTTCTGGAACGGGTTTATTGGCACTGGCATGGCCTGGATGGACTGGGCAGAAGAACTCATCGGCTTATTACTCGGTGTATCCATGATTTGCCTGTCATGGTCAGTCGGGAAAACACCACACCGTGCCATTACACCGTTCTGGTATCTCATCGGCGGCGTAGTATTGCTGGCTTCATGGTGGTCGGTTGTTGAAGGCGAAGTTCTTGAGCTGTCTTATCTGGGCCTGAACGGCTTTCTGATTTATGTAAGCATCATCGCAGCCAGCCGTACGCTGCTGTTCGTATCGGTGCTCGGCCTGCTTTCCTATATGAGTTATTTTGCATGGGAATATTTCGCAGGCGTAGTCATGTGGCCTGTGCTACTGATTATCATGGGGCTTGTAACACTTGGGGTATCATCCTATGCCATCAAACTCAGCCAGAAAATCGGGCGCAGCGATCACGCCGGTTAAAGGGCGTCCGTTTGTGCTTGATCCGCTGTTCACACGCGTGACGGGCTTACCCGGTGTAGGGCCGCGCACAGCAAAGCTATTTGAAAAGCTGTGTGGTGGGGACAAAGTTCTCGACCTGCTCTGGCACAAACCCATTGATTTAATAGACCGCCGCTTCGCACCAAAAATCGCCGATGCGCCTGCCGGAAAAATCTGCACATTAACGGTAACCGTTCACAAACATTTCCCGAACGAACGGCGGAACCAGCCCTATAAAGTCTGGTGCACCGATGAAACAGGAACAATCAGTCTTATCTTTTTTAACGCTCATAAAGATTACATTGAAAAGCACCTGCCCATGGGCGGCACAGTTATTGTTAGCGGCAAAGTTGATTATTATAACGGTAAACCACAAATCACACATCCGGATGCGATGGGATCTCTTGAAGATCGTGCCCGCATTGAAACGATGGAACCTGTTTATCCACTCACAGCCGGCTTAACAAACAAGGCCGTGAGAAAAACCACCAACCACGCACTAGATAAAGTCCCAGAGCTCCCCGAATGGCAGGACCCCGCCTGGAAAAAGAAGAACGGATGGGGTGATTGGAATACAGATGTCAAACGCCTGCACAGCCCGGAGAATGAGGAGGCGCTGGAGCCGTTGCACCCTGCGCGCGCACGACTTGCTTATGATGAGCTACTTGCGGGTCAGTTGGCTCTGGCGCTCGTGCGACTCAAAACAAAGAAACAACAGGGCCGTATTTTTAAAGGCGACGGGCAACTGAGAAGGAAAATCTTATCTGCGTTGCCTTTTAAATTAACGGGAGCACAGGAGCGATCGCTCGCAGAAATCTATGAAGACATGGAATCCCCCTTGCGGATGCTACGCCTTTTGCAAGGGGATGTCGGCAGCGGGAAAACTGTGGTTGCCGCACTGGCAATGCTTAACGTCGTAGAATGCGGGGCACAAGCTGCCATTATGGCGCCAACGGAAATTCTTGCGCGACAACATGTAGAAAGCTTAAAGCCATGGCTGGATGCGGTCGGTATTTCCTTTACGGTTCTAACGGGCCGCAACAAAGGCAAGGAGCGCGCCGAAATCCTGGAAACAATAAAAACAGGCGTGGCACAAATTGTTATCGGTACGCACGCTTTGTTTCAGGAAGATGTCGTATTTAAAGACCTTGGCTTAAGCGTTGTGGATGAACAGCACCGTTTTGGTGTACACCAACGCTTGATGCTCGCAGCAAAGGGTAAAGGGTCTGATGTACTGGTGATGACAGCAACACCGATTCCACGCACATTAACGCTGACCGCTTACGGCGACATGGATGTCAGCCGCCTTGATGAAAAACCACCGGGCCGCAAACCCATCGACACGCGCCTGATATCCGTTGATCACCTTGAGCAAATGGCTGAAGGACTGGCCCGGCAAATCAAAGAAGGGGCGCGGGTATACTGGGTCTGCCCGTTGGTAGAAGAATCGGAAATGCTTGATCTGGCCGCCGCACAAGAACGCTATGAAATTTTACAAGCAACCTTCGGTGAACGCGTTGGCCTTGTTCATGGCCGGATGAAACCAGCCGAAAAAGATGACGTCATGCAAAAATTTGCGGGCGGAGAGCTGGATTTGCTTGTAGCAACGACTGTGATTGAAGTTGGCGTCAACGTGCCGGAAGCAACAATCATGGTTATCGAACATGCCGAGCGCTTTGGCTTGGCGCAGCTTCACCAGTTACGCGGACGCGTCGGGCGCGGCGCGGATAAATCATATTGCTTTCTTGTTTATGCCGGACCTTTGGGTGTGACAGCCAAAGAGCGCTTAACCACCATGCGCGATACGGAAGACGGCTTTTTGATTGCGGAGAAAGATCTGGAGCTGCGCGGTGCCGGCGATATCCTTGGCACAAAACAAAGCGGAGAGATGATTTTTCGTGTTGCAGAATTACCGGCACACGCTGAATTGCTGGCAGCGGCCCGGGATGATGCCCGCCTTATCATTGACAAAGACCCGGATTTAAAATCGGAACGCGGGCAAGCATTGCGTACAATGCTGTATCTATACGAACGTGACCAAGCGATCCAGAATTTACGATCCGGGTAAAAAAAGTAAAAATCAGGGAAGATTAAGCGAAGCGATTAACGTGGGCACCGCGTACGGGTGACACAGGCACGTTTTCCACAGCTTGCTCCAGAATAGCAGCGACCTGCTGCTCTGCTTGCGCATTACGCTTAACCGACGACAGGGCCACGTTGAGCCGCGCCTGTGCGTCCTGTGCTGCGATGTCTGCCGGAACTTGCATATATTTCAACCTCTTACTAAGATTATAGCAAAGAAATATTAATCAACCGTCAACATAGGCCTTATACTTTTTGCGGTAACGATTACAGGCATCATAGAGCTCTTGCGCCAACGCCTTGCCTTCCCGGCCACCATCACCATGCAACCTGCTTTTAAGAATGGCACCCAGCGTCCGTTGATGCACATTGATTATATCAAACGCATCATCATTTAGCTCCGCGATGTTCTCGAGAAAGTTGAGCATGACATTAGCAATTTCTGAAACCAGAAAATAACGGAACATAGCGCCATTTGCTTTCAGCTCCATGATCGGCCCGGTAATTGTATCAATAACATCACGCCCGGACTTGTCTTTTGTTTGCGCAACTTTAATTGCCTCTGCCAGTTTGGCAAGAATATCCATGGCATAAGGCGTAAAGTCCATATCATTGCTGCTAATGAATTCTTCCGCCATCTTGATAACATTAGGCTCAATGCCGCCCGTGCCAACCTTTTGTCTCAGCACATTTGGCGGCGTGTAATACTTTACCTCTTTTTTATTTTGCCCCTCAGGGTCCCCACGACTCACTATTTTACCTCTTTAGTTTTTATAAAATATAACTTTACGTGTTGCGTTTTGCGTCTTCGCGCAGCTTACGCAACAAAACGGCATCTTCTTTATTACCCTCTTCGTCCGAACTCTTATCATCATCATTTTCACGGCGCAGCGGCCCTTGATAACCATCACCCTTACGCCGGCGCCGATCAGGGCCAAAAAACTCTTCCGTCTCCACATAACGACGCGGCTTTTCAACCAGCATCTCTATCCGTGCATACATATCCCGTGCACGAAACGGCTTCACAAGAAATTCTGTAACACCGATATCCCGCGCCTGCTCCACCCGCAAACGATGGCTAAAGCCTGTCATCATAATCACAGGGACAAAGCGATTTGGCGATTCAGGGTCAGTGCGGATTTTTTTAACCAGCTCCAACCCGTCATAAGGCTCCATCAACCAATCAGTCAAAATGATGTCCGGGTTTTTCTGACAATATAGCTCCCATGCCTTTTCCGTATCGCTGGCCTGATAAATATCTACAAAGCCAAAAATTTTCAATAAAGACGCTGTTAGCGCCAACATCGGCTTCATGTCATCCGCGACCAAAACAGATGCTCTTTTCATATCATATGTCATGGCGCTCTTTTATACCCAGATAACAAAACATTTTCGTTATAAAAGTTACATGAATTGCCTTCACTAGCAATCAAAATTTGGCTTTTGTCAGCCCGCCTGATCGTGCATACTTTCGCCGTCGGGAGGTTGAATTATGGCACAGTACAAAGGTACAGGCGCACAAATACTTGTCAGGTCACTGGCACAGCACGGCGTGCAACGCATTGCAAGCGTTGCCGGGGAAAGCTATCTGGCGGTGCTCGATGCTCTGCTTGATCATCCCGACATTCAAGTGATTACCTGTCGGCAAGAAGGCGGCGCTTCTTTTATGGCGGAGAGCTGGGGCAAGCTGAGCGGACAACCGGGCATTTGCTTTGTTACACGCGGCCCCGGTGCCTGTAATGCCTCGATCGGTGTGCACACAGCCATGCAGGATTCAACACCGATGATCCTGTTTATGGGACAGGTGCGCCGTTGCGAACACGGGCGCGAAGCCTTTCAGGAAATTAACGTACCGGAAGTATTTGGCGGTCTTGCCAAATGGGCAACGGAAATAGATGACCCGCGCCGTATCCCGGAAGTCATTTATCGTGCATTTAAAACGGCAACATCCGGAAGACCCGGCCCGGTCGTCATTGGCCTGCCAGAAGATATGTTGCGGGAAGAAGCAAACGTTATAGAGGCCCCGCCCTACCAAATGATTACGCCTCACGCCGGACAACAAGATTTGAAGGCCATTGAATCGCTGTTGCAAAAAGCACAAAAACCACTGGCACTGATCGGCGGCCCCGGATGGAACGATGAGGGCTGTGAAAACTTCATGAGCTTTGCCAGCGCTTGTCACCTGCCGGTTATCACATCTTTCCGACGACAAGATTTATTCAATCACCGCAATAACTGTTATGTAGGTGAACTGGGCACGGGGCCGAACCCGAAGCTGCTGGAGAAAGTAAAGGAAGCAGATCTTCTGCTGGTTGTGAATGCGCGGCTGGATGAGATTGCAACGCAAGGCTATACATTAATTGACGCGCCGTTACCGCAACAAACGCTCATCCACATTCATATGGCCGCCAGTGAAATTGGCAAAGTTTACATTCCGGAGCTGGCGATTGAGTCAGACCCCAACCACATTGCTGCCGACCTTGCCGGCAACGGGTTAAAAATTGACGGGCGGCGCTGGGACGGATGGCGTGATGAATTGCGCGCGCAATACATGGACTGGACGGCTATCGGCCCAGAGAAACTGCACAAATGGGATGGCGCAGACATGACTGCAATTTTTGCATTCCTGCGCGATCAACTGCCTGATGATGCTATCATCACAACTGACGCCGGTAATTTTAGCGGCTGGGCACAGCGTTATCTGCAATACGGACGACCCGGACGCTTGCTGGCCCCGATCAGCGGTGCGATGGGCTATGCCGTACCGTCCGTACTGGGTGCATCACTGGCCGCACCGGACCAGTTAGCTTTAGGGCTTTGTGGTGACGGTGGCTTTATGATGACGGGACAGGAAATCGCAACCGCCATGCATCACGGCGCAAAACCCATCATCATAGTTTGCAACAACGGCATATACGGCACCATTCGCATGCATCAAGAACGTGCCTACCCCGGACGCCACAGCGCCACAAGCCTGACCAACCCTGACTTTGCCGCCCTCGCGCAGAGCTACGGTGCCTTCGGGGCCGTCGTGAACAGCGCAGACGAATTCCCGGCCGTGTGGGAGCAAGCACGCACTGCAGGGAAAGCAGCCCTGATCGAAATTCGTATGGACCCGCGCCAGATCACAACAAACGCAAAGGTCTGAAACTATTGTTTAATTACAGGTTTCTTTGACATTAACGAGCCTTTCACATAATATATATAATTGCATAATGAGGGGCTAATCTAAGATGGCTATTAAAAAGACATTCGGGCGCGTTGTAGAACGACCGGACATTCATGACGGGCAACCCTATGTCAAAAAGAAATCGGGCAAGCTCAAGGTCGCGTTTATTTTAGACCTGATCGATAAAGGTGTCGCAGACAGCCATATTCATCAGTGCATACGTGATATAGAACAAGACGATATTCATGCCAGCCGCGCGTGGCAAGCACGCTTTCAACCGGACGCGCTCGCAGAAAAATTTTCATTTGACCCGGCGCAGAATGTTTTTTTAGTAGATGAAAATACATCCTATCTAGCCTTATATGACATTGTACGAATTTTTGGGAAATCATCGCACGTTGCTGCTGAGGATTTGTGCAACAGTGATGATGAAAAAGAGATATGGGCGCACGCTATTGCGCATAAATATCAAGCTGTTCTAACATCGGATAAAGATTTTTGCAGGATATCGCGGCGCTACCGCGCAGAAATGATAGAAAAATATGGCAGCCTTGAAAATTGCCCAGAACATGTCCCTGCTGTAATTTTTTCAAAAACCAACATACGCATTGAAAAAATACCAGAAATTCTGGAAGCAAACATGAAAGAAATCACGCGTTATATAGAAGACAATGACGCCATATATCTTTCAGTAAGCACAGACGGGTGTAACAAACTTTTCCCCGACAGCGACGACCTGCCGCCTCCTAGCCCGCGTATCGGTCCATCTTCTCCGCCATTGATAAATCCAGAGCCGTAAGACCACCGGCATCATGCGTATTTAACGTCACCTCGACGCGGTTATAGACATTAAACCACTCAGGGTGGTGGTTCATTTTTTCTGCCAACAGCGCCACACGCGCCATAAAGGCCCAAGCTTGACTAAAGTTCTTAAACTGGAATTTTTTGTAAATTGCAGAACCCTCTTTTACAAGCTCCCAGCCCGTCAGCTTTGCAAGCCCCTCTTTTACCGTATCTTCTGCTAGTTTTTCAGCCATTGTCACATCTCCCATTTAGGCGTAAAATTTCTTTGATTCGCAACCATATTGGGAATATATACCATGGATCGGCAACAGATCATCATGAGTTTCAGTGTTCCTCCCGGTGGAGAGGATTTGCAGGCTATCGCCAAAGATACGCTGCAAACCCTGCCGGAAGAGCTGGTAGAGCTGTGCGAAAACCTTGCTATCCAGGTTGAAGAGTTTCCCGATGAAAGTATGGAGCAGGAATTAGAGCTGGATGACCCATACGATATAACAGCACTCTTCCGCAGCGGCAGCGAGATTTCACCCGGTGTTGAAAGCAAAGTTGCCAATGACGATGATGTGTTGATCATTTTCCGCCGTCCTCTGTTGGACATGTGGTGCGAAACGGGCGAAGATCTCAATGCTCTTATGCGGCACATTATGATCGAAGAGCTGGGTGCAAATTTTAATTTTTCTGACGATGAAATCGTTGAAATGACCGGCCGTCATTATCAGGGTATGCTTTAAAGCACGCTATATTCTTTCCACCACCGCTTCGCCCAAAGCTTCCATGCTTTCTTCAACATCACCTATATAAGCATAGGCAGCTTGTGCTCCACGTTTCATGCAAGCAAGCGCCCCTGCAACAGAAGCGTAGCGCATGGCTTCAACCAGTGACTTTCCTTCGCACAGCATCCCCGCGAGTGTCCCGCAATACGCATCGCCAGAACCAGTTGTATCAACAACATTTTCTAGTTTCAGAGCAGGCACACGGATCATCTGCCCGTCGGGTGTAACCGCGACCGATCCTTGCTCACCCAGTGTCACGATGCAGGTTAAATTACCCTTCTGGGCTAAAGCCTGCGCCAGTATTTCAAAATTCTTTTCGACATTAACACCAATTTTTTCTCCGATTTGCCGTGCTTCAATCTGGTTAACGATGAGATAATCCAGTCTTTCCAGCATGGGCTGCGGAATACTGATCGCCGGTGCAAGGTTAAGCATGACAGGGCAGCCGCCCTTTTCTGCCCGCTCCAGCAGGTCCCAGTTTTCGGCGGTCGGTGTTTCCATCTGAAGCAACAGCATATTTTTAGGTATCAAGATTTCGTCCGGCACTTGATCTGCCATGACATCACCGTTCGCCCCGATAGCCGCTATCACTTCGCTCTCACCAGTTTTGCTAGACATAATAACAGCAAGCCCCGTTGGCAGCTCTGATTGCACAACGCCGGACGTTATAACGCCGTCCCGGCGCAGACCATTCAGGATCCTCAGCCCCATGCCATCGTCGCCAACCCGTCCCACCAGCGCCACCTTTGCACCCGTGCGAACAGCTGCCAGCGCTTGGTTTGCGCCCTTGCCACCGGCCTGCATCTCATAAGCAGGACTTAAAACGGTCTCCCCCGGTTGCGGGAAAGTCGCTACCGGCAGAACCATATCCATATTAATCGAGCCAAAGACAATAATCATACTTAAATAGTAACCCTATATTTTGACTTTTGCATCTATCTCAATAGTATGTCACAAGATCAAGGAGACCATGTCATACGGCTGCGTATTATGGTGTAATATGAAGGCAAGCGGGACGCATGAAAAGGATGATTTGAAATGGACTATACATCTTTCTTTCAAGACCGGGTTGATGACCTTAAACGCGAAGGACGCTATCGCGTGTTCGCAACCATGGAGCGTATTGCCGGGAAGTTTCCCCGCGCCTATTACTATACACCCGACGGCTTAAAACGCGAGATCACAATCTGGTGCAGCAATGATTATCTGGGCATGGGGCAACACCCCACCGTTCTGGCCGCGATGAAAGACGCGATGGAGCGCAGCGGCAGCGGCGCCGGCGGTACACGCAATATTTCCGGTACAACAATTTACCATGTGGAACTAGAACAAACCTTAGCACGCCTACACAACAAAGAAGCGGCGCTTGTTTTTTCATCGGGCTACACAGCCAACGAAGGTGCGCTGAGCACACTGGGGAAACTTCTGCCTGAATGTATTATTTTTTCTGATGCATTGAACCACGCTTCCATGATCCATGGCATGGTTTCCAGTAAATGCGAAAAAAGAGTTTTCAGGCATAATGATGTCGCACATCTTGAAGAACTGCTAAAAGCGGCCCCTGCCAACAGGCCTAAAATCATTGCTTTTGAATCGGTTTATTCAATGGAAGGTGATATTGCGCCTATAAAAGAAATCATAGAACTAGCTGAAAAATACAACGCGATGACATATCTTGACGAAGTGCACGGCGTTGGACTTTATGGCCCGCATGGCGGCGGCGTAGCAGAAGAGCGCGGCCTGATGGACCGCATAGATATTATTGAAGGCACCTTTGGCAAGGCTTACGGCTTGATGGGTGGCTATATCGCCGGGCGCGCCGCAACAGTGGATGCCGTGCGCTCTTATGCTTCCGGTTTTATTTTCACAACGTCCCTGCCCCCGGCTGTACTGGCTGGTGCAAAGGCAAGCATTGAACATTTAATGGTCTCTGACATGGAGCGCCAGCGGCAACGCCGCAATGTGCGCCGCCTCAAAGAGCGCGTTGAAAGAGCGGGCATGCCTTATCTAAAAGGCGAAAGCCATATTGTGCCGTTAATTGTCGGCGAAGCCACATGTTGCAAGCAGGTAACAGATATTTTACTGAGTGAGCACGACATATACGTGCAGCCGATTAACTACCCCACAGTTCCCAAGGGAACCGAGCGCCTGCGCCTGACAGCCACAGCAGCCCATAGCCTGGAAGATATCGACCGGATGGCAGATATTCTAGAAGGCTTGTGGAATGAAGGACATGTCTTTCAGTACGCTGCCGCATAATCAGATTCATTGGCTATGAAAGACACCTGTAAAAAGATAAAAAACATCTACTTGGTATTACTGGCCACCGCCTTCATCATGCCCTCTTTTGCCGCGGGTTATCTCTATGTAAGAAATACAGCACTCGAAAAAGATGTCAGCAGCGTTTGTAACCGCATAGACCACATAGATCAGGAAGCTCTTTTACATGCCGCCATCACAATTGTAACCGAAGGCAAGCCTGACAAATATGAAGAAGCGCTAGGAAGCACAAAGCTACCCTACGTCATGCAAGAAATAGAAGAGAGACTCGCAAGCCTCTCTTCTAAAAATACCAGTGCTGTTGATTTGATTTATGTCCGGCAGGTGGCACAAGGTTTCAAAGACATTAAAAAACGTTGCACCACCATACACCGTGGTTACTAGGCCGCCTGAATATCCTTCAAGAACCCATTAATTTCCGAACGCAACACATCTGCCTCTTGCGAAAGCGTCTGCGCCGCACTTAAGACTTCACTGGCAGAACCATCTGCTTCCTGAGACATCTGGGACACTTCCGTCAGATTTGTGGTGATCTCCATCACACCGGATGAGGCCTGATTCATGTTAGAAACAATTTCTTTTGTCACAGCCGTCTGCTCTTCCACCGCAGAGGCGATACCACTGGCAAACTCACCGACATCGGCAATCGATTCCTTAATGCTACCCAGAACATCAACAACCTCTTTCGATACACCTTGGATACCGGAGATATGTGATTCAATCTCTTCCGTTGCTTTAGCTGTTTGGGAAGCCAGATTTTTAACTTCCGAAGCAACAACAGCAAATCCTTTACCTGCCTCTCCGGCACGCGCCGCTTCAATCGTAGCATTCAGGGCCAGCAAATTGATCTGTTCAGTGATATCCTGAATAAGTCCCAAGACTTCACCGACTTGATTGGCTGCATTTGCAAGCGAAGCCGCAGATGTATCCGCATTCATCGTGCGCTCCACCGCTTCATTAGCTGCTTTTGTCGTTTTATCTGTCTGCAGGGAAATTTCCTGAATGGAAGAACTCATCTCTTCCGCAGCCGATGCAACTGTCTGCACATTACTGGATGCCTGCTCAGACGAAGCAGACGCCGCCGTTGATTTCTGAGACGTCATCGAAATATTCTGACTCATAAAGCGTGCCGTCTGATTTAGCTCCTCAGCAGAGGAAGACACTGTTGCCACAGCTCCTGTCGCCTTGTTTTCAAAACTCTTGATAAGTTCATCAACACGGCGTTGACGATTCTCTTTTTTCTCCTGCTCAGCCGCCTGCTCACTTTTCAGCTTCTCTGCCGTAAGTGAGTTATTCTTAAACACCTCAACAGCCTTAATCATATCGCCAATTTCATTGCGTGTAATCGGCGGCAATTCTGTTTGCAGGTTACCTTCTGCCAAGTGATTCATAGCAGAAACTAGCTTACGGATCGGATTAATCAGCGAACGAATCGTCATGAATGTAAACAAGGCTGCCAAAATTAAAACCACACACAGAACAATACCTGCTCTCACCAGACTCTCCTGAGCCTTAATCAATGCTTCCTCAGCAACACCACGTGCTTTATCAACCTGACTGGATGCATCTTCAAAGCTTTGTCCTGCCGCCGTTTTATAGGCTGCGACCGCATTGTTTTGCGCCGTATTGATCTCAAGCAACAGGCTATCCGCTGCCCGGACTTCACGCCGTGCATTTGCAAGAAGGGAATTACCCAGCACCCGATTACCATCAGCATAAGCATCCACAGCCTGAATACCCAGATCAAAAATCTTACCTACATGACCTTCTACGCTTTTAGCACCATCAGCATCAAACACGGACAGATCTTCTTTTAAAATTTTCGTCAACCGGCCTTTAGCCTGTGTGGCTGCTGTCTCTGAATTGTTCAACCAGCTGGCCGACAAATCTGTCATCCAGTATTTCAATTCACCAAACTCGCGCAACGCTGCTTGTGTCACTGACAAACGGTCAAGCGCTCCCTGTTGTTTATTAAGGTTATTAATCACAGAGTTTGTGTCATCTTTGTCATTGATATTCGGTATGTTACGCTCAATACCGGTAATATCAGCTTGCAAGCCAATAATTGTCGTTCCGCCCAAACCAGATACCCCCAACAAGGCAACAAGTAATGCCCCTGAAAGCAACATAAGTTTGGTACGAATTTTAATATGCGAGAATTTGTTACCCACACCAGCACCAAAGCGTTTCATAGTAGTCTCCTTTGTTTTAAATTTCTAAATAAGCAAAACCGTGCATGCATTACGCATTAAGAATACATTCGTAGGTATAGGATACTCCTCTAAATCATAAGAATTCGTTACCAACACACATCAAAAACAAAACTTTACAACAATATTATTTACATAATAACGTTTGGATTCGATATGATTAGCGCCATAAAAAAACCGGGCCATAAACGGCCCGGTTTATATCTTTGTATAATGCGCCCAAAGAACGCATAAAAACCTTACTGGTACAACGTTACGCTAATCGCACCGCCCAGATCACCCAGCTTGCCGCCTTCTTTTGCGCCACCTGTGATATCCATCTCGCCTTTTGGCTCACCGTGACAAGCCAGACAGCCTTCTGCGTAGTATTCAGGCATAATCAAACGAAACGCTGACTTACCGTCTTTCTGCGTTATTTCCGAGAAAACCTGATCCTTTGCCCAGCCATCTGATTTGAACTTGCTTTCAATCACGTTACCTTCCCAATCATCAGGACGGTTAGAACGGTTACGAACAAATTCTTTAGGAGCCGTTAGCTTGAGTTCAGCTTTGCCTTTCAGAGCCTCAGAGGTCTTCGTTGCAACCTGACCAGCAAAAACTGCCGGCAAGAAACCTTTGAACCCTTTGCCTTCCTCGTTAATCAAAGGCTGTGCCTCTGCCATAACAGCTGCAATCGCATCCAGCTCAGCTTGCATAAACTGGCCTTCACGCGTGGCCATATCAATCACCAAGTCATGGCCCGTTGCTGTTTTATAGTTTTCTTTTGCCTTCGCAACAACAGCATCAGAGCTTAAACCTTTATCGCCGATCGCAGGATCATTGATGTGAGCTTGGTTCTTTGCAATGACACCACGCGCTGCGCGAAACAAAGTGGCCATTTCTTTAGCCGTCTCTTCATCCGTGCTGGCATATGCCGGTACCGATACCGTTGTAACAAGGGCGGCCACTAACGTGCCCTTCTTTAGTAAAGACAGAATATTTTTCATGAGTTTTTCTCCGCTGTTTTGCTGATGTACTCGTCAGAGTGAAATAAAAAAGTAAACAATGTGATAACGCACACCAATGAATTTTTAATTCATTTAGCAGTAAAAGTAAACGTTTCATACAAAATATCGGGGGGAAAGCCGTAAGCCTCAGCCAACCCTCCTTCTTATGGAGAACCGTCCTGTGTCTTATTTTCCTGCAATATACAGTACTGTATAAACAAAACTTTATAAGCAACCGTTACAGCCAGAAAATATATGCTCCAGAACAAGTCCTGTGCCCACAAGAAACCGATGAGCGGTATAAACAAGATAAGACCGGGGAAGAAGGCATAAAACTTATCTTCAAGGGAAGTTGCCTCCATCCACTTTTGCCACCCATCAATAAGCTTTGTAAAAAAGTGAGAATCATCGTCGGCATCGACACAAGACGGAAACCAATAAGGATGACTGAATACGGCAATAGCAAGAAGCCCGATCAAAAGAAAATCATGTGACCATATAATAAAGGGGAACAACACACCAAGAGCAACGCGTGTCCATCCTGCCCAAGGGTGGCGCAACCGATCCCATTGCCAAAACGGAGAAAAAACCGTACTACATATTGCGCCAACAGATTTTAAAATATCACTGGTCATGCCGATCCTCCTATGCTTTCCGAAAGACGTTATAGCACAATTCAAGCAATATTTCTATCCCGGAGCCGGGTCTGTCGGAGAAGGCTTATCTTGGGGCTTTTCAGAAGAGTCGTAAGGCTCCCCTTTCCAGTTCACAAGTAACTTGCGCGGACCGCGCGGATATTCTTGTTTTACAATACCATCAGCTTCAAGAGCTTTTAGTATAACCGGCGTTGCCTTTTTGGAGCCTGGTAAATCATTATCAAAACCAATGACATTTTCCACATGATTTCTAGTTGCTTTTTGATCTCCGATCACGCGCAGCTTTACCAGCGCATACATATCCGGATCAACACCGCCTTCTTCTAAAATTTCAGCGGCCGTTTGCGGTGCGTCTTCAGTCAGCGTTTCGTCAGAAAGAGACAGCTCCTGTTCAGTATCAGAAAATTCTTTACTCAATCCCGATGGTTTTTTGAAACCCGCCACCGGAGGTGATGGTAAATTTTCATCCGATTTACTTTCAACGACCTCAACTGCTTCATCCGCAGGACTAACGTCAACAACTTCATCTACAGGATCAGCTTCATTTGTCTCATTTGTCTTATCCGCAGCAGCCGTCGGTGCTGGCGCTTCTGTTTCCTGAGCCTCCGTAAATTGCTGCGTTGCCTCCGGTACAGGTACAGGCGGTTGCGTTGTTTCTTCAGCATATGCGCGCAGATCTGCCGCAATCTTTTGTTGGCCTTCCAGATCACCTAAAATATTTTTGCGTACACCTGCGCCCATATTGTCCCAGCGCTCCTTGATACTTTCAGGTGAGAGATCCTCCACCGGCGCGTCTTCATTCAACTGCGCCTTGTGCAGGTTTTGTAATATATTGCCAACACCTGTTTTTTGATCATCTGTAAGCGCATCATAATCCACATCCACAGATGCTTTTTCCGGTGCCGGGCTCACTTGTTCAGACTCAGCTTCTGGCTGGTCTTCTGACAGCTCTTCTGGCTGCTCTTCTTGTGGCGCTTCTTGTTGTGCTTCTTGTTGTGCTTCTTGTTCCACCACATCACCAGCTTCATCATTTTTCTTTTTATCCGCCAGTTCAGACGCCGAAATAAGTGGCAGCGTCAGCACATCATCAGCGGCAGCAGCAGGCTGATCAGGATCTGCGGTTTCCTGTGCTGTTTCTTCTTGTACAGTCTCTTCTTGTGGTGGCTCCTGCGTCATGACGGGCGGCTGTTCCGATTCCGGTGCCGCTTCTTTTTCCGTTACATCACGGGCATGCTCATCCACGGATTTATCCATAGGCGACACATCACCAACGCGCGCTTCATCCGCCGGAGGTTGTTGTGCTGGCAGATCAGCCCTTTGTTTCAGAGCGCTCCATTTCTGAGCAACCTCCGCCGCAAGCATCGGCGGCAACGCCTCGGGGCCGTTTAAAACTTTAAGACCCATCGCCTGCGCGGCAGCCGTTAAAATCATTTTTTCATCATCGGTGCCTGCCACATCAATACCGTCAACAAAATCGGGATTAGCTTTGGCAACCAGCGCCATCTCCAACGCCACCTCAATGGTCAACGGCGCTTTGCCCTTCAGCAGCACACTTTCACGGCCATCCACAACGAAAGGCATTTGCGTGCCCTCGGGGCTATACACGTGTAAAGGCTCATTCAAGTCTTTTGGTACAGGTAACAAAACTTCAAACGTATCCAGAACGGGGCTTATTTTTGTTTTATCCGCCGCTTCCAGTGCTTCAAGCTGTTCAATTCTTATCTCGTAATAACGGGCTAAAAACTTCGCAAACCCCTCGGCGCGGGCTTGCGCCTGTCTTTCTTCTTCTTCTCTTTGCGCGCGTGCAGCTGCCGCCGCCGGAGATGCTACAAATCCCCTGATAGGCTCTACGTTATCTTTATAATTATTTCGCTGTGGCGCCGCCATCACAAATCCCCCCGTAATCCAAATTTCATTATATGGCCACCATAATACATTATTATAGCTGAAAAATCAATTAATGGACATAATCTGCGGTCAACAAGAACCACCCCATTAACACACTGAAAAAACAATCATTTTTTGATCTTGTTCAGCCTTTTATGAAACGCATCGTGCGTTTTACGCTGATTACATACAATCCTGATCTCTTCGAGCTGCCCCAACTGGCGCTCTGTAATGCCCTGAAGCGCCAGCCGTGCCGCACGGTCCACAGGGTACTGGCCCTTCCCCGTACCAAAGGCAGGAAACGCGATAGATTTCAATTCCATTCTATGCGCCATCTGCATGGCATGGCGGTAAAGACGCAGTAAATCTCTGTCCACATATTCAAACCCCTTATGCCGCGCCGGAGCCAGAACATATATGATGTGCTTCATCGGCATATTAAAAGCCGGCAACACAACCGCATCACCAGCACGCGGCTTATAAATATTTTCCATCATAAACGTATCGAGCCTTTCCCCAGCTGCCGCCATAATCGCCTGGTTCAAGCCTCCTTCCACCCGCAAATCCTGCGTTATGGATGCCACTATGGCATCAACATCACCCTGTTTGGTAATATCGCCATCAATCAGCTTTATGCGGCTGATCAAATCGTATTTGGAACGGCGGCCACGAGATGCTACAACTTCGGACATGAGACAAATTATACTGCATTTCCTGTTTATCTTCTTTGTTTTTGTCGGTCCGGCAAAAGCCGAAACGCTATATGGCCTGGCGATGCACGGCACGCCCAAATACAGCTCTGACGCCACGCATCTTGATTACACCAACCCAGACGCCCCCAAAGGCGGCACAATACGGCAGGCCGCCCCCATCGGCACATTCGATACCCTGAACCCCTACAGCATCAAGGGTAATGCAGCGCAAGGATTGTCGCTGGTCTATGACCGATTGATGGCACGGGTATGGGACGAGCCTTTTACGATGTATCCGCTGGTCGCAGAAAAAGTGGATATTCCAGAGGACCGCTCAGAAATTACATTCTACCTGAACCCCGCCGCCCGCTTCCATGACGGCAGCCCTATTACCGTCGATGACGTGTTGTTTTCTTTCGATACGTTGAAGGAGTACGGGCGCCCAAACATGAGGAGAATCTATAAGTTAATCGCCTCTGTTGAGAAAAAAGATGAAAGAACGGTGCGCTTTGTTTTCGGCACAGGCTATGACCGCGAAACCGTGATGATCATCGCCATGATGCCGGTCCTGTCAAAGACTTGGTGGGAAGGCCGTGACTTCGACTCCACCAGCTTGGACACGCCGCTGCTCAGCGGGCCCTACAAAATTTCCGAGGTTGATGCCGGTCACCGGATTGTTTATGAGCGTGTACCGGATTACTGGGCTAAGGATTTACTCGTCAACAAAGGGCACAATAATTTCGATAGGGTAATTTACGATTATTACCGCGATGATACGATCGCCTTTGAAGCCTTCAAAGCGGGTGACCTTGATTTACGTCGTGAATTTAACGCCGGTAAATGGGCCAGCGCCTATGACTTTCCTTCTATCCAAAAAGGCGATGTCATTGCGCAAACCCTGCCCCATGGCCGACCGGAACGCGTGCGCTCTCTGATTATGAATACACGCCGCCCCCCCTTCGATGATCCCCGCGTGCGCGAAGCCCTGCAATATGTGCTGGATTTCAATTGGGTAAACGAAAACCTGTTTCACGGGCAATACAAACGAATTTCCAGCTACTTTCCCAATGCGTTACTCGCAGCTTCTGATGTACCAGATGAAGCACAACTTGCGCTGCTGGAGCCCTTTCGTGCCACACTGCCACCGGAAGTCTTCGAGACAGCGTGGCAACCGCCCGCGGATTCAGGACTGCGCGGCGGACTGAAAAAAGCAGATGAGCTGCTTAAAGAAGCCGGATGGGTAATCACAGACGGCACGCGCATAAAAGACGGCACGCCTTTTACATTTGAAATCATTCTCGGTGCACCGGAAGATGAAAAGATCGCTCTCGCCTTCTTGCGCGGACTAAAGCGGCTGGGCATTAAAGCCAACGTGCGGGTGCTTGATTCATCGGCCTTTATCGGGCGGCTGACGGATTATGATTACGACATGGTCCTTTATTACTGGCGTAACAGCTTATCACCTGGGACGGAACAGATGCTCTACTGGAGCTGCGAAGCCGCAAAACAGCCCGCACGCTGGAATTATGCCGGTATTTGCGATCCGGCCGTGGATGCCTTGAGCAAGTCCATCGCCGATGCCAAAGACTATGATGCGTTAACAGCTGGTGCCCGTGCACTCGACCGGGTTCTCACATGGGGCAATTACATGATCCCCCTCTACTACGCCGGACAGGATTATGTAGCTTACCAAAAAACCCTCCGCCACCCCGACACAACGCCCCTTTA
>Ga0055584_100001708_pt1 | contig 21567 bp, 16 predicted proteins | sample OSDHelmetaG_FD_58716 | JGI IMG/M metagenome (GOLD analysis project Ga0055584, IMG submission 58716) | Pelagic marine sediment microbial communities from the LTER site Helgoland, North Sea, for post-phytoplankton bloom and carbon turnover... | ecosystem: Environmental > Aquatic > Marine >...
TTGATCCGACTGACGTTCCAGTTGTTGCGTGGCCAGTTCGGCTACACGACTGTTTTCGTCGGAACTACAGCTGGCTCCGGTCAGCAGAATCAGCGTCAGTGTGATTCGAAGTGTCTGTTTTTCCATTTGCCCTCCAGCGTTGAATCAGGTGTCTGAGAATACCCTGTAGTGCCAGCCGCAGTCGTCGCTCCTTGATAAAAGCGATGACAGCCAGCAAAAGCGCGACAGAGACGAACGTTAAAACAATAATTTCCAAGTAATGCTCCTTTCTGATAGTGGATGTGCAAAACGCCCCGCATTCCTGTGTAATGCGGGGCGTTTTTACTGATGACGAGTTTGAATTGGAGATCGGCTGCCATCGACGATAGCTAATCCTTCCCCTATCTATTATGACACGATTTGGGCCAAAATTTAGGTTTTGGGACTCGTCTCGATAGCGTGATAAGAATCACCGTGAGTACCTGAGAGCTAAATTTTCCAGCTGGTCATATTTCCTGGTTTCTGGTCTGTTTTTTTGTGTATTATGACGCGTTTTTCGCCAAAATTTAGGTCGAAAGTGATCTCATAGCTCTGAAGAGGTGAATTAATATGCGTCATCGGCACCTACTTACTGAATAAAAGACCTTGAAATCATCCAACAAGAAATAAAATGTCCAAGTAAACCATGATCACTGCTCTAATTCTGTTAAAGCCAGGTAGATATTGTGGACTGCCTCTGAAACTGTGAGCGATTCCGGTTAAACTGGAATAACTGCTGATAAAAACCATCGAGAATGGCATCACACCGTTAAACCAGTAATCTCTCGGAACCATCCTCGGGTCGCCAGAATAGATCGCCAACATTTCTAGATATTCGAGATCAATTTCTTCGTACCAGAGCTTCCCTGCAGTTCTGATTAACATGATTTCTTGTCTCTATAGCATTGATTTCTTTTCATAGAATTCTGCTTTCGTTTCAAGTCAATGAAGATGAATAGCGAAACGCATTTCTGATTGCGGTTATGAAGTGGCCACACAACCCTGTTCGTTAAGAATTCTTTTTTCTCAATCAAAAGGGAAAATTATGGTCCAATCACTTATTCAATGGCTAATCTATCCCCTATCTATTATGACACGTTTTTGGCCAGAATTTAGTTTTTTGTGCGATCCTTTTCTGTGTCATTTGGCTCGTACTTTTTTACGATCGATTTGGCTAGTAACTGTAACAGTCGATGAACGGGGCTTCCCGGCAGGACTGGCCCAGTCCGATTCTGCTGACTCTTTTTTAATTTCTGATGTTTTGTAGGCAAAATGTTTCCTTTCAGATAGCGCAATAAAAAACCCCAGCATGGCGCTGGGGTAGGTAAAGTCAATGTTGTGATTTTTCATTTTCAGAGAGTGGGTCGTTGATAACCGGACTTCGGCTGAAATGAATACTTTTTGTTCTTATGCCTGCGAAGTTTTTTATAGTCGTCAGGCGGTTGTTCCAGAACTACAGAAGGACTTGAAAGCCCCTGTTCTAGCATCTGCTGATGAAGCTTCAATGCGTTCCAGACTGCGGTCTGGGTGGGGTTCCCTTCCAGACGACGGGCGATCTCTCGCTGTTCTAGACCGGCGTCAGCCAGTTTGACGGCTTCCGGTCGGATCAGTTCACGTTGAGGGGGCTCAAAGAGATCCAGGGTCAGTTCACGGGACAGTAATTGCTGTAACTCTGGAGATGCGGCTGCGTCGGGAATGCTCCCGGCTAGATTGAGGTGTATCTTGGCACGAGGCAGCAGATGACCGCCGTCAATGAGCCGTACCAGGTAGACATAGATTTCAGGGACCAGCTCCCGGATCAAATCACCGAACTCATGAGAGTGAATATCGATATCTTCGAGGTGATGTAGCAGTATCTCTTTGAGTTCCAAAGTTGATTTCGGAAGATTCAGCTGCCGTTTTTTTGCAAGCTCGAATGCGACACGGTCCAGCGACAGCTTTTTTTTCCGTTCGGTTAACTCTGACGACAGTTCATATAGAAGATCTGCGTCAAAATCCTCGACCTGCCGGACCAGTTTTTTGATCTTTTCACTTTCACGCTCAATTTCTTCCTCGACCCGGTTCAGCTTGTTTTCACGGGTACGAAGTTTTTCAGGCCCACCAGATTGTGCCTGCTGTAAGATCTCCTGATACTGAGCATCAATCCCCTCCAATGACGAAAGGCACTCCAGGATCACTCCCAGCAATTTCTGGGCGGCTTCAGGTCCATTAAAACCAATTGAATTCCAGCAGTTCCATGACCGCGAATTAGAACACATCAGACTGTCGGTTATGCCATTGGCTCCCCAGACGTAATGATGGCCACAGTAATAACAGGTGGCATGCTGGCCAAAGGCTCGAGTCCGTTTCTTGGGAACTTGATATCTGGAATCTACGCCGTTTGATTTTTTCTTACGCTTATAATGGGCATTCTTCTTTTCCAGTGCTTCGAGGACCGGATCAATCTCATCAGGTGAGCAGAAAGCCAAATGAGGTTCCTCACGGTAAGTGGGGCCCTTCGGATTGCGAATAGAACTTCTTCTGCCCGTTTTATGCTTCTTGGTGGTATGCATCGTACCCCGAGCGGGCAAGCCTTTTAAAATCGGATTACGGTAGAAACTGAGAACCATTCTCCCGTTCCATTTGTCATTCGTACAAGAGGGGCCCGGAGGAAATCCTACTTCATTAAAATATTCCGCGGCTGCTGCACCATTCAGCGTTCTTCTCAGGATTTGTAACCCTTCCTTGATGTACTCGGCAGCATCCTCGTTCTTAGACCAGTCTGAGAATGTCTCGGCCTTATCAGGTTTAATATAACCGGCGATGGGGCAGGGAGTCGCAGCGCCATATTTGATAAACCGGTTCATTTTTTTCTGTTTGATCCGGCGTGATGTATGCTCATTATGCTTCATGTGCTCTTTGCATGCATCCATCACTTTGGCTTCCCAGTCCGGATGGGTCGTATCAATATCATCATTCGGTGAAATCACCCTTGTACCTTGATCCACAGCAATACCAAAAATAATACAAGCCGTTACTCCGCGTACCAAACGCCCGACATCCTCAAACGTCAGCAAGTCAAATTCGTTAGCAGTGAGTCTGGCTTCAACTTCGGCAAGCTCAGGACGGTCAAGTCGTTCCCCCTTTCCTGTCGTCGCGATGATCCTGAAATCGATCTCTCCGTCATAATATTCCCTCGCGATTTCTTTTCCGTGGTCAACCTGGTCCTCAAGGCTGAGTTCCTTCTGGTTTTGACATCCAGAAATTCGCGCGACAATTCCAACGATCAGGGTATGACCGTTCCGTGGTACAAGTTCAACATATTCTCTATAGCGCATTATCTCTCACTCCTTTTTAAATGATTTTCTTTGTTTTTAAATGTGTTTAAAGCAAGTCAGTATGTTTAGAGTCACACTTTGTTAGCACTGGCCCATTGCCTCGCAAAAGCAAGAGACTGGGGCCAGAGACACAATGCGCGTTCGATCTCGCGTTTTTGTGTCGTGGCACGGGTGTGCGTATACACGCCCGTCATGCCCAGGCCGCCGCCACGGGCGTCCTCACTCGGTTTATGGCCCAGCGTGATCTGTCTTATGAGCGGATCAACGTTGGCGTCCTGAAGTAGAGTGGCAAAAGTATGTCGCCAGCTTTTGGGGCAAGATGACTGTTTCAGGCCTGCCGCCTTGGCAGTACGGATAAATGATGTCCGTACACGCTCCGATCGTACCACTCCGGCTTCACGCCAGACTGATCTGGCGAGTTTCTCCTCCATGGTTTGAGATAGAGTTAGCACACTTTCTGAGTCAGCATGTGACAATCGTTGCTGAAGTGCTTCCTGGAGTGACATCTGATCCAAATTTCCCAATTCGGAACTAAATGCATCAAACTGGTGCCGAATAAAAACGGGACCTGACGTTCGATTCCCTATCACTCTGCTCAATACAGCGACCCCCTCTTTAATCAGAGGCACAGAGCGTTCGCGCCTGGTTTTGACTTTCCAGTGCAACTCAGGCTTATTGCGTACATGAAGGCATCCGTTTTCCAGGTCGACGTCTTCAATCAGCAGATGGATCAGTTCGCCTGACCTTAATCCTGTCTTGGCAAGAATAAAGTGAATGGGGAACGTCCAGTCATCTGCATTCTGAAAGAAACGCAATTCATCCTCAGCATCGAAGACAAAGATGGGTTTGGCATCTTCGATTTTCATTCGTTCCAGGTTGAGTTTGGAGAAGGGGTTTTCGAAAGTGGGAGGAAGAAACCGTTGTTGGGCGGCGTAGATATAAACCGACCGGCAAACTTCCAGAATGAAGCGCAACCCTTTATCACGAAGTGTCCGCCTAGCCGTATTAGGATGGCCGTTGGGGGAAATCTTCTGTTTCCTCAGCCAGGCCACAAAATGGTCTGCCCGGATGGAATGAGCCGGATCGGAAGGACGGCATTCATTGAAATAGTTCTCAAGATGCTGGGTTGCTGATCGATAGCGCCTGATCGTTGCAGGAGAAGAGTCCACCACAGCTTCATGGTGATTGAGAAAGGCCTGCCGCAGTTTTGAAAAACTGACAGACGTAAAGGAAAACACTGTAGGACTGGACGAAGCCAATTGCGCGTTAACTTGCGCTGCGATCTTTGCAGCTTCGTCTTCAGTTTCAGCTACCTTGGGACGTCGTTGTACCTTTACTCCATGTTGGTATTCAAGGTAATAAAGATACCAGGCACCATGATGAAGATAGTACGAAACGCGCCCAACGCGCTTTCGATTTGAAGACTTCTTGCGTCGTCTCATCAAAACCTCCTGTGCACAATGTGTGCACCAACTGTGCACCAGGAGGTTTATTATGTCGCGCAAAAAATAACGCTAAGCTATTGAAATCAACAGCTTAGCGCGTTTGGTCAGTTTGATAAGCGGAGAGAGGGGGATTCGAACCCCCGGTCCCGTTACCGGGACACAGCATTTCCAGTGCTGCACAATCGGCCACTCTGCCACCTCTCCGGGTGAGGGTCTTTCAGTCTTGCATGAATTTTGGGTTGCCGTCGCATTTTCAGAGCGATTCGTTTCCCTGCAACAGAAATGCTGCATCGACGATTCGATGATGAAAGCGCTCCAGGAATTTGACGAACAATCTTTGCTGTCAGAGAACCGGAGATTAGCCTTCTGAAGATTCAGCAGCAGCACTCTGTTTGAAAGATTCTTCTCTGTCTTCAATCACTTTCAGGGAAATGAGACGGTTTACAATCTGTACTCTCTGTGCGTTGAGTTTTCGCCATTTGGGGTGTTTTTGTCGCTGATCCGCTGACACTTTTTGCTCATCGAGCACATTACAGTAATCGGCTACAGAAGCTTCCGCGTTTTTTAATTGTCGTTCTAATTTATCTCTTCGTAAAGACATTGTCTTCCACTATCCCTTATCATGTTTTCCTGACCATTTTTGTGAAATCGGTTCTAACCGATTGTCTGTGCGTAAAACGAGCACTTCCCTTTTCTAGCCAAAAAGGGAAGGTAGATTCTAGCAACACCCCATCAGATTTGACAACATCCAGCTTGCGCAACCTGCTGTATTACCATGTTTTTGTGGAAAAAACCTCACAATTGATCAGGTGATGTGCCAGGGTGGATGGCGACCATCGTTTTCATCCGGTAGCTGGGCAATCAACTCAGTTGGTATGGAGTACCACGTCTTCTCTCTCTGCAGCTTCAACAATCAACTGATTATGGACCTGACGGACTCCTTTGACGCGACTAACGGATTCCTGGGCTACCTGCTTTTCGTAATAGCTGCTGACGCTGCCGGTTAGAATGACCTGTTCCTGCTCAATTTTAAATTGAACATTCTGGTTGACTACCCTGATCGAATTTGAGATCGCACGTTGCACTAGCTCACTGAGTTGATGCGCGTGGTCGATGGTGATGTGCTGTGGCATGGTTGACCGATACTTTAAGGATCTAAAAAAGAGTACTTTATCCTTATACATTGTTCTCATCCTGAGTGATTCAGAAGTAGTGCAGCCTGCATTTGCACACTTGTTTTTCATCGGCTCTCAGAATTAAAAGTCAGCAGGAAAAATATGACGGTCTGACCAGTTAAGTAGTCCTGGTTGAGATTAGGGATTACAATCGCGATAACTGGCATGACTGGAGCCATTTAGAAATCAGAACGATTTTTCCAGATCACGATTCGAGCAGTGGGAACCGTCTGAGTAGCGAGAATTTTCCTGGATGAAGAGTGTTCCTTGGTATTTCCGTCTCGTTCGCTTTACAATACGAGTTGCTGAAATTCAGGGAGTGGATACCAGGGATCTCATCCCCATACAGGGGAAAAAGAGAAACAATCTTCACTTCGGTACAGGTAAGAAGGATAACCCCATTGGTAATTGTCAGTGATCAGGAATTATTACAACGCTCAGTTGAGCCTGCTCACGATTTGTTCCCTGTGATGCGGCGGGCGGCCGTGATGTCGCCACTGGTTGTCTTATTAGTATTGATGCCAGGTTTATTAGCCTTTCACACCTATAGGATTGATGAGTTATCTGCCTGGTTTGGATTGCAGTGTCTTGGAAAAGTCGGCTTGATCGGTGATCAAAGCAATGCCCTGCTGTGCCAGCCTCCGTTAGTGCGCTGGCTCTATACAGGGCTGCTTTCTTTGATTGGTCACTGGTCTTCTTCGCTGGTTCTGTTTTCTTTTTTCTCAACATCCTGCATGTTGTTTGCCGCGTATCGCTTAACGCGAAAAGTCTGCAATCCCCGGTATGCGATCGTATTCTGTTTCCTGATGTCGTTTCACCCCGTTGTCATCAAGCAGATTCAACTGATTGAATCGCCGGCGTTTCCCATCCTTTTTGTCTTACTTACTATTTGGGGATTCATCAGTCATATTCAGACAGAATCAGGCGTAGTATCTTATAAATTACTGGGTGGTGGAATTTCTCTGGGGATCTGTCTGCTGTCCGGTGGAGCGCTGGCCTTAGGAGTTCTGCTGATGCTGGGACTCTACATTATCAATCCTCTTGATATTCCTAAGAATCGTTCTGCAATAGAATCGAAAAAAATACCGTTATTGAAACAAGCGGTCCGACTCTGGAAATCATTATTGGTTCTGGGATTTACCGGATTTGCCGTGGGTGGCTGGTGGGAGTTAATGGCGGCTTCTCAGATTGACGGGTTCTGGGAGAAATGGTTTGCTGGTCCTGGTCAGCCTCAGATCAGCCTGTATTGGAAATCAGAATTTTATCCCTCCTATTTTTTCCGTGATCTCATTTCTTCGATGGGTTTTTTAATGGGCTTTGCCCTGTTTGGTCTGTTTCACGGAGTGAAACGCGTTTTGAATCCAGGGAAAGACCTCAGGGAGACCGCCTGGTTAAGATTAGTTTTGATCTGGTTATTTTGTGGGTTGCTGTTCTGGTGGGGCGTTCAATATCTCCCTCAAATGAAAACCAGTAGCCGCGCGATGTGGAAGTTGTTTTTGATTCTCCCGATGCTGGCAATCGTCACCTGGGAATTTCAGCAGATTGCTCTGCGGCGTGTCAGTTATCCAACAGTTCTGGCTGTCTTCACTCTCGGCGTGTTGTCTGTGATCTTTATTAATGCGTCTCATGCAAATACGCTCAGTCCTCAAGTTTCGTCCATTTTTCTGCAACAGATAATCATTCTGGGCTTATCCCTGGTCATGGTTCTCTGGTACAGCCATCGCTTTAAAAAAGAGGATGGGCACCGTTTGGTCGAAATTGCACTTGTCATTGCCTTGTCCTGTTTACATATAATCTATGGAGTTTATTCCGTACCGAAACCAATTCCGGCGGGAGAGCGATTATTACAATTTGAACATCAGCTTCGTTTAACTAAAAATGTAAAGGATTGTATTCTCGTCAGTCAAAGTGAGCCTCCGTTAGAGTTAACATTTTTGCTTTATTACCTCTGGGGAGATATCGACTTGCAACAGGTCCAAGGAACCATCCTGCCTCAGGATCTGGATCTGCCGGCATTAACAACGAATTCCAAACCCCCATCTGATGCTGAAAAACTGGTTATCATTCGCTGGGGAGTTTCACCTGTTGCGTTACGAAATATTTTGAATGCCGGTCTCTTTTTAAAACCGCTGGCTTCACCCGATGTTTATAAACAAAAAGAACTTCAGGCAGATGAAATCAGCATCTCGTCCCAAGGTTTTTAACTTTCATTTGATTTCAGTGATTTACTTTCTTCGGAGCAATCAGAATGACCTGTCAGGAATCACCAATAAACAGAGTAAGCAACGTTTCGAACCTCAAACATCTCGTTTTGATCTGCATTTGTGTATTCGCACTGGCTTCAGCCGCTGCGGCAGCAGAGCCGGTTTCATTAAAAGCATCCGGCAATGAAAAATGGTATAAAGGGAATTTGCATACGCATTCTCTGTGGAGTGATGGCGATGATTATCTGGAAATGATTGCCGACTGGTATAAGACCCACGGATATGATTTCCTTTCATTTACAGATCATAATGTTCTGTCGACGTCAGAGCGCTGGACGGTTCCCGAAAAAAACAAAGGCAAATTGCACGCTTACCAAGAATTAAAAAAACGTTTTCCGAACTGGGTTGAAGAAAGAAAAAACAAGGACGGACAGATTGAAGTTCGTCTCAGAACATTCAAGGAAGTTTCAGAAAAACTGGGAGAACCCGGCCAATACCTGTTAATTCAAAGCGAAGAAGTCACTGACCACTTTAAAAACTTGCCCGTGCACATGAATGCTACGAACTTGCATTCATTACTGACTCCGCTGGGGGGGAAGAGTGTCTATGACGTCATGCAGAATAATACCAATGCATTACTGGCACAACGCGAACGATCTGGGAAATCGATGATGATTCATTTGAATCATCCCAATTTTCATTATGGAGTGACCGCTGAAGATTTGATGAAAGTCATAGGTGAAAACTTCTTTGAAGTCTATAACGGTCACCCGGGTGTGAATAACAAGGGAGATGAAACCCATGCCAGCACAGATCGGATCTGGGATATTATTCTGACCAAAAGATTGGCAGAGTTGAAGCTGCCTGTGATGTATGGTCTGGGGACAGATGACGGTCATAACTATCACAAAATTCCCAGCCGTGGTAGTGAGCCGGGCCGGGGGTGGGTCGTTGTTTTATCGAAAAAACTTGATGCTGAATCACTGGTCGATGCCATGGAAGCGGGGCGTTTTTATTCGTCATCGGGAGTGAAACTGAAGTCTGTCACTTACACAGATCAGGGGGTTCAGGTTGAGATCGAACCGGAAGAGGGCGTGGAATACATTACCGATTTCATCGGTACTCTGGAAGGATATCCTAAAACAGGAACTCCCGTATTAGATAAACGAGGACTGGAAGTACGTGCCACAAAACATTACAGCAACAAAATCGGCAGGAGATTGAAAACCGTAAAAGGGAACTCCGCCAGCTACGACTTCAATGGGAAGGAAATTTACGTGCGTGCTCTGGTTCGTTCTTCAAAACCCCATCCCAATCCGGCACAGATTGGGGAAGTCGAACGTGCGTGGGTTCAGCCTGTAGTCGGACCGGCTGCTCCCAAGCAGTAAATCTCAGGGCTTCTCAGGTTTATCGGATTTGATACCGCTACTGGCGTCTGTGACAATGAGTGTCACTCGGCTGAGGAGTTGATTTGATTGTTCGTCATAAACTGAGGTTTCGACCTTTGCGATTCCGAACGGAATCTGATCTGATAACCAGAGATCTTTACGATAACGCAATTTTTGTTCTGCTTCTGTTTTCGAAGCGATAGTGACGGAAACCTGGGATGCTGCCAGTTGACAACGAAAAGCATCATCGCGCAAAGGTGTAAACAAGTGCCGGGGTTTTCCCGGATTGTACATCCGGGATCGGGGCATTCCGTAAAAGAAACGATAAGCGGCAAATTTCTGGCTCTGGCTGACTTCCCCGTCTGGCCAGCGTAAAAATTCTTTAGGCCACTTTCCCGCTTCGAATGCAGACAGATCAATTTTGTATTGTTTCGTTTCTACGATTTTTGTCCCCAGAAATCTGGTGACCTGAATCGTACGCAGATTCTTTTCTTTTGAAGTTTTAACACTCAGTCTGAGTTTGAGCAGGCGGCCATCATTGGAAGGTCCTGTCAGTTCCACAAACGGTTCGGGAATTTCAGACGTCGGTTCGGGAATCGATGCAATCCAGGTTGTCAGCGGTCGTTCGAGCGACTGAGGTCGCTGATCGTAATTGATCCAGCCAGCCTGTTTCATTACGGTGAACAGCCAGGGAGCCCGCCATGGATTGTGTAATGGATAGTGAGCAGAAAAAACAGACCCCAACAGACATAAGGTTCCCAGAATCTGTAACCAGCGTTTGTGAGAAAACTGATCCAGTAATGGTATCATGCAAATCAGCCAGAATGGAGTGAGCCAGAGCATCCAGCGTAGCGCGGAACTATTGCCTCCGTAGTTATAGTTGCCTGTTCTGGAAAGATAAAATCCGAACACAATCAGGCTGAGTACGATGCTGATCCAGAGCAGAGGGCGCAGGATATGGTCTTTTATTTTTCGAACGCGCAGACAGGAAATCAGAGTCAGTAAATAGATTGGCGAGAGGGAAAAAATTCCATGATGGCCGAAAGTGCAATGGAAGAAATAGACCAGTGGGGAATCCAGATTGCGGTCGAGTCCCTGTGGGTTCTTCCAGTAACTGGGAACGCCACGGTATTCGTATAGATATTTTTCGGTTCCATAATATAGATAAAAAGGTTTCCAGCCTCCCGTAGCAGCATAGTTTGTTGCGAAGAAACCGATTAAAGGGACCAGTGCCGCGGGTATAAAAACGAGACAGGTAAAACGGGGGTTTGTTTTAAACAGGAGTCCGAACACAATCAAACCAAACAAGGCTGCCGGCAATTCGTTACAGCAGGTCAGCATGGCAAAAAAACCGGCCAGCAGAAAGTATCGCTTCTTTTGTTCCTGATCCAGGAGTATTCTCATGAAAGGATACAGGGCAAAGACAGCGCTGGCTGCGGCGATTGAGTGATTATTCAGCGTTAAAAGAAAGGGTGTCAAAAGTGTTGCAAAACAACCTGCAGTCACTACAAAGTATCGCGTGAAGTCGTTCCGTGCATAGCGTTCCACCATGAGGCAGATCAGAACCAGCGCGATCAACATCGGCAGCAAATTGACCACCACTAATATAATATGTGCCACGTCATATAGATTTTGATCCAGGTTCAGTCCGGTTGTCGTTTTGATGATCCAGTACAAACCGGCGACAAGTGTCGGGAAGAGCGGAGGTTTGGATGAATAAAAGTGTCCTCTATGCCGGACTTTATCAATGCTGGACCAGCCAGCGCGTTCGTTAATCGTATCGATCTGATACGTACCCTGTTCCACCAGCGACCAGACGGTACACCACCGAGAACGGTCATTGGCACTTTGCAGAGGTGCGCTGTTGAGAATTGCTGCCAGACCCTGTCCCATCGTTACTGTTAACAGTAAAACATAAACGAGCCAGCGACGATTGCGGGAACAAGCCAACGGTTCCTGCGGTTCGAGGGGAGCGTTCGATGTTGAGCTGGTAGAAGTCGGCATAAAATCAGAGACGTTTTCTGAAGAGACGCAGGTTGGTGCAATTTCAAAACATTCCATGGAATGATGTTGAGGCACAGCGCATGCTGTTTTACGTTTTCAGAGTGCAGATTATAGGATGGCACGAAAAAAACAAACGGGGAATCGTCACCTTTGGTCCCTGTTTTTTATTTTTTCAGTAAATAGGGCATCTCTAAAGGCTCAATGACCCAATAGCCATTTACTGTGAACTGCGCCAGGGAAGGGGTAATTCAGAAGAGTTCGTGAATGGGTTCGCCATTTTCGATGGCAAAATTGGGTCGTCCTTTATCATCAATATACTGAGTATCCAGAGGAACTCCCATATATTGGTAAATCGTGGCTGCCAGATCTCCCGGTCGAACAGGACGATGTTTGATCACGCTACCATCGTTTTCGCTGGCGCCAATCACCTGGCCATGATTCAATCCACCTCCGGCCAGACACATTGACATCACAACGGGCCAGTGGTTGCGGCCATCGGTACTTCCCTGGGTTCCGGAATTAGGGCTGCGGCCAAATTCTCCCATCGCAATCACGAGCGTGGAATCGAGCAGGCCACGCTCCTCAAGGTCCGACACGAGTGTTGTCAGTAAATGATCAAACAAAGGCAAAATCGGACCTAAACCATTTTTGATGCCGCCATACGGGGGAATGTTATCGCCATGATTGTCCCAGGTTCCCGAAGCAGTATGGTAGCTCAGATCAAGAGTTACAAATGACGTTCCCGCTTCAACCAGTCGGCGAGCCAGCAGTGCCTGCTGGCACCAGAGATGTTTACCATAGCGGTCACGCATGGCCGTTGATTCCTGGTTCACATCAAAAGCCTGTTGTACGCGTTGTCCCAGAACCATATCGTAAGCGCGTTGGCTATAACTGTCGATCGCGGACATGGAGCCTGCTTGATCAATGTCATTTCGCAGTTTATCGAACTGCTGCATTAAATCGCGCCTGCTTTTCATACGTTCGTAAGAGAGACCAGACGCAAATTGAAACATTTTTCCGCCGCTCGTTTTGCCTGTATCGTTACCCACTGAATCATAAATGGGCAAGTCGGCGGCGTCGTTTGCAATGAACGGATCGTACTGTTTTCCCAGATAACCGCCCCACGCAATATGGGAATGATGTTTCATGAACGCGACATAAGGAGGCATCCCGGGGTGATTGGAGCCGTGATGCTTGGCCACGATTGATGCCATCGCCGGGTACTTGTCACCTTTACGATTCGTGCGGGGTGTTGCACGCAAATCGGCTGTCTGCATGACCTGATTCGGCTGATGACTGCTCATTTTAGGATCTACGGATCGGATCAGTGTAAAGTGATCCATCATCGCTGCCTGTTTGGGAAGCCGATCGGTAATCGTGATGCCGGGAACGGAAGTCTGCGTGACTCCAAAGGGGCCGCGGTTTTGAATCGGACGCTCTGGTTTGGGGTCCCAGGTATCAATGTGGCTGGGGCCGCCAGTCATCCAGAGCAGGATCACGCTTTTTTTGGAAAGAGAAGATTTGCCGACAGACTTAAGCTGGTCTGACGCGCGCAGGAGATTGGGCACAGAGAGTCCCGCCAGCCCTGCCAGCGAGGCCTTGAGCATATTACGTCGACTGCGTAACACCAAACCTTCGGGAACCAGCGGATTAAACGCGGTAAAGGCATGTTGCGAGTGAGTGTTTGAATGATTCTTTGGCTTCATTCCCGATTTCACTTCCCGTTGATAGATCGCACAGCACGTGCAGTGCAACAACTTAGATTATTAATCTTCTTAATTATATCGTCATTCTTTGATGTGTTCAATATGATTCTATCACCTGGGTGCAAAATAACCAGAAAAAGAACCGGTTTGTAGCGGAAAACAGAGGCAGACAGACAACATTCCTGCTTTTATGGTGCCGGTTCAAAGCAGACCCAGTTGAGGCACGTGTTTGTGCCAGCATCCGACTTCCCAATTTCAACAGTCAGTCGACCATCGGAAACATCGATTTTGACTTTCCTCTCGAGAAAGATGCCACTTGCTGTCGCTTCCTCTTTTACGACCTGAGTTCCTTCGACTTTGACCCATTGTCCGAATTGTTCGTGTCCGGAGTCTCCCACACAAACTGTGACAAGCCATTTCCCATTGGGAACCTTACATTCCCATATGTCATGGTTTCGTGTGAAAATAAACGTGTCTCGATAGTTTTCGGGAAGCTGGTTGCGTTTTCGGTGATTCTGACTGAGATCGCGTTGCCAGCCAAAGCCTCGTTTGTCGTCAAAGACATACCCATGATCTGATTCAAAACCGGTGACGGGTTCTCCTTTTTTTCCAGTGAAGTTCATTCGACGGACAGAGGTGGAATTCGTTTTCTCCACAAGTCCATCCTGGTCTGCCGACACTTTTGCGCTTAACCATTGTACGGGTTCTCCCGGAGTGAAAGGGGTAGGATCATCCACGTCAAGAATTCCATCGTTGTCTGCATCATCCATTTTTAAACGAAGAAAGGGACGCACGGGCTGGTCTTTAATTAGATCCCACAACTGAAGACAAAACTCTCCGCGATTGATCTCTGCGGGAAATGTTTCAGTCAGCTTCGTATTTTCAACCGTTGCGAATGCCAGACGTGAGGTTTCCTGACGCCATTCAGCAGTGGCACGATCATCCGGACGGAAATCAACTTTGCGGACTTCCATTGGTAGAGCGCCGCGCGCTGCAAGTCGGTTGATGGCAACAAATGCGGGATGCGCTGGTGCTAAATCCCGATAAGGCCAGATTAATAGGGCGACTCCTGCACCTTGTGTATGACACAAGGCATGGCGAACCTGCTCCAGACGTACATGATCATAGGGGATTTTTCTTGGTGGAATATCCTGTTGCAAAGAGACGACCGCGGTTGCGCCGGCTGCCTGACCAAGGGTAACACATTGATCATGCAGGCGAATCGCCGCACTCACAATACTGCTATATCCCACATTTTTTTGTGCGCCCAGTAAACCATCCATTTTTATGGGAACCAGACTCCGCAAGGGAAACACAGAACGATCACTGACGAGGCTGGTGTTTCGACCGGGTTTTTCATAGTCGATCCAGGGCCCTTTGTTGCCTTCCTGTTTCAAGTACGTACGGCCTGTGCGATGGAAATCGTAATGAAATTGCCAGGCGAATAATCCATCAGGATACATCACATGTGAAAAGCGTTCGCGTGCGAATTTTTTATGACGACCATCTCGATTGCGTCCGTCCTGTTCGCGCATCATATAGAGCGCTTTCAATCGCAATGATTCCCGAATGTAGGGTTTGGGAGGAAGTCGGTCCTTTGTTCCAAATTCCTTACTCAATTGAAAATGTCTGAAGCTGTTCGTTTTGTCGGGAGCATGCTCATGCACAAAATTTTGCAGATGGTACAGTAGACACAACGAATGACGTTTGGCATCGTCAAAAATAATTTGTCTCTGCTGACGGTTCATCAAGACGATGTTTTTCCTTGAAGCACCTGGTTCGGTTTTCTCCAATGCTTCTACGACGTGTTGTGGTAAGCGTTCGAGAGGGTAATCCTGGCCGTTCATGTAATTGAGCAGGATACTGGTCTTGTGGTCTTTGCTCGTGTATCCATCAACAATCCGTCGCACGGTAAAAATCGAAAGTTGACGTGGTGATGCTTTTCCTGCGTCAGGCCAATGTAGTATGCCTCCGACTCTTGCCGGTCGATCCCATTTGAGATGTTTCATTTTCGCTGAACCCAATTTTGTTGAACGCACGAAATTGCGGTCGTCATAGTGATCTGGTTTGAGAATGGGTGTATTTTTATCAGCTTCTTCTACAATCATGGCCCAGGTAATCGGATTCATTTCGTTAGGTGGATAGTCTGCGGTATCTAGCGGCGCGCTCGGCTCGTTGTAACGTGAACGGGGATCGGCTCCGAATTCAAAATCTGCACCTGCCACCTGAATGGCTTCTCCCCAGTCAGAGGCATCAATGGTTAATTTTGCTAAAATGTAGAGGTCCGGTTTTTTTGAACCGACGGGAGCAAACCAGAGCCCCGTTAACCGGGGGTGCTTTGCTTTTCGGTGTACGTTGGCTTGAACGGGATAGCGCCGTGTGATTAATCGAACTTGTCCACTATCAATGTAGGGTTGCAGCATTTGGCGAAAGATGGACTGAGCTTCAGCCGGTCGAAACGTGGAGGGACCATGATAGGGGCGCCCCGGCATCGGTGAACCATACTTCTGTGTGTTGAACGCTTCAATACGATCCATTAGTTCTTTGAAGAGACCACTGCGATGAAAAGAACGTTTCATGGGATGCCAGTCAACGCCCCAGCCAACTTTGCCCGGGCCTTTATTTTCATCAACGCAGGCCAGCGCCTGTTCGGTGTATTGTCCACCAAGCCATTCACCATCCAGAACAAGCGTGATCGATTTCACGCCTCCCCGCGCCGCCTGAATGGCGGCGGCCCAACCTGACTCGGTGCCTCCCACAATTAATAAATCGGTTTTTAATTCTTGCTGGTCCGCTTGAGCGAAGCCTCCTGTGAATAAAGACAGAATGCAGATGATGAGCGGCATCTTGTGGTTCATGAGGTGTGTTTCTCTTTGCAGGGATGAGGGATTCAGGAACTCCATCTCAGCCATAATAAGTCATCTTCACATGGGTTGTCATCTCTCATTTCATTTTGTGATCGAATTTGAATCGAAATATGAAATTGGATTGTCGTTGCTATGGAAACTGAATTTGTTAGCAAACAAAAAATAATGGCATTGAATTTGCCTATTACAAGATTGTTAAGAAATACTTACCGAACTGCTTTTGTTCGCTCAATAAAACGGCATTCACTGAATGTTGTATAAGCAATTCTCATTAAGTTATTTTCATTTTATTCATGATTCAGATTTTACTGGAGATTAAGAATGTCCCAAATTCCAAGACGAAAGCGTGGTTTTACACTGATTGAATTACTGGTTGTGATTGCGATTATTGCAATCCTGATTGCGCTTCTGTTACCTGCTGTACAACAGGCACGCGAGGCAGCCCGCCGTTCAACATGTAAGAATAATATGAAGCAGCTTGGCCTGGCCCTGCATAATTATCACGATACATTTAGAGTGCTGCCTCCCGGTCATATTGGCCGCTGTACAACCCCCAAACTGAATGCCACCGGGTTAACAATGTTGTTGCCCTACCTTGATCAAGCTGTACTCTACAATAAGTATAATTCAAGTCAGCCTGCAAACCTCCAATCGAGTATTGCTACTGGCGCATTTACGGGTGACGATCCTTTCACCAGTGGCAATGCGGAAGTTGTGAAAACCAAAGTGGTGGCCTTTCTCTGTCCCTCTGACTCTTCATCTGAAATTATCACAGCTACAGGATCAAGCTATGGAGTTTCACCGTTGAATACGGGACATGGTGGTGCAAAAACAAACTATGACTTCTCTACTACGACCTATTACAACGTTTGTGATAACTGGTCATCGATTGCGTCGACAAGTCGATGTATGTTTGGAGATAACAGTAAATGTAAATTTAACGATGTCAAAGACGGCACCAGTAATACCATTATGATGGCCGAAACGACTCGGGATGTTTACAACGGTGGGACAAATGCATGGGGGTATCGGGGTCACGTCATGGTTGGCTTAAATCTGGTTTCCTACCCGGTCAATCGATTCTATTACAGTTCATTGAGTCCACCAGAACTCCCTCAGGGAAAGCTGGGAAGTTGGTCATATGCGGGAAGTTTTCATGTGGGTGGGATGCATTGCCTGTTAGCAGATGGTTCGGTTCACTTTGTAAGTGAGAATCTCGACACCACCATACGGCAGAATCTTGCGAGGATGGCTGATGGGAAAGTACTTGGTGAATGGTAATCGTTCATTGACTGTAAGCTACGGTACACTCGAAATACTTTTTTCAGAAGAATATTATTACTGTTTAAATTAGGGAAAACAGACTTATGTTTATCAAGTTTTTTTATCGTCTTTCTCTCTGCATCCTGATTTTTGGGGTATCAGGATGTGGAGGAAGCACTGATTCCAGTTCACTCCCCGAAACGGCACCCGTTATGGGAGTCGTAAATCTGGATGGAAATCCTCTGGAGTTGGCGACAGTGACCTTTGTGCCGAGCGGCACCACGAAAGGCGTTGAATGTGTAGGACTGACAGATGCATCGGGAAAATATTCACTCAAACAGATCCGTGGTGCAGAAGGTGTTCCACCGGGGGAGTATCGGGTTGTTATTAATCAATTAGTAACAAGCGACGGTACACCATATAAGCCGGGGAGTGATATTGCTCCGATCACCGTGGGGGCAGAGGAAGCTCTACCGGTCCATTATAGTAACATTGACAAAACGACTTTGATGGCGAATGTCTCTGTAGAGGGGGGAGAATTTCCCTTTGAACTGAAAAGCAGGAAAAAGAGGTGAAGCCGACAATCTGCAAATTGCTGAGTCAGTGATACTTCATGTATGCAAAAACGATCATTCTTCTGCAGTTCCTTGCAGAAGAATGAGTTCTTCATGTATCGGGATGTTTTTCCAATGCTCTTTCGTTCCACCAGGCCAGGAAATGGTAAGTGAATCAATAGAAGTAGCTTTGCCAACCGGCACTATGACTCTGGAGTCATGAGATGATTGGAAACTTCCTCCAGAAGGGATGTTGAAGATCTGGTTCTTTCCCCCAATGACCACTTTGATTGAAGTGCCTAGTGGTTGTCTGGCATCTTGTATTCCAATTACTTTTAATCGTAGGCTTTTTCCTGATTTTGGACTGTCATTGCGGAGCAGAGCCGCTGGTTTCATTTCGTGAGAGGTCACTAAATCGGCATCGCCATCGTTGTCAATATCGCCGACAGCAACAGCGCGACCAAGAAATTTTTCTTGAAAATACGGACCCGAATTCTCTGAAACATCCAAAAATCGTGTTCCAGACTGGTTGGCAAATAATTGTTGAGTCATTTCATATTCATGTTCAGTTTTGTCACGACCCAAATCCCAGATATGACCATTGGCGATAAACAAATCGGGCCATTGATCGAGATTAAAATCTGCGGCTATGGTGCCGAACGATAATTTCGGGCGGGAAGTCGTATCTAATCCCATCCGCGAGTTAGATGCCTGGAATATTCCGGTATCGATCTGTTCATAAAAATCATTGGGTGCATTTTCAAAATTGGTGATCAACAGGTCAAAGTGACCATTGCGGTTGAAATCAGCACAGGCGATCCCCATGGAAGATTGAGGCATGCCATCATCACCAACGGCAACCCCTTGAATTAATCCGCGTTCTTCAAATGTGAGGTTACCGGAATTGTGAAAGAAAAAATTGTCTGTAGTGTCGTTAGCGACAAATATGTCGAGTAACCCATCGTCATCAAGATCGACGATCTGTACCGCTAGTCCTTTTCCCGCTGCAGGTTTGTGGATACCGGATTGGACTGAGACATTCGAATACTTGCCATCCCCCAAATTTTGATAGAGCACATCGGGTTGTGCTATTCTGCCAATGGGCCCACAAGATATTTTTATGCGTTGAGATTTAAGTGAAGTGTAACAAGGTGGATCCTGTCTGTTGTATTCCACATAATTCGTGACATATAAATCGAGGTCGCCATCTCCATCAAGATCTGCAAATGCAGCACTGGTTCCCCAGCGTTCGTCTCTGGTATTGGTCTGATCGGTGATGTCAGAAAAAGTACCGTCCCCGTTGTTCTCCCAAAACGAATTCTTTCCAAAAGCACATAAGTATAAATCGACAAAGCCATCGTTGTTATAGTCGCCACAGGCCACACCCATGCCAAAGTCCGATCTGTTTAAACCTGCAGGGATCGTCACATTATCATAATGTAGGGATTCCGGGGACAAACTGGCTGCGCGATACAGGTGATGGATTTTACCTGCCTGTTCTGCTGGATGATCGAAGTGTGACCCATTTGTAAAAAAAATATCAAGTTGGTTATCACAGTCAAAATCAAGGAAGGCCACACCGCCTCCATTTTGTTCGACCATATAGTGCTGCGGACTGGGATTCCCATAATATGTGAAATCAATACCAGATTCTTTTGCGATAGAACTAAAAAGGAAAGGGCCTGGTAAATTAGTATTTTTTGAAATCGATGGGGGGAGCGTTGTTTTTGGCAATGATGTCGATTGCTTTGATTTCGGTACTGGTGGATTTTGCTCCGTACATCCAGTCACTGAAATGAGGATGATTGGAATTAGAATGAAATTTTGAAACTGGAAACGATATTTAAATGACCCCAAGGAAACCTCTGTCAGCTTTCATACTCTGCTAGATAAAAACACGATCACCTGGCTTATTGCCTACTGAAGTGCCGCTGCAATTTTTTGCCATTCTCGCCCTTGGTCAATATTTCCCAGGTTTTCACAATACTGTGAGATACGAAGACAATCCGTCTTTGTGGGCTGTTTCAGAACCCCACTGGAGACAATTTTATATAATTCCCGATGACTTAATGATAACGTTTTGGCCCGATTAAAAAACTGCCTGGCTTTTTCAAGCTGTCCCATTGCCTGAAATATTGTGCCACAATATTGTAGATATTTTATTTCAAAAGGTTTCAGCTCAATTGCTGTTTGTATTTCTTTCAGCGATTCGTTCTGCAAATGATTCTGAAACAGAAGTCGGCTTTGAATCCAGTGCCAACGATCATCCTGTTGCAGCAATTCCTGGATTTCTGCTGGATAACTCTGTGGTGGTTTCAGCAGGGCCGCACATTTTTCCTTTTCACCTAGTTCTAAATAAAAATCGGCAGCTATTAGAATCGACTCAACTCGAAACGGCTCAGTTGAAAGTGACTCTTCGATCAATGCAATGGCTTGATCGGTTTTTCCCAGTTTCCAGTGACAGTACCCTAAAGCCATTAAAACCGAAGACTGGTCCGGTGCATCTTGATTGATGCGTTGCAGCAGACGAATCGACTCCTGGGCAATGGGAGGTTTAAATTCTAAATGCAATAAATGATAAAGCAGTGGATAGGGATTCTCTGCGTGAAGAAGTCCCTGTCTTAGCAAGTGTTTTGCTTCACGGATACGAAACTGATTGAAATAGAGCCACTGTAGTTCTATGCGTGCGGACAATGCAGAGGGATAGAGAACCAGATAATTCTCGAGTGCCTCTTCTGCCTGTTCCATCTGAGCGGTTTGCAGGCATGATTTTGCCACATTCAGCAAAGAGGGGCCATAATACTGAGAGCCCTTGGAGATTCTGGAAAATTGCTTTAAAGCAGCAGAGTACTCTTTGGAGTCGTAGTAGCCTTGCCCTAATAAAAAGATGGCTTTTTCATTTTCAGAATCATACTTCAGGAGCCACTTTAATTCATTAATTGCTGGACCTGGCTGTCGTTTCGCAAGGGAAATTTCCGCCTGCTTCAGTATTTTATCAGCTTGGCCTAGTGCATGCCTGTTAAGTAGGTGGTTCGTGAGAGCAACCATCAAGAGGAGACCAAAAAGGCAGGCGATAATTGATCGCTTAAGCAAGAATTTCGCTTTTCTTAAAACGGCAAACAATGCTGACAACTTTCTAACAGGCGAAGGGTCTGTTTTTAAAACGGCCTGAACAATTTACGATTACAATTCTCCTGAAGAAAATAAACAGTTTTCTAATGTGTCAAGACTGTGATAGTAACTCCCCAGTTCATGAATTACAAAACGATTATTTTGTAAGAATTGCTAAGATATTGCCAATTGCAGTTGTATGAAATTTGAAATAACAGAGAATGAATTATATCAGATATACACTGAATTCTATTTTGAATATTCAATTCACATTCGTTCAAATACATATTCTTCTTCTTCTTTTTTTACTGGAGTTAGACATGACTAGAAAATTAAAGCCAAAGCGCGGTTTTACGTTAATCGAATTACTGGTTGTAATTGCCATTATCGCCATTTTGATTGCCCTTTTATTGCCTGCTGTTCAACAGGCACGCGAAGCAGCCAGACGAAGTCAGTGTAAAAATAGCCTGAAGCAAATTGGCCTTGCGCTGCATAATTACATTGATACTACTAGT
>Ga0055584_100001709_pt1 | contig 21555 bp, 13 predicted proteins | sample OSDHelmetaG_FD_58716 | JGI IMG/M metagenome (GOLD analysis project Ga0055584, IMG submission 58716) | Pelagic marine sediment microbial communities from the LTER site Helgoland, North Sea, for post-phytoplankton bloom and carbon turnover... | ecosystem: Environmental > Aquatic > Marine >...
CCGTTCCCGCTGCTGATCATCTGCGACATGATGGGGATCCCGCGCAGCGAGTTCCAGACCGTTCTCGACGCCACGAACGTCATCCTGAGCGGTGGCGACCCCGAGTACTTCGACGAGGAGGCCGGCATCGAGAGCTTCATCAACGCCGGCATCGCACTGTCGGCGCTCATGGGGGAGTTGATCGAGGAACGCCGCGCCAACCCCACCGGCGACCTGACCTCCAAGCTCGTGCACCACGACCTCGACGAGGACCTGCTGACACCGGAGGAGATCACCTCCTTCTTCGTCCTGCTCGCCGTGGCCGGCAACGACACGACCCGGACCGCGATCAGCCACGGCGTGAACCTCCTCGCGCACCACCCGGAACAGCGGGCGATCTGGCAGGACGACGTCGCCGGCGTGACCCCGACGGCCGTGGAGGAGATCGTGCGGGCGGCGTCCCCGGTGACCTTCATGCGTCGCACCGCGACGCAGGACGTCGTCGTCGGAGACGAACAGCTCGGCGAGGGGGCGAAGTTCGTGATGTTCTACGGCGCCGCGAACCGCGACCCGCGCGTGTTCGACGATCCGGAGCGGTTCGACGTCCGCCGCTCACCGAACCCGCATGTCGGATTCGGAGGTCCGGGCCCGCACTTCTGCCTGGGCGCTCACCTCGCACGCCGAGAGCTCGCGGTGGTCTTCCGGGAGATCTTCCGCCGACTGCCCGACCTGGAGGTGACGGGCCCGGCCGTGCCGCTCGCATCGACCGGCATTCCGCTCGTCACCGGCATCAAGCGGCTCCCGGTGCGGTTCACGCCGACGAAGCCTGTCGGTCGATCCTGATCACGCCGAGTCAGTCGCTGTTGCGACCCGGGCGGACGAGACCGGCCTCGTACGCTGCGATCACCGCCTGCACCCGATCGCGCACCTCGAGTTTCGTCAGCACACGGCTCACGTGCGTCTTCACGGTGGTCTCCCCGAGGAACAGCTCGGATGCGATCTCCTGGTTCGATCGGCCCCGAGCCATCAGAGCGAGGACCTCGGTCTCCCGGACGGTCAGGTGGTCGAGGCCGGGCGTGCTCGCATAGGCGGTCGATTCGGCGGCGAACTCCTGGATCAGTCGGCGCGTGACCGACGGCGACAGCAGGGCATCACCGTTGGCGACCACCTTCACTGCCCGAATGAGGTCGTCGGCGGGCGTGTCCTTCAGGAGGAACCCGCTGGCACCCGCCCGGATCGCGTCGTACACGTAGTCGTCGAGGTCGAACGTCGTCAGGATCAGCACCCGGGTGGGCGTGTCCCCGTCGGCGAGCAGGGTCTGGGTCGCCTCGATCCCGTCCATCTCGGGCATGCGGATGTCCATCAGCATCACGTCGGGTCGCAACCGCCGCCCCAGGTCGACCGCGCTCCGTCCGTTGTCGGCCTGACCGACGATCTCGATCTCGTCATCGGAACCGAGGATCATCGCGAACCCGGTCCTGACCAGCTCCTGATCGTCCGCGACGCCGACGCGCAGTGTCACGTGGCGACTCCCGCCCTCGCCCGATCGAACGGGACCGTGGCAGCGACACGGAACCCACCGCCGGGCCGAGGACCGAACCGCAATGTGCCCTGGTAGAGATCGACCCGCTCGCGCATCCCCACGAGTCCGTGACCCTCGCTGGCTGCCAGCTCGCCCTCGGTGCTCCCGGCGCCGTCGTCGATCACCTCGACGTGGATGTGCTCCGGTCGGTACTGGACACGTACCACGGCACGTGCCGGACGGCCCGCGTGCTTGATCACGTTCGTGAGCGCTTCCTGCACGATGCGGTAGGCAGCCATCTCCTGACCGGGCGATCGCGTGGACAGTGCACCGTCGACGATCAGTTCCGTCGGGATGCCCGAGTCGGCGCAGTGCTGGACGACGTGGTTGAGATCGTCCATGGTGGGCTGCGGTGCCAGATCGCGGTCGCCGGGCGACTCCGAGCGCAGAACGTCGAGCATGCGGCGCATCTCCGACAGCGCCACGCGGCCGGCCTGCTGGATGTGACCGAGGGCCGTCGCGGCCTCGTCGGGATCTCGACGGACGATGCGTTCGGCGGCGCCGGCCTGGACCACCATCACGCTCATTCCGTGAGCGACCACGTCGTGGAGGTCGCGTGCGATCCGGGCACGCTCGTCCAGGACCGCCTGCCGGGCGAGCAGCCCGCGTTCGGCCTCGGCACGGGCGGCCCGCTGTTCGAGTTCGATCACACGCTGACGACGGTCGTGGACGATCTCTCCGGCGATCGCCGCGGTGATGTGCAGCGCAGCGATCCCGACGACTGCCGGGGCGGGGATGTCCTCGGACGGGCTGAGCACGCCGACGACCGCGATCACCGACATGCCGGTCACGACTGAACCGACCACCCGCCAGACGCGCCCCCGGTCCTCGCCGCCGTGTGCGGTCGCGGCGTACACCGACAGCAGGGAGAACGCCTCGAAGTCGGAGGCGTAGTCGGCGACCCAGAACACCACCGTCAGCGCGGCGACCACGAGCAGGCTGGCGATCGGGGCGCGCCGCCGGAAGCTGAACGCTGCGGTCTGCCCCACGATCAGGAGTCCGCCGAAGACATCGGGATCCTGTTCGGACCCGTTGATGTCGGCGATGACGAATCCGAGCATGGTCATCGAGCCGATGACGACGGCGAAGAGCACGTCGATCTCGAAGGGATGGTCGGTGGCCCAACGACTGAGCCGCGACGACAGCACGGATCTCACGGGCACACGGTAACCGGGCCCGGAACCGCCTGCATCGGCCGTGGGGATGAGGTCCGGTCGTCCGAGCGGACGAAAATCGTCTGCTCGCTGTTGTGAAGAGCCGCCGCTCGCTGCGACGCTGGTCGCATGGCGCTTCGTCAGACGAACATCGAGCGGATGCGTGACGGGCTGTTCGACGTGCTCGTCGTGGGGGCCGGGATCAACGGCGCCGTCTCCGCGGCAGCGCTCGCCGGACGTGGCGCGTCCGTGGCACTGATCGACCGGGGCGACTTCGGCAGCTTCACGAGCCAGGAGTCGTCGAACCTCGTCTGGGGCGGCTTCAAGTACCTCGAGAACTACGAGCTCCCGCTGGTGTTCGGCCTCTGTCGTTCGCGCAACCGGCTCATGAAGGCCTACCCCGAGAACGTCAAGGAGATCGGCTTCCTGGCGGCGTTGGGTCGCTCGGCGCCGTACCGGCCGTGGTTCGCCGCGCTCGGGGCACTCGGCTACTGGATGATCGGTCTGTTCGGCACCAGGCCACCGAGGCTGTTCGACGCCGAGCAGATCAAGGCCGAGGAACCGGCGATCGACACCCGTACCGTCCGGGGCGGCATCCAGTACCAGGACGCGTATCTCATCGACAACGACTCGCGGTTCGTGTTCTCGTTCGTGCGGTCCGCCATCGAGGCCGGCGCGGCCGTGGCGAACTACGTCGAACTCGTGTCGGCGGACCGTGTCCCGACGCCGCAGGGTGACCGCTGGGTGGCGCGTCTCCGTGACGTCGATTCGGGCGACGAGTTCACCACCTCGGCCCGCACGATCGTCAATGCGGCCGGACCGTTCGTCGACGGATTGAACCGGAGCTGGGGCAATCCGACCGAACACCGGATCGTCTACTCGAAGGGCATCCATCTCGTCGTTCCGCGACTGACCACGACGAAGCACGACCGTGTGCTCGCCTTCTTCGACGACACTCAGCGTCTGTTCTACGTGATCCCGATGGGTCGCCGCTCGGTGATCGGGACGACCGACACCCGAGTCGAAACACCCTTCACCGCGGTCGACGACGAGGACCGCACGTTCCTGCTCGACCAGATCAACGCTCGGCTGGACCTCGCGGTGCCACTCACCGTGGCCGACGTGATCGCCGAGCGGTCCGGGGTGCGGCCCCTGGTCGTCAGACACGACGGCGGCGATCAGACCGACACCGACTGGACGTCGCTCAGCCGCAAGCACGAGATCGAACGCGACGACGACCTGGGCGTGGTCACGATCTTCGGCGGCAAGCTGACCGACTGTCTCAACGTGGGTGAGGAGGTGGCCGACGAGATCGAGCATCTCGGGATCCCGCTCGAGAAGGATCTCGAGAACTGGTTCGGCGAACCGGCCACGGCGACGCGCACCGAGTTCTACCGGCAGGCCAAGCTCATGAAGCTCGACCACCTGCGATCGAAGCCCGACACCGAGCCGCTCACCGGTCGGCTCTGGCGCCGGTACGGCCGGCGGGCGTTCGACCTGCTCGAGGCGATCCGTGCCGACCCGGAGATGGGGGAGGACATCATGGGGTCGGCCGACTATCTGCGCGCCGAGCTGTACACGGCGGCCGAACACGAGATGATCGTGACGATGGACGACTTCATGCGGCGTCGGTCGAAGATCGACCTCGTCGTACACGACGATGACATCCACGACGGTCCCGGGCTCCGCGAAGTGGCCGAGATCCTGTTCGGCTCTGATGCCGAGCGTCGGCTCGCCGACTACGTCGCCGACAAGCCCCGGGTCGGCAACGTCGCAGCCGGCTGACCGCGATCAATCGTCGCGGCTGTCGTGGACGCGTGTCGGCTCGGTCGGTTCGAGTCCTGCGTCCCGCTCGGCGGTGAGCTCCGCCTGCACGTCGACGATCACGTGCGCCGAGGCGAGTGTGTAGACGCAGATGTTGCCGTCGTCGAGGTCGACGAGGGCGAGGTTGGTGACCGTCTGGTCGGCGAGATGGTTCACGTTCGAGGTCTGCACGTCGTCGACACCCTCGAACGACTCGCACGGGCCGACCGTGATGAAGCCGTCGGCCGAGGGCTCGGTGACGGTCACCGCGATCGCTGCGCCGGGTGCCTCGGTCGCGAGGTCGAGTTCGATCACGGTGCGGGCGCCCGGACGGTCGTCGCACCATGCGTCGCTGCACTCGCGGGTGTCGAGCGCACGACGAGGCTGTTCCAGTGCCCACCCGTAACCGTTCCCGGGATCGAGGGCGCCGAGTTCGTCGACGATCACGTGGGCTCCGGTGAGGGCGAACACGCAGCTCCCGAGCTCACCGTTGCCGACCAGCGCGAGGTTCGAGCGCGCAGCGTCGTCGTGGTAGTTCAGGTTCGAGAAGAGGTACTCCTCCCCGACGCCGTCACAGGTCCCGGCCTGGACGTAGCCCGGTCCGGCTCCGTCGACGACGGCCAGGTTGGCGATCCGTGGGCGTTCGTCGTCCGTCGGCACCGAGTGCACCCCGGCGTCCGGAACGGGACCCGTCAGGCACTCCTGGTCCGGCTCACAGGCGCCGTCGACGCGGGTGTCGGTCAGCCGGTTCGGGACCGACGGGTCGAACCACATCGGTTCACCGTCGGCGCCGATGTGGCCGAGGACGTCGACGATGCTGTGGACGCCCGTCGACCGGTAGACGCAGAACCGGCCGTCGGCGTCGATCGGCACCACCGCCATCGCGGCGGTGGTGTCGCCGGCGGCGAACGTCAGCGCCGACGTGGTGCGGAAGCCCTCCCGCAGGCCGCAATCCTCGAGCGTGAGGAACCCCGGCCCGGTGGACCCGGTGGCGGTCAGGTTGATCATGACCGCCTCGGCTCCCTCGGGTGCCCCGCTGTCGACCGGCAGCCGCCAGTCCTCCTCCGGGCGTCCGCTGCGGTTGCACCGCTCGACGTCGTCGCCGCCGTCGTCGACGACGGCGAAGCAGGTGAGGGTCGGGTCGTTGCCGTGGTTGAACGCGATGATCGCCTCGGCGTGCTCGACGGTGCCGCGGAACTCGAAGTGTGGCGGATCACGGAAGACCGAATCGCGTTCGGTCGAGGTGTCGATGCAGCCGCTGCTCCATCCGTAGCCACCCCAGTACAGGCCCCACTTCTCGGCCGTCTGGACCATCCAGCGCGGCATGTCGGTCTCCATGGGTGTCTGGCAGGCCGTGACGCCATCCTGGCTCGAGTACCGCCGGATCGGGTTGGTGTTCGAGTTCATGTCGACCGCGAGGCCCCACGCGTGGTACGAGAGGTGATCGGGGTCACCGGTGGGGCAATCCCACCCGCCGTTGCCGCTCGTGCAGCGGAACGAGTAGGCGCTCGCGTGGTACACCTCGTACCCGTTGGCCGCGATGTCGGCGAGGAAGCCCTCCATGATCGCCTGCGCGGCGACGTGGGACTCGAACTGGCCCGGTGCCATCCCCGCAACCGTCTCGGTGTTCTCGGCGATCCGCTCGGACTCCCAGCTCTCGAGTGCCGACGAACCGTTGTAGCGTGAGCCGCTGAACTCCCAGCCGTCGCCGACGCCCGGAGCAGGCGGAACGCCCCAGCCCGTCTCGGAGGGGTCCTGGTAGAAGGACAGCAGGCAGTGGCCGACGTCGCCCGACTCCGCATCTTCGGTGGTGCAGACGGGTGGGCGCTCGGGCAGTGTCCAGGGCGTGTCGTCGAGGGCGCGCACCGGCGAGGCCCCGATGACGAGGCCCGACGACAGCACAGCGACTGCGAGCAGGACGTGTCGGATCATGTCGAGTGGTGCTCCCCGGAACGCGGATGCATTCCGTCATCAAATCGTAACGCGGAAGATCTTCGACAGTTCCTCGGCACCTGAGCCGGATGCCTTGAGCCCGGTGTTCGTCAAGTTCGGTCAATTCGATGTCGGGCGCCGGTGGCGGCAGGTCCACCTTGGTCGCACCCCGTCGGTAGGGTCGCCGGGGTGATCGCATGTGTGTACTGCGGGGGCGAGCACGCCCGACCCGCCGAGGTGAAGCAGTGCTGGGCCGATCACCAGGGTGCGGCCCCGGCCGACGGCCCGACGCCGGCGGAGTCGCCCCCGGCGTCTGCGTCACCTCGTCGGTCCGCGCCCGACCCGGCCGGGCAGGATCCGGAGGCGGTCGCCTTCGCGGTGCGTCGCGGTCCGCACATCCTGGGTCGCCATGTCGTCGTCGCCGCCGAGCAGCCGGTGCCCCGGGCGTGGCTGGACTGCGAACGGTTCGAGATCGACCGGGCCGTGATCGAGCAGCCCTCGGCGACGATCGCGGCACTTCGGCGGGCCACACACGGGCGGACCGGGGTCGTGCTGTCGCTCGCCGTCGACGTCGATCCCCGTCCGACAGCGACGAACGCCGCCGAACCGTTCGCCCTCGGCGTCGGTCACACCTTCGAGCTCGACGAACTCCGCCACCTGATCTGGTCGAATTCGATCGATGCCCGCTCGGAGGGCACCGGACGGTGGGCGGTGGTCGACCAGGCGGTCGCTTCGGGCGGGAAGGTCCTCGAGCACGAAGCCGGCGGGGACATCGTGACCCCGGACGGCTGGGCGGTCTGGCTCGATGCCGGGCCGGTCCGGTTCACCGCGCCGATCGAGGACGTTCCGGTGATCCACGTCACCCAGATCGAGCACAGCCGATTCGTCGCGCCGCAGTCGAACGACACCGATGCGGCACTGGCGCGCGACCAACTCGAGGCAGTCACCCATCCCGGCGGGGTCGCGCGGATCATCGCCCCGGCCGGCTCGGGGAAGACCCGCGTGCTGACCGAGCGGGCCCGACATCTGTTCACCCGGTGGCACCTCCCGCCCGGCGCGTTGACCCTCGTGGCGTTCAACAAGCGTGCCCAGGAAGAGATGCGGGAACGGACGGCCGACCTGCCGGGCCTCCACGTCCGCACGCTGAATGCGATCGCGTTGGCCATCGTGAACGGATCCTCGCCCTTCGCTCCCCAGGCCCGGCAGTGGCGCACGATCGACGAACCCGACGTCCGCCGACTGCTCGGCGGGCTCGTGCAGACACCCCGGAAACTGAACATGGACCCGCTCGCATCGTGGATCGACGCGCTCGGCCTCGTGCGCCTCGGCCTCGTCGCCCCGGTCGATGCCGAGGCGCACTACGGCGGTGACGTCGACGGTCTGACCGACGTCTGGCCGAAGTACCGGGCGGCACTCGACCGTGAGGGGGTCGTCGACTTCGACGACCAGATCTACCGGGCGATCCAGGTCCTGTTGACGCAGCCGGCCGCGCGGGCGGCCGCGCAGTCGGCGTGTCGCACGTTGCTCGTCGACGAGTTCCAGGACCTCACCCCGGCGCACCTGTTGCTGATCCGGCTGCTCGCCGCCCCCGGGGGTGCGGTCTTCGGTGTCGGGGACGACGATCAGACGATCTACGGCTACAACGGTGCCGATCCGGCCTGGCTGATCGACTTCGATCGCTGGTTCCCGGGCGCCGAGGCGCACCCGCTGGAGACCAACTACCGCTGCCCGGCGGGGGTGGTGGAGATCGCCGATCGGCTGCTCCGTCACAATCGACGACGGGTCGACAAGACGATCCGGGCCGCGTCGACCGACCCCGACGGGTGGCGTGCGGTCGCCTCCGACGATCCGGTCGACGCCTCTGCCGAAGCAGTACGAGCTGCGCTGGCGGACGGCGCATCGCCGGGGGACGTCGCGGTGCTCACCCGGGTCAACGCGACGCTCGCCCCCGTCCAGGTGGCGCTCACCGCGTCCGGGGTCCCGATCTCTGGTGGTGTCGGCGCCGAGTTCCTCGATCGGACCGCCGTCCGAGCGGCGCTGGCATGGCTGCGGCTCGCCCGGGGCGGCGGCTTCACGGCGGCCGACATCGGTGAGGCACTGCGACGCCCGTCCCGGGGAGTCAGCCCGCGGCTGCGCGACTGGGCCGGTGAGCAACGCGACCCGGACGGACTCGAACGGCTCGCCGCTCGGCTCACCAACGAGCGCGACGCCACCAAGGTGAACGAGTTCACCGTCGACATCGCCCGGCTGTCCGGTCACGTTCGTCGCCAGGCGTCGACATCCGACGTCGTCGACGTGTTGATCGGCGAGATCGGTCTCGGCGGGGCCGTCGCCACGCTCGACCAGGGACGACACGGCATGAACCGCTCGGCCCAGGGCGACGACCTGCGGGCCCTCCGGCAATTGGCCCGCCTCCATCCCGAGGTCGACACGTTCGAGCGCTGGCTCCGCGACCACCTGATGGCCCGCCGTGACCCCGCCGGAGTCGTGCTGAGCACGGTGCACCGGGTCAAGGGACAGGAGTGGCCACACGTGGTCGCTCACCTCGTCGACGACGACCAGTACCCACACCGGCTGGCCGACGACGTCGAAGAGGAGCGGCGGCTGCTGCACGTCGCGATCACACGCTGCCGCACCCACGTCACGGTCGTCAGTGGCGAACACCCCAGCCCCTTCGTGGCCGAACTCACCTCCGAGCCGCCCGAGCACCTTCCCGAGCCGGCCCCCCGTCCCGCGGCTCGTGTTGCGTCCGCTCCGAAACGGGTGGCACCCGATCACCCACTGCTCGACCGCTCGACCGTGATGGCCGTGCCGGGGCTCGTCCTCGTCGACCAGGGACGCGAATGGGTGATCACCGAACTCGAACCCGAAGCCGCCGTGGCCGAACAGGGTGGTGCGACCCGGCGCTTCCCGGTGGGGAGCAAGGTCGAGACCGTCGGCCGCCAACGCGGACGCCTCGCCGCTCGATCGGGCGACGTCGGGGAGGAGAGCGCACGATTGTTCGACCTGCTCCGCACATTCCGGGATCGCGTCCGCGACGGAAAACCGGCCTACACCGTGTTCGACGACAAGACGCTCGCCGCGATCGCGTCGACGCTGCCCGACGACCTCGCTGCGCTCGCCCGGGTGAAGGGCGTCGGGCCCGCCAAACTCGAACAGTACGGTGACGAGGTGCTGGCGCTCGTGGCGACCGCCCGGGAACCGGGCTGACCTGCGACAATGCGCCTGATGTCCGATTCGGCTCACCTGCCGGCCCCGCTCACCAGCGTCGTCTTGTGGCGCTGGTTCCCGCATGCTGCGTGCTTCTTCGTCGCGCTCGTGCTCCGGATGGCGTGGGTGCTGTGGGTCGATCGGGACGGGTTCGTGCTGAACGACGCGATGATGTACAACGCGAACGCCGTCGCGATCAACGAGGGCCTCGGCTTCCGCCCACCCCAGGGTGGGCCCTCGGCGCAGTGGCCACCGGCGTACTCGGCGATCCTCGCCGGGATCTACCGGGTGTTCGGGATCGAGCCCCTCTGGGGCGAGATGTTCAATGCGGTCGTCGGTGCGGTGACGGTCGTGCTGCTGATGCTCCTCGTCCAGCGCGTCGTCGACCGCCGGGCGGCGTTCCTCGCCGGAGCGTTCCTCGCCGTGTTGCCCGGCCCGATCCTCTGGACCGACGTGCTGGTCACCGAGACGCTCTACACCGCGATGTTCGTGCTCATGCTGCTCGTGCTTGCCCACGCGAGGCCGACGTGGCGCTGGATGGTGGTCATCGGTGCGGTGATCGGGCTCGGCGCGCTCGTGCGCGGCGAGGCACTGACCTGGGGACTGCTGCCGGTCGTGCTGTTCTGGCGGGATCTCCCGCTGGTCGAGCTCGTCAAGCGCATGGCCGCCGCTGCCGCCGTGGCCGCGGTGTGCCTCGCGCCGTGGACGATCCGCAACGCGATCGTGATGGACGCATTCGTGCCCGTGGCCACCAATGCCAGCGCCACGCTCTGGTCGGGGCACCACGCCGGAGCGACAGGTGGTCAGACCTATCCGCCCGAGGAGTACTACCTGCAGTTCGACCAGGAGCCGCCCTTGCGCGAGCTGCAGTCCGGTGCGGCGCTCCGCCGCGACGCGATCGAGTACATGGTCACCCATCCGCTCCACGAACTCCAGCTCGTCCCGCTCAAGCTGATCCACCTCAACCGCGGCGACTCGTACGCGCTCGACTGGGTCAACGCTGCGCCGGATGCGGCCCCGATCTCGGCCATCAACGTGGAACGCATCGGGGTGCTCGCCGACGTGGGCTACTACGGACTCCTGACGCTGTCCCTGTTGGGCGCGGTCGTCCTCGGCCGTGCGTTCTGGGGGACGCGGATGGGGCGGGTGTTCGCGGCGTCCTTCCTGACCGGACTGTTCCTCTACGGATTCCTGTACTACGGCAACTACCGCTACCGCTTACCGTACGAACCCCTGATGGTGCTGGTCGCGGCGACGTTCCTGGTGCGTCTGTGGGACTGGAAACGCGCCGCCGACGGCGCCGGGGTGGCCTGACGGCCGCCCAATCGTTCAATATGGTGCCTCGTATGCCGATACGGTCAACATCATGAAGTCCGACGACCTGCTGCTCGATCGGCCGTCGTGGCGTGGCGTGCTGCACAGTTGGGTCTTCTTCGCCTCGATCCCCGCCGGCATGCTGCTCATCGTGTTCGCGGCCGGCGCCACCGGGCGCACCGCCGCCGCGATCTACACGGGCACGCTGCTGCTCGTGTTCGGGACCTCTGCTGCATACCATCGCCTCGCCAACTCCTACCGGGCACGCGAGATCATGCAGCGGCTCGACCATTCCATGATCTACCTCCTGATCGCCGGCACGTACGTCCCGATCTGCCTCGTCGCGCTGCCGTCCCGGTGGGGGGTACCGCTGCTGGTGGTCGTGACGGCGATCGGCCTGTTGGGCATCGTCATCAAGCTCGCTCCGATCCGCCGACTCCAGTGGCTCGGCTACGCGCTCTACCCGATCATGGGATGGGCGGCCGTCGTCGCGACGCCCGCCCTGGCGAGCCACCTCACCGTGCTCCAGCTCGGCTTGATCGTCGGTGGCGGCGTCGCGTACACCGTCGGCTTCCCGGTGCTGCTCCTCAAGCGCCCCGACCCGTGGCCGACCTCGTTCGGCTATCACGAGGTGTGGCACGGATTCACCGTGGTTGCAGCGGTGCTGCACTTCGGGATGGTCGCGACCGTCGTTGCGTGACCCTCTTCGACCGCCACATCGTCGTCGACTGGAGCGCCAGGAACGCACCGACGACCGGCGCGGACTCGATCTGGATCGCTCATCGCGACGAACGAGGAACGACCACGTTCTCGAATCCACCGACGCGGCACGCGGCGGTCCGTGAGCTCGAGGATCTGCTCACCGCCGGGTCGGGTCGGCGAACCCTGCTGGCCGTCGACGCCTCTCTCGGCTACCCGTCCGGAAGTGCGGCATGGTTCGGCCTGGAGGGATCGCCGCCGTGGCGCGCGATGTGGCAGACGCTGGAGCGCGAACTCGTCGACGACGATCGCAACCGCAGCAATCGCTTCGAGGTCGCGGCCGATCTCAATCGTCGCGGTGGTGACCGACCGGCCCCGTTCTGGGGGCGCCACGCTGCCAACGAGATCGTCGGTCTCACCGTCACCAAGCCGGCGTCGTTCCCCGTCGACGAGTACCGGACCTGCGATGCGCTGCTCCGGTCCGCCGGTGCACACCCGGCCAGCCCGTGGCAACTGCTCGGCGTCGGGAGCGTCGGGAGCCAGAGCCTGACCCTGATCCCGGTCCTCGAACGGCTGCGCCGACGGCACGGCGCCGAGGTCTGGCCGCTCAGCACCGGACTCTCGGTCCCGGAGGTCGGACCCGGTTCCGTCGTGATCGCGGAGATCTGGCCGACGGCGTTCGACGTCGACCTGCCGATCCACTGGGTCCGTGACGCCGCACAGGTGTACGGCGTCGCCCGTCGGCTCGCCGATGCCGACCGGGAGGGCGCGCTGGGGTCGTGGTTCACGCCGGTCGTCGACGATGCGTCGCCGATCGAGCGCGAGGAGGGTTGGATCCTCGGCATCCCCTACGTCGTGGGCGGTTGAGCCAGCGTCTCGGCGTCGAGTCGGCGGGATGACCGCATTCGAGGTGCTCTCGGTGCGAGACTGACGTGCCGTCCCCGAGAACCGATCGATCGAGATGACCCCCGCAGCACTCCCTTCGCACCGTCCGTCCACCCGTCTCACCTGGTTGCTGGTCGCCTGCCTGACCGTCGTCGCCGCCTGCAGCGGTGGCGAAACCGAATCGTCCGCCGGCACCGAGCCGCCGCCGCCGGAGACCACGACGACCGTCGCATCGACCACCACCACCGAACTGTCGACGACGACCGTGGCGACGACCGTGGCCGCGACCACCACGTCGACGACCACGACGCTGCCGCCGATTTCGCGCCAGCCGCTGACCGGTGCCGTCCTCGGCGACGGGGAGCAGCCGATCGGGCGCCCCGCGCTGGCCGTCAAGATCGACAACGCGCCCGGCGCCCGCCGCAACCACAGCGGCCTCGCTGTCGCCGACATCGTGTTCGAGGAGATCGTCGAGGGGAGCATCACCCGTTTTGCGGCGGTCTTCCACAGTCGGGACTCCGACGTCGTGGGCCCGATCCGCTCGGGTCGCTCGCAGGACGTCGATCTCCTGACGTCGTTCGTCGAGCCGCTGTTCGCGTGGAGCGGTGGGAACGCCGGGGTGACCCGACTCATCGCCGAATCGCCGCTGACCGATCTCAATGCCGTCCGCGGCGGCAAGGGGTACTACCGGGGGTCGGGGACACAGCCGCACAACCTCTACAACGGCACCGATGCGCTCTGGGCGCAGACACCCGAGGGGCACCCCGGTACGCCGCCGCCCCAGCAGTTCGACTACCTCCGTCCCGGGCAGGAGTTCGCCGGTGAGCCGGTCGGGGGTGTCGCACTGCCGATGCGCGGGATCAGCGTCGAGTGGACCTGGGATGCCGAGCAGGGTCGCTTCCTCCGGTCGCAGCAGGGTGGTCGCCACACCGACCAACTGCACGGGCGGATCGGTGCCGAGAACGTGCTCGTGTTCGGAACGTGGTACCGACCCAGCGCGATCGACGCCCGCAGCCCCGAGGCTCAGACGATCACCCAGGGTGCCCCGTTGTGGGTGTTCAGCGACGGCGAACTGCAGCAGGGCAAATGGATCCGGACCGACGCGACGCAGCCGATCCAACTCGTCGACGAGAGCGGTGAGCCGATCCTGCTGACACCGGGCACCACGTGGGTCGAACTTGCCGAAGGTCTCTTCAGCGGTGAAGCGGCCGATCCGATCGTCGAGGTGAACGTCCTTCCGGCGGGCTGACAGCGGCGACGACGACCGTCAGTCGACGGCCCAGGTGCCGTTGCTGCGCAGCAGTTCGGAGAGCTCGCCGGGGCCCTTCGCTTCCGACGCGCTCGCGAGCTGCGCACCGACCGCCGACGTGTACTCCTGACGCTCGATGTCACGGAAGATGCCGAACGGGGTCGGGGAATGGTCGTCGGTGTTGAGGCGTGCGAGCGCGAATGCGAGCGACGGGAACGGGTTGTGGGCGTCGTGCACGAGGACACGGTCGAGGCCGACATCGGCCACCTCGACGAGTCGCAGGTACCCGTCCTCGCCCATCATGACGCCGCGCTGATGGTCGGCACCGAACAGGATCGGCTCGCCGTGGACGAGGTCGATCATCATCTCGTCACGGACGCTGCGCTTGGTGATGTCGTTGAACTGGCCGTCGTTGAACACGTTGCAGTTCTGGTAGATCTCGACGAACGAAGCACCCTGGTGGTCGTGGGCGGCCCGGAACGTCTCCATCATGTGTTTCCGGTCGAGGTCGTGCGTGCGGGCGACGAAGCTGGCCTCCGCGCCCAGTGCGACCGACAGGGGGTTGAACGGCGGGTCGATCGAGCCGAACGGCGTCGACTTGGTGACCTTGCCGATCTCGGACGTGGGCGAGTACTGGCCCTTGGTGAGGCCGTAGATCCGGTTGTTGAACAACAGGATCTTGAGGTTGACGTTGCGCCGGAGCGCATGGATCAGGTGGTTGCCACCGATCGACAAGCCGTCGCCGTCGCCGGTGATGACCCACACGTCGAGGTCGGGGCGCGCCACGGCGAGGCCGGTTGCGATCGCCGGCGCACGGCCGTGGATCGAGTGCATCCCGTAGGTGTTCATGTAGTACGGGAAGCGGCTCGAACAGCCGATCCCGGAGATGAACACGGTCTTCTCGGGGGCGGTGCCGAGGTCGGGCATCAGCTGCTGGACGGCGGTGAGGATGCCGTAGTCGCCGCAGCCCGGGCACCAGCGGACCTCCTGGTCGCTGGTCCAGTCCTTCTTCGTGGTGAGGTTGACGGCGGTGTCGGTCACGTGGCGCTCCTCGCTGCTTCGATCGCGTCTTCGAGTTCTCGTGTTCGGAATGGAAGGCCGGCAACCTTGCTGATCGACTGTGCATCGACCAGATATCTGCCGCGCACCAGCTGACAGAGCTGGCCCTTGTTGAGTTCCGGCACGAGGACCTTGTCGAACCGCCGGAGCTTCTCGCCGAGGTCGTTCGGCAAGGGGTTGAGGTGTTCGAGATGGATCCAGGCCACCTTGTGGCCGGCCCGACGCTGACGCTCGACCGCCGCGTGGATCGCCGCCCAGGTGGATCCCCAGCCGAGGAGGCAGATGTCGGCGTCGGCGTCGCCGACGATCTCGAGTTCGGGGTAGTCGTCGGCGATCCGGTCGATCTTCGCCTGTCGCAGATCGCCCATGAGCTGGTGATTCTCCGGCGTGTAGTTGACGTTGCCGGTCTTGTCGGCCTTCTCGAGGCCGCCGACGCGGTGCATGAGGCCCGGTGTGCCCGGAATCGCCCACGGTCGGGCGAGCGTGTCGTCGTCGCGCAGGTACGGCAGGTAGGTCGGGTTGCCCTCGTCGTCGGTGCCGTTGTACTCGGTCTGGAAGGGCACCGAGATGTCGGGCAGGGTCGCGACGTCCGGGATCGCCCATGGTTCCGACCCGTTGGCGAGGTAGCCGTCGCTCAGCAGGATCACCGGCGTTCGGTACTTCAGGGCGATCCGCGCCGCCTCGATCGCCGCGTGGAAGCATTGCGCCGGGCTGTAGCTCGCCACGACCGGCAGGGGTGCCTCGCCGTGCCGCCCGTAGAGGGCGAGATTGAGATCGGCGGCCTCGGTCTTGGTCGGCAGGCCGGTCGAGGGGCCGCCACGCTGGATGTCGATGATCAGGAGCGGGAGTTCGATCGCCATGGCGAGCGAGATCGTCTCGCTCTTGAGAGCGACGCCCGGGCCACTCGTGGTCGTGATACCGAGATGGCCGGCGAAGGCCGCACCCAACGCCATGCCGACGGCGGCGATCTCGTCCTCGGCCTGCACGGTACGGATGCCGAAGTGCTTGTGCTTCGACAGCTCGTGCAGAATGTCGCTGGCCGGGGTGATCGGGTACGAGCCGAGGGTGATCGGCAGCTTCGCCAGTTGACCGGCAGCCACCAGGCCCCATGCGAGCGCCATGTTGCCCGTGATGCTCGTGTACTCGCCGGGTGGCAGCTGCGCCGGCTTGACCTCGTACCGGTGCCCGACCTGTTCGGTCGTCTCACCGAAGTGGAAGCCGGCCTTGAGTGCTGCAGAGTTGGCCTGGACGACCTGCTCGCGCGATCCGAACTTGCCGTCGATCCAGTCGAGCGTCGGCTGGATCGGGCGGGTGTACATGAACGACACCAGGCCGAGCGCGAAGAAGTTCTTCGAACGTTCCGCGTCGCGCGGTTTGACGCCGAACGGCACACACGCGTCTTTCGTCAGCGACGACATCGGGACACGGATGACCCGGTAGCCGTTGACCGTGCCGTCGTCGAGCGGATTCGTCTCGTACTCGGCTTTTTCGAGGTTGCGTTCGTCGAACGCGTCGTCGTTGACGATCAGCGTCCCGCCCTGCTCCAGCCGGTGCAGGTCGGCCTTGAGCGCAGCCGGGTTCATCGCCACGAGCACGTTCGGCTCGTCGCCGGGTGTCGTGATGTCGTGGTCGGCGAGGTGGACCTGGAAGCTGGAGACGCCGTTCACCGTGCCGGCCGGAGCACGGATCTCCGCCGGGAAGTCCGGCAGGGTCGAGAGGTCGTTGCCGAACGACGCACTGACGGAGGTGAACCGATCACCGGTGAGCTGCATGCCGTCACCGGAGTCTCCGGCGAATCGGACCACCAGCCGGTCGAGCACCGCCGAATCGGCGGGCTCGCCCGTCCGGTCGATCGTGTCGGTCATGTTGGTTCCCCCTTGCCCGACCGACCTGTCGGGCTGGTTGCTGCCTGCCGGTCACCATAGTCATCGGCTATCCGGATTCCACGCTTGACGGCACGTCGGTTCGAGCGGGCGCCCGGTGGTGTCACTCCTTGGCCTCCGACCACCGTCGGATGACACTCACGTCGGCGAGGAAACGGACGCGAGGATGTGGTGACCACCGGAAGGCGGTCTCGCCGAGAGCATCGTGCACGAGCGCCACGGCGGCCTCCGCCCGGGGTTCGGGAACGTGTACGAGCAGCTCGTCGTGCAGACACAGGACGACCTGCGCGTCGAGGGAGCGGCCACGGTTGCGCACGAGGATCGCCCACATCTTGAAGAACTCGGCGGCTGCTCCCTGGACCGCTGCATTCCGGGCGAAGCGCCCACGCGCAGCGGCGACGCGTCGCGCCCGATCGATGTCGCCGTCGACGGAGTCGTCGACCCACATGCCGACCAGGCGGCCACCCACCGTCAGGATCGGGTCACCGGCGCGACCGGTGTCGGCGGCGGCCTCGAGGTAGGCCATCGCGGTCGGATAGGCGCGCTCGAGTCCGCGCAGGGCGTGTGCCGATTCGCCGGTGGTCGCACCGTACATGGCGCCGAGAACGGCCACCTTGGCGATGCTGCGATCGACGCCGAGCCGGTCTGCAACCGGTTGATACAGGTCGTCGTCCGCGGTGGCGGCCACGAGTGCCTCGTCGCCCGCGACGGCGGCGAGTACGCGGGGCTCGATCTGGCCGAGATCGGCGCGTACGAAGACATGACCCGGCTCGGCGGCCACGGCTGGTCGCATCTCGGCGGGGAGATTGTGGAGGCCGGCCGAGGCCGTCATGCGCCCGGCAGCCCCGTCGCTGCTCGACCAACTGCCGAGCAGGCGTCCGTTCCGGACGTGTTCGTCCAGCCATCGGTAGCCGTACGTGGTGGCGATGCGCTCGGCTTTCCGCCACGTGAGCAGTGCCGGTACCAGCGGGTGTCGTTCCCGATGTTGTTCGAGTCGCCACGCCCTGGTGTCGGGGACGTCGACGGCGATGCGTCGGAGCATCGCCTTGACGTCGGCCGGGTTGCGCAGGTCCACCGGTGGACCCGGGTCGAGATGACGGAGGACCTCGTGGTCACGCCGTCGCCGCGACTCCTCGGCTGCATCCTCGTCGGCGGGTCGCGGGCCGACTGCGTCGGCGATGATCTGCGTCGCTGTGGTGACATCGACGGGGAGGCCGTGGACCTCCAGTTCGGCGCAGAGGTACTCCGCGGCGGACTCCGATCGTGCGGTCATGTTCGCCCGGTCGGGGAACGGGCGTTTGTCGAGGAGCTCGCACTGCCGGTCGGCCATCGACCGTGCCAGTGCGGCCCACGTGGCGAGACGGGCCGTGGTGGCGCCCCAACCGCCACCGACCCACTCGGGACGGAGGTGGCCGTCCGGTCGAACCGGATCCTCGGGATCGTCACCCTCGTCGGTGGGTCGCGCGAGCAGATCGAGCTGTCCCATCGTCGGCAAGGTGTCCTCGGAGAGGTCGTGCACCCAGGCCCAGCACTCGGCGATCGAGGTCCGCCACCCGCCGTGGAGGAGCCGGTGGACGGTCAGCACGTCCCACGACCGATCGATCGGGACGTTCCGGCCGGCGAGCAGGTGGGCCACCGGCCGGTCCCACCAGACCCAGCGCGGTGCCACGGACCGATCGATCATTTCGACGATCGCGATCGGGTCGTCGCACCTGAAGCCCTGCGCGGCGTCCGTGGTCGCGAGCCCCATGCCGAGACCGGGTCGGACGGCGATGCCCAACTCGTCGCCGACGCGGATGCGTCCGTCGAGGAGCCACGATTCGACCACGGCGGCGGTCGTGGGTTCGGACATGGAACCCGAGTCTCGCATGACCGTACGTGTCGGAGGGCGGTGCAGACTGACGGCCGTGCTCTTCGTCGAGATCGCCCGCACCTCCCATCTGGTGGCGACCACCACCAAGCGGTCGGACAAGGTGGCGGCGCTGGCCGAGCTGGTCGGCGCAGCGTCGCCGGACGAGATCGAGGCCGTCGTGTCCTTCGGTGTCGGTTCGTCACCTCTGGGTCGCATCGGTGTGGGGTGGGCGACCATCCGCGACGTCCGGCCGCAACCGGCCGCGGAGCCTGCGCTCACGATCGCCGACGTCGATCGCGCCGTGCGGCGACTGGCGGCGATCACCGGGGCCGGGTCGGTGGCCCGGCGTCATGACGAACTCCGCGGCCTCCTGGGGCGTTCGACCGGGCTCGAGCAGGAACTGATCCGGTCGATGCTCGGCGGGGAGCTGCGACAGGGAGCCCTGGACGGCGTGATGGCGGCGGCCGTCGCGAAGTCGGCCGGGGTCGAGGTGGCCGAGGTGCGCCGGGCCGCCATGTTCGCCGGATCGCTGCCGGTGGCGGCGCGGGCCGCGCTCACCGGAGGGGCCGCAGGACTCCGCACGATCGAGCTCGTCCCGGCGACACCCGTGCAACCGATGCTGGCCTCGACCGCCGGCGACGTCGCCGAAGCCCTCGAATCGACCGGACCCGCGTCGGTCGAGTGGAAGCTCGACGGTGCTCGGATCCAGGCGCACCGGGCAGGGGGCGACGTCCGGCTCTTCACCCGCAACCTGAACGACGTGACCGATCGGTTGTCGGGTGTGGTGGAGCTCGTGCGGTCGCTCCCCGGCGGGGACCTCGTGCTCGACGGCGAAGTGCTCGGGGTCGACGAGGACGGCGGTCCGCGTCGCTTCCAGGACACGATGGGTGACTTCGGGGCGGGCCCGGACGCTGCAGGTGCGGCGCGCGGGCGCGGCTTGCGGGCGTTCTTCTTCGACGTGCTCCACGCCGGTTTCCCGGTGGTGGACGAGCCGCTCGCGACGCGCAGGGACGTGCTCGCCGGCGTCGTGCCGGCGTCGAATCGACTGCCGTCGATCGTCACGGTCGACGCTGTGGAGGCGCGGGCGTTCCTCGACCGCGCGATCGCGGCCGGACACGAGGGCGTGATGGTCAAGCAGATCACCTCGACCTACGACGCCGGTCGTCGCGGGGGCGCCTGGCGCAAGGTCAAGCCGGTGTACACGTTCGACCTCGTGGTGCTCGCGGTCGAGTGGGGCCACGGCCGACGCCGCGGGTGGCTGTCCAACCTCCATCTCGGCGCTCGCGGCGGCGACGGGACCTTCGTCATGGTCGGCAAGACGTTCAAAGGGCTGACGGACGAGCTGCTGCGCTGGCAGACGGAACGGTTCCTCGCGCTCCGACTCGGTGAGGAGGAGGCCACCGGTGGGCGGGTCGTGCACGTCCGCCCCGAGCAGGTGGTCGAGGTGGCCGTCGACGGCGTACAGCGATCCACGCGCTATCCGGGTGGTGTCGCGTTGCGGTTCGCTCGCGTCCGCCGCTACCGGGAGGACAAGTCGGCGATCGAGGCCGACACGATCGAGCAGGTGCGGTCGTTGCAGGCCGGGTCGACGTGATCGCGGGTCCGTTCGGACCCATCGGATCGTGCCAGATCACGCGACAGCGTGCAGAATGGATCGGTGCTCCTGGCAGATCTCGTCGATGCGCTCGATCGTGTGGCTCAGGCCGATCGTCGCGCCGACAAGGTGTCGGAGGTGTCCGAGCTGCTCCACCGGACGTCCATCGAGGACATGGAGAGCGTCGTCGCGCTCGCCGTCGGCACGTTACGGCCCGCTCACGACATCTCCGGCTGGACCTCGAGATTCGCCGACGAGATCACTCCAGCCGTCGACCCGTCCCTGACGGTCGGCGAGGCTCGACGGGTGCTCGAGGCGGTGGCGCTCGCGTCGGGTCCCCAGGCCGTCGAGGTGGCCCGCCGGTCACTGGTCGAACTCCTCGAAGGGGCCACCGCCCGCGAGCAGGAGTTCGTGCGGTCGACCGTCGACCCGTCCGGCGAAGCGTTGGTCACGGCGTCCGTGATGTCCTCCGCGATCGCCGGTGCGGCGCGCGTCCGGGTCGGGGACGTCCGTCGCGCCGCGTCGGTGACGGGTTCGCTCGCGATGACGGCGACGCTTGCGTTCGTCGAGGGCACCACCGCGCTCGAGGCGGTCCTACCCCGGCCGGGTCGTCCGATCCAGCCGATGGAGCCGTCGCCGGCCGACGACATCGGCGAGGCGCGGTTCGACGCGACCTGTGTCGAGTGGGCCGTCGTCGGACTCCGGCTCCAGGCGCACCGCGCCGGACGGACCGTGTCCCTGTTCGTGCACGACGGTGCCGGTTCCATCGACGTGACCGACCGACTCCCGCAGATCGTCGACGTCGTCCTGGCCCTGCCCGGTGACGACTTCGTGCTGGACGGTGAACTCGAGGGATCCGACATGCCGGACCAGTCCGATGCGGGCGCTGATCGAAACGTGTGGTTCTTCGACCTGCTCTTCGACGGAGACGCGTTGCTCGACCGGCCCCTGGCCAACCGCCGACGTGCACTCGACGTCGTCGTCCCGGCCGAGTACCGGTTGCCGTCGGTCGAGACCTCGGATGTTTCCGAGATCGAGGGATTTCTCGACGAAGCACAGGCACACGGGCGCCCTCGTGTCGTCGTCAAGGACCTCGAGTCGAGTTACGAGCCGGGCCGCCGGAGCAGCGGTTGGCGTCAGCTCGCGTCGGTGCAGACGCTCGACCTCGTGGTCGTCGCTGCGGAGTGGGGCACCGGTCGCCGGTCCGACAAGCTCTCCCGTCTCCACCTGGCGGCCCGGACCGAGGCCGGTGGATTCGAGACGGTGGGGCGGACGGCGTCGGGGTTCACCGATGAGATGCTGACGTGGCAGACCGACCGGTTCCAGCAACTCGCCGTCGACGACGGTGAGTCGGGTGGCC
>Ga0055584_100001710_pt1 | contig 21553 bp, 20 predicted proteins | sample OSDHelmetaG_FD_58716 | JGI IMG/M metagenome (GOLD analysis project Ga0055584, IMG submission 58716) | Pelagic marine sediment microbial communities from the LTER site Helgoland, North Sea, for post-phytoplankton bloom and carbon turnover... | ecosystem: Environmental > Aquatic > Marine >...
TGGTCCTACTTGCGCCAGTTCATGTACACCAAGTGGGTCATCGTGGTGGACGACGACATCAACGCCCGCGATTGGAAAGACGTGATGTGGGCGGTCTCCACCCGCATGGACCCGGCGCGCGACATTACCCTCATTGAGAACACCCCCATCGACTATCTCGACTTCGCCTCGCCCGAATCCGGCCTGGGTTCCAAGATCGGCCTCGATGCCACCAACAAACTGCCGCCCGAAACCAAGCGCGAATGGGGCACCAAGATCCGCATGAGCGACGAGGTGATCGAAACGGTCACAGAAAAGTGGCCGCGCCTCGGCCTCCCCGGGACCGGCAAACCGATCTGGTAGACTGGACTTTGCGCCGCGCCATGATCACATAACGACGCACGCATCATGGCCGACACCCTCATCAAGAACGATCCCGTCGAAACCGCTTTCGGTCGAGAGGAGCTATACGCCCGCCGCCTGTCACTGCGTGTGCGCATCGTCCTCATCCTCTTGACCTTCGCGTTCTTGCCGGTCGTCGTCGCCCCGCCCAGCGTCCTGCCCTACTACTACGCCGTCAGCTCGCTCTTCGTGGCCTCGAGCTGGCTGCACTACCGCCTCGGTAAAGCCGGTGACCGAAGCGCTGCATGGTCCTACCTGATTGCCGCATTCGATGCGTGCCTGATGGTGTGGATCCTGATGGTGCCACCGCCCTATGTGCAGAATTTCTTGCCCCAAGGCGCGCAGCTGTGGTTCGGCAACAGCGCCTATCTCTACGTATTCATCGTCGCCGCCGCCTTTACCTACTCGCCGATTGTGGTGATCTGGAGCGGCGTTGTGGCGGCCGTCGCATGGTGGGTGGGTGTTCTGTGGGTGCTGCAAGACCCACAGACTTTCATCTTCGAAGATTTCCAAACCATTGCCGCGATGACGGTCGCGCAACGCAACGAAATGCTCGCCGACTATCGTCGCGTCGACATCGGTGTACAGGCCCAGACGACATTCCTCTTCATCACCATATCGCTCGCCCTCGCCGCGTTTGTTTGGCGCGTGCGGAGGCTCGCCTATGACAGTGCCGCCACCGAACGCGCCCGCGGCAACCTCGCGCGCTTTTTCTCGCCCAATATCGTGGCCGAGTTATCCAACCATGACGAACCGCTGCGCGCCGGCCGTCGCCAGGACATCGCCATCATGTTTGCCGATATCGTCGGCTTCACCGAACTGGCCGAAGGCCGCGCACCCGACGACGTTCTCAAACTTTTGCGTGACATCCACGGCATCGCCGCCCGCCAAGTCTTCGCCCACCACGGCACGCTCGACAAATATCTTGGCGACGGCGTGATGGCGACGTTCGGGACACCGCATGTCGGCGACGACGATGCCGATCGCGCGCTGGCCTGCGCCAAGGCGATCTTGAACGACCTCGCCCAATTCAACGCCCGCCAATCCGGTCCGCCGGTTCATCTTGGCATTGGGCTCCACTACGGCGATGTCGTCTTGGGCGATATCGGCAGCGATGAACGCCTCGAATACACCGTCATCGGCGACACCGTGAATGTTGCCAGTCGCCTCGAACGCCTCACCCGGGAGGTCGGCGAATCGCTCGTCGTCAGCGACGCGCTTTATCAAAGGCTGAATGACCCTGCACTGGCCGACGGCCTGACGAAGGGCGAACCCCGTCAACTGCGCGGCCGCGAAGAACCCGTCGCTTTCTGGACTCAAACCATATGAGCATGCCGTCAGAACAAGGGCCGAGCCGGGCGTTTATCGCGCTGCGCAACGAACTGAAAACCAACTTGCGGCTATGGCTACGCGCGCGCATCGCCTTTATCGCGGTGGTCGCGATCTACGTGCCGTTCGTCGCACCCCCCGGTGCCGTCTTATACATGTGGTGCTTGATGGCCGGCTTTATCGTCACGGCCTACATCCCCTACAAATTGGCGCAGCGCCACAGACCTTATCGTTGGACGGTCTATGCGCTCGCCTTCGTCGACATGGCGCTGGTGACGGTCCTCATCACCATCCCGAACCCCTTCCAAGAGGCGCCCTTCCCGCCGGCCTTCGCCACCCGCTTTTCCACCGAGCACGCCTATTACATCTTCATCGCGGCCGCGATCTTCGGTTATTCGCCGGGCTTCGTGCTGTGGAACGGTTTCATGGCGACCCTGACCTATGGCGTCGGCATCGGCTACCTGCTGCTCCAACCCGGGACCTTTGCCGTCATCGGCGGCATCTCGGACGACGCCGGCCAACTCGCCGACATTTTTCTCGATCCCAACTACATCGATCTCGGCGGGGTGGTGCAGCGCGTGCTGTTTTTCATCTTGGTGTCGGGTGTTCTGGCCTACGCGGTCGCGCGGTTTCGCGCCTTGGTGTTTCGCACCACCGACGCCGAACGCGAACGCGCCAACCTGTCGCGCTATTTCTCGCCGACCATTGCGGACGCTCTGGCGGACCGCGATCAAGCGTTGTCCGAAGCGCGCAGCCAAGATGTCGCCATCTTGTTCGCCGACACCGTTGGATTCACCCAATTCGCCTCGGACCGATCGCCCGCCGAAGTTCTCGCCACCTTGCGCGATTTGCACCGCATCATGGCAACCGCAGTATTCGACCACGAGGGCACGCTCGACAAATACCTGGGCGATGGAATCATGGCGACCTTCGGGACGCCCGATGCCGCCAATGACGATGCCGCCCGCGCCTTGGCCTGCGCGCGCCGCTTGCTGAGCGATATCGAGGCTTGGAACCGCGACCGCGTTGCGGCCGGCCAAGTACCGTTGCGCGCCGGGGTCGGCGTGCATTTCGGCGCCACCGTTCAGGGCGACACCGGCGACGAGAACCGCATGGAATATGCCGTGATCGGCGATGCGGTGAACGTCGCCAGCCGGATCGAACACATGACCCGAGAGATGGATACCGACCTCGTGGTCAGCGACGACGTGATGACCCGGGTGACCGATCAAGACCTACGCAACGGCCTCGAACCGGTCGGCGAGAAATCCGTTCGGGGCCGCGACGGCACCCTGACGCTATGGTCGCTCACCCGCTAGACCGACGAGGCGGACGCCTCAACGCGACGCGGCGCCAACACCAGAAACGACAGCGGCACCCCTAGCGCCAGTACCGCCATCGGCACCAAGACCGACATCACGGTACCGTCGAACAACAGGCCTGCGACCGCACTCATCCCCGCCGCAAACACGCCTTGCGAAAACCCGATCAGCGCCGACGCCGTGCCCGCTACATCGGGGTGCGGCGCCATCGCACCCGCCATCCCCAACGCCACGACAAAGCCCATCGCAAACCCGATTGAGCCCAGCAAGATGATCAACAGCGGGATCGACGCCGCGCCGGCCCAACCAAAGCCCGCCATCATCACGCTGATCACCGCCACCGCACCGGCGGCCACAAGGAACATCCGCCGATGCTCGACCCGCCGCGCCAACGTACCGGCCAGAAACGAGCCCAGCGCAAGGCTTCCCGAGATCGCCGTGAATACAAACCCGAAGTTGGTCGGCGCCATTCCCAACACGTCGACAAACATGAACGCGCCGGCCGAAATGAACGTGAACATGCTGCCGAACATGAAACAGATGCTCGAGGTGTAGGCCAGGAAGATGCGGTCGGCGACGAGCCGTACGATGCCGCGCCGCGTCATGCCGATTTGTCGCGCCAGCGTTTCGCGCACCGGGATCGTTTCGACGAACACCCGCCATATCAGCACGAAGAAAATCATGGCGAGGGCAACATGGATCGCGAACACGATCTGCCACCCCAGCCATACCGCGAGGAAACCGCCGATCACCGGCGTAATCGCCGAGGTCAGACCGATCACCACCATCGTGAAGGCCAACATCCGCGCAGTACCCGCCGGATCATGCGTGTCGCGAATAATGGCGCGGCCCGCAACCTGGCCGATCGACACGGCAAACGCTTGGACGAACCGCGCGCCGGTCAGCGTCTCGATCGACGGCGCGATAATGCACACCGCACTCGTCACGGCGACGGCCACCATCCCCAAAAGCAACAAAGGCCGCCGGCCGAACACATCCACCAGCGGACCGGAAACCAGTTGGCCGATGGCAAAGCCCGCCAAATAGACGCTCACCGTCAGCTGGGTCGGTCCCGGACCGACGCCGAACGCGTCCGCCACCAGCGGCAGCGTGGGCACATACATCTCTAGGGTCAGCGGCCCAAAGGCCAGCAACCCACCGACGAACAAGATGAAAAACAATGAGTTGGGGCGCAGCACGGCGCGACCCTAAGGGCTCCACCGCATCAGCGCGAGCGCTACAGGAAACCTCTATTCACACACATAATATGTGTAATACGATATATTATCCTTGTTTGATGTGTAATACGGCCTAAATTGAGATGAAACGGGCGACCCCAGCCCCGGCACCCAACCAAGGAGCCCCGACATGGCCGATCTCATCGCCACCGCCACGCGCCACCGCGACGGTCGGACGTTCTATTTCACCCCGGGCGGCCTTTTCGCGGCCGCGCCGAGTGAGGCCGAAGTGGCCCGCGACACCGTCACCGCGGCCCGCCTGCTCAAACAAGCCCAAGCCGCGTCCGTCGGTGGCGCCCTCGGTACCGCGACATTGGTGCCCTCACTAGGCACCCCGCCGCCCGCCTTAGACGCGGTGACCCTGCCCGCCCGCGCGGCTTAGCGCGCGTCCGGCGCCGCCGGTTCGGATGGCGTGAGCGCCACCACCGGCGTCTCGCTCTTTTCCTCCATCGCACTTCGCGTGAGATCGCCGGTCACGCAGCCGCCTTTTTCCACTTCCAATGCGTCGTACACCACCGTGCCGGTCACCTGCCCGGCCCGCCGCACGCTTAGGCACCCGCGCACCGTGAGCTGACCGTCAAACCGGCCATCAATTTCAGCGGACTCGACGTCGGCGCTCCCCTTGACCTGACCGGTCGCCGAAATTTCCAGCACCCGCGCCGCGATCGTCGCCTCGACATCGCCCTCGACCGTCAATCGGTCGCACGAACTCACTTCGCCTTTCAGCCATAGGCCGCGCCCGACATGCAGGTTGGCGTCCTCACCCGGATTGTCCGCCACTGCCGGGTCGTCCGGCCACCAGCCGGGTTTGGGTTTGTCTGGTAACCCGGTGCTTTGGCGGTTCGTCCCGGCTTCGGATGGGGCCGGTTCCGTCGTCCCGCGGTTGCGCAACGATTTGAATCCAAGGGGCGATTTCTCCACGGGCTGTCTCCATGCGTTCTTGAAACGAGAGACAACAGCGTGTCAGCCGAATGGGGCGTCAGTGCGATGCCAACAAGGCGACTTCGTGGCGCCGCGCTAGATCAACAGCGCCGCCGCGCCCGAGGCGAACAGCATCACCAACGAGACCTTCCGGAACCACGTGATCGGCGCCCGCGCGAACAATCGCGCGCCAAACCAGGTCGCCGCCATGAACAAGGGCGCCAACGCCAGTGCCCGGATCATGCTCACCGCCCCGGCACCACCGGCAACCAGCAGCGAAATCTGAATCACGATCAGACCGGCAAACACCGCCAGCACGATCCGCGCGCGTTGGATCTCGGGCCGCTCGGGCGCCGATAGAAAATACGCCACCAGCACCGGGCCGGTGATCCCGGCCAGCCCGCCCATGAACCCGGCGATCCCGCCCGCGGTCGCGCGCATCGTCGGCCCCCGCCGCCCGTGATAGGTCCACCCCGTTGCCAGCAAAATGCCCGACAGCAGCACCAGCACGCCGATGATCCGCCGCACCAAGGTCGCGTCCAACGACACCAACAACGCCGCCCCCACTGGCACCATGATCATCTGCGCAATCATCAACGGCGCCATATGGCGGAAAGACACCAGCCGCATGGCCGCCGGCACCAACTGCGCCGAGCCCAGCAGCGAAGTCAGGCTGCCCACCGCAATGCCGGCCACCGGACCGAACAACAGCGCCAGCAACGGCACGGCGAACAGCCCAGAGCCAAAGCCGCCGGTATAGCCGTGCATCACACCCGCCACCGCGAAAACCACGACGGCGTAGAGAAATGAGACCGTAAAGGCCTCGGCGAAGACTTCGGGCATCCGGGCTCACAAAGCAGTGGGTTGGCGCACGCGCCACCAGACTTATATAACCGGGACGCTTGAACCCAGGAGAATCAGCGCCCATGACCCAATCTCGCGACGCCGAGGCACGCACCCTTTCGTTCCTGAGCGATCTTGTCGCCCGGGCGATCAAGGCAGGCGCGGACACTGCCGATGCCATTGCCGCCGAAAGCGTCTCGCTCGGGGTCTCGCAACGCCTCGGCAAACGCGAAGACCTGGAACGCTCCGAATCGGTCGATCTCGGCCTGCGCGTCATGCTGGGCAAACAACAAGCCATGGTGTCGTCGACCGATCGCAGCGACGCCGCCGTCGAAGAACTCGTCACCCGCGCCGTCGCCATGGCGAAGATCGCGCCGGAAGATCCCCACATCGGCCTTGCCGACCCCGACCTCATCGCCACCTCTTGGCCCGACCTCGACCTGATGGACCCCTACGAGCCCGACCCGGAAGAGCTCTATGGGCGCAGCGCGCAGGCCGAAGACGCGGCGCGGTCGGTTTCCGGGGTCACCAATTCCGAAGGCGCCGACGCGAGTTGGGGCCGCAGCACCGTCGCGCTGGCCACTTCCGGCGGGTTCGCCGCGGCCTATAGCGGCACCTCGCATTCGGTCTCGGCCTCGGTTATCGCCGGTGAAGGCACCGGGATGGAGCGCGACTACGATTATTCCTCCGTGCGGTTCCTGAAAGACCTCGCAGACCCCGCGACCATCGGCCGGCAGGCCGGCGAACGCGCCGTCAAACGGCTTAACCCGCGCAAGGTCAAATCGGGTGCCGTGCCGGTGGCGTTCGACCCGCGCGTGTCCAACGGCCTGCTCGGTCATTTGGCGGGCGCCATCAACGGAGCGGCGGTCGCCCGCGGCACCAGCTTCTTGCGCGATAAGATGGGCGAAAAGGTTTTCGCCGACGGCATCGTCATCGTTGACGATCCCCACCGCAAAACCGGCCTCGCCTCGCGTCCGTTCGACGGCGAGGGCGTCGCCAATCGGCGCATGAACCTGGTTGAAGACGGCCGCCTAATGACCTGGTTGCTCGACACCGCCACCGGCCATCAACTGGATATGAAGTCCACCGGCCACGCCAGCCGCGGCGCCTCCTCGCCGCCCTCGCCCAGCAGTTCCAACCTCTATTTGGAACCGGGCAGCCAGAGCCCCGAAGATCTCATGGCCGACATCGCCTCGGGCCTCTATGTCACGGAGTTGATCGGGTTTGGCGTCAATCCGGTGACCGGCGATTACAGCCGCGGCGCCGCGGGTTATTGGATCGAGAACGGCGCCATCGCCTTTCCGGTCAGCGAACTCACCATCGCCGGCAACCTCAAGGACATGTTCCTCAACGCCACCCCGGCGAATGATCTCGTGTTTCGCTACGGCACCAATGCGCCGACCACGCGCGTTGAGGGTCTGACCGTGGCCGGCGCGTGAGCCCACCCGACAACGCGACGCCCGACCTCGGCCCCGATCACCTGCTGCTTCTCGAAGCGGTGCGCGAGGCGGGTGCCCTCGCCGTCAAGTATTTTCGTACCGAGGTTGAGTCCTGGGACAAATCGCCCGACAACCCGGTCAGCGAAGCCGACCTCGCGGTCGACCGATTGTTGCGCGACCAACTCACCGGCGCGCGCCCGGACTACGGCTGGCTCTCGGAAGAAACCGAAGACACCCCCGACCGCCACACCAAAAGCCACGTCTGGATCGTCGACCCGATCGACGGCACCCGTGCTTTTCTACGCGGCACCCCGCAGTTTGCCGTCTCCGCCGCGCTGGTTGTCGATGGCCACCCGGTGCTGGGTGCCGTGTTCAATCCCGCCCAAGACGAAATGTTCGAGGCCGTCATCGGCGGCGGCGCCCGCCTCAACGGCACGCCCATCGAAGTTTCCGGCAACACCGACCCAACCACGGCGCGCTTGCTCGCGTCCAAGCGCACCTTCCGCACCCACGGCTGGCCCGAAGTCGTCGACGGTGCCGAGTTTCACTTCGTTAACTCAATGGCCTACCGCATGGTCGTCGTCGCCAACGGCCGCTTTGATGCGACCATCACCACGACCAACAAGAGCGAATGGGACATCGCCGCCGCCCATCTCATCGTCGAAGAAGCGGGCGGCGCCGTCACCAACGTCGACGGCACCCCGCTCACCTACAACCGCCCCCACGTGCACCACGACAACGTCCTGTGCGCCGGCAAAGCCCTACACGACATCCTCGTCGCCGGCCTCAAGATCTAACCACGCACAAAGATGAAGCCGCTCATCCTGAGGAGGCGCCAACGGTGCGTCCCGAAGGACCTGCTTCAGCAGTCTTTGTAGCTCTTCCGCTCACACTCGCGCGCCAGTGACTCTGCCTTCGCGATGTCCGCGGCGGTCATGCGCTTGGTGATGACATCAATGTTCGTTTTGGCAACCGCATTTCCGTTCGATGCGGCCAAAGACAACCACAAGTGGGCATAGATGTTGTCCAAAAGAACGCCCTCACCTCTTGCGTACATTCGGCCGAGACTGTTCTGAGCGCTGGGAAGTCCTTGTTCTGCCGCGCGGCGCATCCACCTAGCGGCTTCTCCGTCGTCCTCAGCGACGCCTTCGCCGGCGCCGTACATCAGGCCGAGATTGCGTTGAGCGCCAGCAAACCCCTGCTCTGCCGCAAGATGGAACCATTCGACAGCTTCTTGATCGTCCTCAACAACCCCTTCACCTCGCATGTACATCACGCCGAGACTGTGCTGCGCGGCGGCAAATCCCTGTTCCGCTGCAAGACGGATCCACTTAACAGCTCTTTGATCGTCCTCAGGAACGCCCTCACCTCTTGCGTACATCGCGCCGAGGTTGGCTTGACCGCCCGCATGCCCCTGCTCTGCTGCAACGCGGCACCACCTAACCGCTTCTTCATCGTCTTCAGTAAAGCCGTAGCCGCTATCGAACATCACCCCAAGGTTGTACTGCGCATCCGCGAGTCCCTGCTCCGCCGCAAGGCGGTACCACTTGGCCGCTTGCTGAGCGTCTTCTGTAACGCCGCGGCCGTTCGCGTACATCACACCAAGGTTGTACTGAGCCCTGGCGTCCCCCTGTTCTGCCAGAGGGACCCATTCCCGAAGCGCAGTTGCAAAGTCTCCCTCTTTGTGGGCGGCCACTCCTTTCTCAAAGTCAGCAGCCAGACCTGTCCCCATGCTGCCAAAGCAGATGGCAAAACCGAGGCAAACGGTCGCAACAAGATTTCTCATGTCGGAATTTTGGCAGAGGGCTCGTATGCACGCGAATCTCTGCCCACAAGGCGACCGCGCCTCGCCAATCGCCCTCGCCCCGTACCGAGGTCGCCGCGTCTAACGCGGCGGCGCGGTGGTGCAGAGCGCGCCGCTCGCCGCTTGGCCACTGCCGAGCGCGATCAGGGGCGGCTGGACGAACGGATTGGGCGTCGCGCTGACGCTGAAATCGACCGCGACCACCGCGGCCAGGAAGGCCAACGCCGCGACGGCAATGGCGCGCCGGGTCCTCAACATTAGGTCGGCTCCAAACTGAGCCGGGCGCGCAAACGCACGCCCAACGCGGAACCGGCAAACGCAAAAGCGAACCACGCCCAGCCGTGCAGGCTGCCCGTCGAAATGCCGCTGAAGAAAGCGCCAACGTTGCAGCCGAATGCCAGGCGCGACGAATACCCCATCAAAAGACCGGCAAGCGCCGCGACGACCCACCCGTTCATCGGCAGGCGGGCGCGATCGCCGCCCAACCCGCCGCGCCACGACGCAACAACAAAGGCGCCGAGGATGATCCCGATGTTGGTCAACGAGGTCACGTCGGTCAGGATCGTCTGCTGCAGACGTTCGACATTGCCGGGCGTCGACCAGAACACAGATCCTGCCAAATCCGCGCCAAAGAATTGCGCGCCCTTTGCCGCCCACAAACCCAGCCCGTACACGACACCCCAGGGTTGGCCCGAGATGACGAGGTTGAGCACCGCCAACCCGGCAACGACCGCCGCGGCAATCCACAGCCGTCGTGGAATGCGGCGGTTCTGCGGCGCGGCCATCAGAAACAAAATCGCGGTCACCCCGGCGAGGCCCAAGAGCGTCGCCCCCAGCCCGCCAAGCGGGCCGAAGATCGACTGCAGCGTCACCATCGGCGCCGTGCCAAGGTCGATCCACCAATCGAGATGATAGGCACCGGCGAAACTGCCGATCGCGAAGAACGGCAGCGCCACCAGCGCGATCGCATTGCCGCTACCCGCGTTGACCAGAGTGCCCGAGCCACACCCCAGAACCAGCTGCATGCTGACGCCAAACACAAAGGCGCCGCCCACCATGGCGATCCCCACCGGCGCGTGGGCACCGACAAGTTCGTCGGGCCGCATCGCCAACAACGGAAACGCCACCAGTGCGACCCCGGCAATGGCCAAAAGTTGCGCCGCGATCCCGGCGGGTTCGCGCCGCAGAATGAACGCCCGCCACGGGCCGGCAAAGCCGAAGCGCAGGCCTTCGAGCGTTAACCCGAGGCCCAGGCCAACCAACAACAAGGCCCCATAGCGCGCGCCGACAAGAAGGGCCGTTGCGCCAACAACCCCGACCAGAAGAACGATCAGCGACGCCCGTGTGGGCATCGTGACCGAACGCGCAGGGAGAGGAGGCGATGGGCGCAGCATCAACCCCTTAGCCTCCGAGACCGTGACACCCCTAGAGGGACTGTTTGATTTTGTTCCACAAGTTGGTGATCAGCCCCGGCGTGTTCGCCATCGGCAAACCGGCATGCGACCAGCCAACAAGCGACTCCGGATAGAGCTTCACGTTCTCGATGCCGGCCAGTTCGCTGAGCGCAAACCAGTTCGTCGCCGCCCAATGGCCGGTGTTGCAGAACGAGATAAGCGCGTCACCGGGCTTGAACCCGTTCGTTGCGGCAAGGCGCTGGGCGGCCTGCGCGTCAATGATCGCCGGCCCGCCGGTGAACCAACCGGAGTGGGTGAAATATTCGGACTGAGGCAACGTGCCGGGCCGGGCGGCGGCGGGATGCGCCTGTTCGCCCTTGTGGAACGATTCCGGCCGCGCATCGATGAGGCGCACCGGGCTATCGCCCTCGACGATTCCGAGGACCTCGTCTCGCGTGGCCAACCACGTCGTATCGAACGTCACGCTGATCGTGCTTGGTATCGGCGTCGCGGCGGTATCAACAACCGGGCGGTCAGCATCGGCGGTCCAAGCGTTCATCCCCCCGTTTAGGATGGCCAGCGCGCGCACGCCGGAAGACTTCAGCGTCCAATAGACCCGCGCGGCGGCCCCGAAATCGGTCTCGTTCCGCCCCTGATAAACGATGACGACCGGGCGATCGGCCTCGATGCCCAAACGCCGGAGCAGCGTGGTGAGCTCTTCTTCGGTCCGAAGCTGACCGGGATTTTCCTTGGGTCCGCGAAAGTCGGCATATCCGACGCTAATCGCGCCCGGGATGCGTCCGTCGTCGACGACATCGCCGCGGATATCCAGAATGAGCGGCTTCACCTCGGCCTCGGCGGCAACCAACGCGTCGGCCGAGATCAGAGGGCCAAAGTCCGCCGTGGACGCCGTGGCAGGGAGCGTCGAAAAAACCAGTAAAACCGCGCCCAGCACGGCTTTTGTCAGATATCCCATAAGTCACTCTCCTTGCTTGGTCAGGCGGCGCCGAACGGCCGCAGCATGGATATATGACTATTTCACAGAGTCCCAACGATAAACTTCATATTTCACATAAAGATAAAGTGTTTTATAGCATTTAATCTTCATGAACTGTGAAAATGGTCTTAGGGGCCGCCTGTCAGGCCACCGACGCCACCATCAGGGGATCATCAACAACCGCAATGTTCACCGGGGTGACCAACCGATTATCGCCATCAAGCTGCACCGCTTTGCCTGCCGGGCGCGCAATGCGCAACGCCTGCGCCGGGACAATCCGAACGTCCGGCAACGTGTAAAGAGTGCCGCGCATGTAGGCCGCGCCGTAGCGCATCAGGTTCCACCGCCCATGTCGCAGACCGATCAGCACGTGCACATCACGCGTGGTCAGCCGCGCGTCGGGCGCGACCACCTTATCGCCGGCATAGCGCGCCGCGTTGGTGACGATCACGGAGGAAACCCGGTGGGTCTCGCCCGCGATCTCGACATCGAACACCGTATTGCCCTCGGCAATCAGCGCGCGCACTAGGGCGATGTAATACGCCGTCTGCCCCAACAGCTTCTTCAGTCCGGGTGATAGAAACTTCACCGCGGCGGCATCGGCGCCGGCCCCCGCGGTCAACAAAAAGTGCCGGTCATTGGCGCGACCTACCGTCACCAGGATCAACGGCCCGTCCGCCAGAACACCGGCCAATCCCACCGCATCGAGCGGCAAGCCAAGCTCCAACGCCAGCACATTGATCGTGCCCAGCGGCAGCGTCGCGAACGCAGGCCGCGCGCCCTCACGCGTCATCAGTCCGTGCACCACCTCGTTGATCGTGCCGTCGCCGCCCGCCGCCACCACCAAATCGGCCTCGGCGATGTGCGCAAGGTCGGTCGCATGATCCGGTCCTTCGGTCGCCACCACCTCAGGTGCCATGCCGCGCGCGGTCAGCGCGGCGACCACGCCGTCCAGCAACGCGGTCCGCCGCTTGCCGGCCGTCGGGTTGTGAATGATCAGAATGCGCCGCGGCATCGCGGCCCAGGCCTCAGGCGGTTTTCAGCCAGACCGCGGTATCGTGAAACGCGGCCCCGCCGTTGGGCGGCGGCGAATCCGCACCCGTCAACGCGTTGATCCCGATCCCGCCGACGAACGCTTTGTTGGGCCAAATCCCTTCGACCACCACCACATCGGGCTGCACGCCATCGAAGAGGTGCGCATGCACCTTCACCTCGCCGCGCTTGTTGCCCAGCACCACCAGCGCATCCTCGGTCACGCCGAGCCCGTCGGCGGTATCCGGGTGGACCATCACCTTGGGCCGCCCCTCACGCTTGGTCGAGGTCGGTGTCTCGGTGAACGACGAGTTGAGGTAACTACGCGCCGGGGCCGTCACCATCCGCAAGGGATGCGCGTCATCGATCTCTTCGATCACCTCTTGATGATCGGGCAACGGCGGCATCACGGCGGCATCGGGGCCAAGGTCGGCCCAGCGCGGCGCAAAATGAAACTTGCCGTCGTCATGGGGGAAGCCATTCACGAAATGCGCCGTATCGAAATCGGGCATGCAATCGATCCAGTTATCGCCCCACGCATCGGCCTCGGGCCAACTCGACGCGCGCAAGGTTGCATCGATCAGCTCGCGCGCCGACATCGCGAACCCGGGGTGCTCCGCACCGACCCGTGCGGCAACGCCCTGCAGCACTTCGTGGTTAGAGCGCGCCTCGGCCAACGGCTCGATCGCCTGCAAACCAAGTTGCAAATAGGAATGCCCACCGCCGATATAGAAATCGTCATGCTCCAGGAATGTCGTCGCCGGGAGCACCAGGTCGGCGGCCTCGGCGGTTTCGGTCATGAACTGTTCATGCACGCAGACAAACAAATCGTCACGGGCAAACCCTTGCCGCACCAAGTTGTGCTCGGGCGCCACCACGACGGGGTTGGTACTTTGGATCAGCATCGCCGTCACCGGCGGCCCCGCGCCGAGGTCGTGCTTATCCCCGGTCAGCACCGGGCCGATACGCGACATATCCAATATCCGCACCGACGGATCGATCGCGTCGAGCCCTTCGATCAATGTCGAATTGAGGTGGTAGATATCGGAATTGCTGAAGAACGCACCGCCGCCCGGTACCAGCCATTTGCCGGTCACGCTCGGCAGGCACGACACCGCATGCACATTGGCCGCCCCATTGCGCGAACGCGAAAATCCGTAGCCCACCCGAATGAACGCGCGTTCCGTCGCGCCATAGGCCCGAGCAAACGGCACAATTTCTTCGACCGACAGCCCGGTGATGCGCGCCGCCCACTCAGGTGTGCGCGTCTTGAGGTGTTCTTCCAGTTGGTCCGGCACGTCGGTGTAGCGCGCCATGTAGTCGCGATCGGCAAAGCCCTCGGCAAACAGCACATGCATCATCGCCGCCGCCAGCGCCCCGTCGGTACCGGGCCGCAAACAAATGTGTTGGTCGGCGACCTCGGCACTGCCGTTGCGGTAGGGGTCGACCACGATCAACTTGGCACCGCGTTCTTTGCGAGCCCGCGACACGTGGTTCATCACGTTGACTTGCGTCGCCACCGCATTGGTCCCCCACAGGATGACCATGTCGGCCTCGGTCATCTCATAGGGGCTCGCCCCCATGAACGCGCCCACCCCGGCTTTCCAGCCGGAATGCACGGTGCCGGTGCAAATCGTCTTCTTCATGCCGGAATAGCGCATGACATGGCGCAGCCGGTTGATCCCATCGCGCTGCACCCGGCCCATCGTACCTGCGTAGTAGTAGGGCCACACCGCTTCGCTGCCCAACGACTGCGTCGCCTGAACGAATTTCTCGGCGACCATATCGAGCGCATCGTCCCAACTGATCGGCGCAAACCCACCGCCCGGTTGCTTTATCAACGGCGTCTTCAGCCGGTCCGGGTGATGCACCCGTTCGGCATAACGCGCGACCTTGGCGCACACCACCCCGTCGGTATAGCGCTGGGACTTCGCGCCGCGCACCCGGCCAATCGTCTGGCCATCCAACCGCTCGACCTCGAGCGCACACTGGCTCGGGCAATCATGCGGACACGTCGAAAGAATCGTCTGGGGCATATCCATGCGCGCCACGTTAATCAGCGCACGCCGGGGCGGCAAGACGCGCCGTTCGTCGCCGTTGCTTGGTTCGCACGGGCGGCCACGAGGGATACAGCCTTCTCCTCCCCCTCACCGAGGGGGAGGGCAGGGAGGGGGTTGATCCACCATCTCGCGACCTCTCGCCCGAGCCCCCTCCTAACCTCCCCCTGGAAGCAAGGGGAGGAACGTTTTGTGCGAAACCCTGTTAAGACGATCCCAATGCGGCAACGCGCCCTCATTCTGAGCGGCGCGCCAAAGGCGCAACAGACGAAGGGCAACAAGCCAGCGAAGGTTTGGCCCGGAATCCGGGCCCATGCTATGGTCCGGCGCAACGACGACGGGAGTTGCATTGACCAATACCAGCCCTGGCCCCGCGGTGAAGGGCACCACCAAGGCCCTCCTGGGCCGGCTCCTTCGCGGCTATGTCGGCAAGCATTGGCGAAAACTGACGGTCGCGATCATCGCGATGGCGGTCGTCGCTGCCACCACCGCGGCCTATGCCGGCATCATGCAGCCGCTCACCGATCTCGTATTCGTCGATCGCGACCCAACCGGGATGATCGTCGTGCCGCTGATCTTCTTCGGTATCGCCGTGGTCAAGGCCGCAGCAACCTATGTGCAGTCCTACCTGATGGGTGTGTTCGGTCAGCGCATCATCGCCGACGTACAGAACGCACTCTTCGCCCACATCATCCGCGCCGACATCGCGTTCTTTCATTCCACCGCGACGGGCGGGCTGATCTCGAACTTCCTCAACGATGCAAACTTGCTGCGCGAAGCCCTCAACAAGGCACTCACCGGCCTTTCAAAAGATTCGCTCACGCTGATCTTTCTGATCGGCATGTTGTTCTGGACCGACTGGCAACTCGCCTTCATCGCCACCGTGGTGTTCCCGCTCGCCATCCTGCCGATCCGCACGTTGGGCAAACGCATGCGCAAGGCCTCGACGCAAAACCAGGAACGCACCGGCGCGTTCAGCGCGCTGCTGGGCGAGACCTTTGCGGGCGCGCGTCACATCAAGGCCTACGGCATGGAGGCGCACGAGACCGAGCGCGCGCGCCAATCGAACGAGCACCGCCTCGCCGCCATGTTCAAGGTCATCCGCGCCCGCGCCGCCGCCACACCGGCCATCGAAGTGCTGGGCGGCCTCGCCGCAGCCGCGGTGGTGTTTTACGCGGCCGGCATCGGCGATGTGCAAAACCGCATGACCGCGGGCGAGTTCTTTACCTTTATCACCGCCCTGGGCCTCGCCTACCAGCCCTTGCGCTCCATCGCCAATCTCAACAGTGCGCTGCAAGAAGGCTTGGCCGCGGCGCAACGCATTTTCACCATGCTCGATACCGAACCGGTCATCCAAGACGCACCGGACGCCAAACCATTGGAGATAACGGGCGGCGCAGTAAGCTTTGAGGGCGTCACCCATGCCTATAGCGACGGCGCGCCTGCCTTGCGCGACATTTCGTTCGATGTGCCCGCCGGAAAAACCGTGGCGCTCGTCGGTCCGTCGGGTGCCGGCAAATCGACCGCGCTTAATCTCATTCCGCGCTTTTACGATACCGAACAAGGCCGCGTGACCATCGACGGGCAAGACGTCAAAACCGTCACGCAAACCAGCTTGCGCGCCGCCATCGGGTTAGTCAGTCAGGAATCCACGCTGTTTAACGACACGATCCGCGCCAACATCGCCTATGGCCGCCCCGGCGCCTCGGACGATGAAATCGAATCCGCCGCCAAGGCCGCGGCCGCGCACGACTTCATCACCGACTTGGCCGACGGCTATCACAGCATGGTCGGCGAATCCGGGCTTAAGCTCTCGGGCGGGCAGCGCCAGCGCATCGCCATCGCGCGCGCGGTCCTCAAGGACGCCCCCATCTTGTTACTGGACGAAGCAACATCGGCGCTGGATGCAGGCTCCGAACGGTTGGTGCAAGACGCCCTCAAGCGGCTCAGCACCGGGCGTACCACTTTGGTGGTGGCGCACCGGCTCTCCACGGTGATCGATGCCGATCGCATCATCGTGCTGGATGACGGCGCCATCGTCGCCGCCGGTACCCACACCGAACTGCTCGCGCGCGGCGGCCTTTACGCCAAGCTCTATGCCCTGCAGGGACAGCCCGACGCCACCGATGCGGCCACCCGCGCCCAAGCGTAGGCGCACCCCCGCCCCGTGCTCAAACGACTCACCCGCAAGCCTTTGGTTCAGGCGCTGCTCGCACGGCTGGCCGCGGCGTACATCTTGCTGGTCCGCCACACCACGCGGTGGCAGGTCACGGGCGACGACGCGGCGGCCACTCTTTGGGCCGATAACAAAACGCCCTTTATGCTGGCCTTTTGGCATGGCCGCTTGTTGCTCATGACCGTTTATTGGCAGCGTAACGTGCCGATGAACATGCTGATCTCGCAACATGCCGACGGCGAGTTGATTGCCCAGGCCATCGGCCGCATCGGCGTGGCCGCCATTCGCGGATCGTCCAAGCGCGGCGGCGCGGCGGCGGTACGCAGCATGGTCAAAACCGCCCGCGCCGGCGAATGTCTGGGCTTTACCCCCGATGGCCCGCGCGGACCGCGCATGCATGCCACGTCGGGCGTCATCGACGTCGCGCGTCTCTCGGGCCTGACGATCCTGCCGGTCTCGCTCTCCACGCGAAGTCATCGCGCGCTCAATACCTGGGACCGCTTTTGTGCGCCCCGCCCGTTCAGCCGCGGGGTCATTCATTGGGGCACGCCGATGACGGTCGCCCGCAATGCCGACACCGCCGCCTGCGAAGCCGCGCGCGCCAATCTCGAGGCCGAGCTGATCGCCCTCACCGAAGCCGCCGACCGAGCCTGTGGCCGCACACCCATCCAGCCGGCCGAGCCGGCCGCGGCCCCGGCCTGATGCGCGCCCCCGCCTTTTGGGCGCCTGGCCACTATTGGCTGCCCACCCTACTGAGCCCGCTCAGCCTGCTCTATGAAATCGCCGGTCGGGTGCGCCGCGCCACCGCCAACCCCGCCCGCCCCGCCGTACCGGTGATCTGCCTGGGCAACATCACCGTGGGCGGTGCCGGCAAGACCCCGGCCACGCTTGCGGTCGCCGGTCACCTCAAGGCGCATGGACGTCATCCGCATATCCTCACGCGCGGTTATGGCGGCAGCGTCAAAGGGCCGCTGCGGGTCGATCCCAACCACAGCGCGCGCGAGGTCGGCGACGAGGCCGTGTTGCTGGCGCGCATCGCTCCCACCTGGGTCGGCGCCGATCGCGTCGAGACCGCGCGTTTTGCCATCGCCGCCGGGGCCGACGTGCTGGTAATGGATGACGGCTTCCAAAACCCCGACCTCGCACAAGATCTATCGTTCCTCGTGGTCGACGGCGGCTTTGGCCTCGGCAATGGCCGCGTGCTCCCGGCCGGGCCGTTGCGCGAGCGTCCCGCCGATGCGCTGGCGCGCGCCACCGCGGTGATCTACATCGTCGACCCCGGGGGCGATGCCGCGGGCCCCCCGCCGCCCGGCATCGAACGCGTGCCGGTTTTCCCCGCCCGCCTCGAACCCACACCCGAGGCCGCGGTGTTTGTCGACCATCCCGTCGTCGCCTTTGCCGGAATCGGCCGACCCGCCAAGTTCTTCAACACCTTGCGCGCTATGGGCATTCGCGTGGTCGAGAGTTACGGCTTCCCCGATCACCACGTCTTCACCAGCGACGACATGATGACCCTGATCGATGCCGCCGTGGCGCGCGATGCCAAACTCGTCACCACCGAAAAGGACGCCGTGCGCCTGCCACCCGAAGCCCGCGACATGGTCGAGGTCCTCCGCGTCGCCCTCCAGTTCGACGACAACCAAGCCCTCGACACCCTGCTCTCTCCGATCCTCGATGACTGAACCGGGCGCCACACCGCACCAACTCCTCCTCTCCCTCTCCGAGGGGGGGAGTTCTGACGCACCCAAATGACGCAAGACGCCGACACCCGCACCCCCACACGCCGCCTGCGCCACGCCCTCGAAGGCGCCGGGGTCTCCGCCATGGTCGCCCTGTGCCGCGCGTTGTCGGTCGATGCCGCCTCAAACCTCGGCGGCGCGCTGGCGCGTGGCCTGGGCCCGCGTCTGGCATTGACCCGCCGCGCCGCGACGCACTATGCCCGCGCGTTTCCGGACGCCACCGACGCCGAGATCGCCGACGCGATGCGCGCGATGTGGGACAACTTGGGCCGCACGGTTTTCGAATACCCCAACCTCACCAAGATCGACTGCTACACCGGGAACCGCGTCACCGTGCACGGCAGCGAACACATCGACGCCTTGCGCGATGACGGCCGCGCCGGGATCTTCTTCTCCGGCCATATCGCCAATTGGGAAATCATGCCGCTCGCGGTCGCGCAGCGTGGATGCGATATTTCATTGGTCTACCGCGCCGCCAACAACCCGCATGTCGACCAAATGATCTTGCGTGCGCGCGGCGCCATCACCCACACCCATGTGCCCAAAGGCTCGATCGGCGCCCGGCAGTTGGTTCGGCTGATCAAAGAGGGCCATCACATCGGCATGTTGGTCGATCAAAAACTCAACACCGGGATCGAGGTGCCGTTCTTCGGTCACCCCGCGATGACCGCCCCGGCCATCGCGCAACTCGCCCTCAAATACGATCTCCCCCTGGTGCCCTGCGCCGTGCGCCGCACCGTTGGGGCGCACTTTGAGGTCACGATCCATGCCCCGCTGGAACACCCCCGCACCGACAACACCGCTGCCGACGTGCGCACCCTGATGGGCACCATCAATACATTCCTAGAAGACGCCATCCGCGCCAACCCACCCCACTGGATGTGGCTGCACCGACGCTGGATGGACTAAGGGTCCATCAGCCCCACGAGGGTCGCAGGGTCCACCCGGACCTTGAACCAGTTGATGCGCCAATCGAGATGCGGGCCGGTTGCCCGCCCGCCCGCGCCGACGGTACCCATCGCATCGCCTTGGGCCAGCACATCGCCGACGCGCACCGTCACGGTATCCATGTGCAGGAACGCCGACGACACCCCGTGCCCGTGGTCCAAAACAATTGTGCCACCGGTGTAGTAATGATCCGTCGCCGCCACCGTCACGCGGCCGGCCGCCGGAGCCACCACCGGGGTACCGGTCGGCGCCGCGATATCGATGCCGTAGTGCGGCCGCCTGGGTTGACCGTTCAGGATGCGCTGCGAGCCGTAGACGCCCGAAATGCGGCCCCGCGCGGGCCAGATGAAATCTTGTGCAAACCAGATCTCAGGAAAATCGTTGGCGCGGGCCGCACCGATCTCGGCATTGTCGCGCCGGATGTGGGCCAGGTCCTCGGCATTGGGCGTCACCTGCCGGGGCGGCAGCCCGTTGATGCGTTGCACGTCATAGGTGCGTCGCGCGACTTCCAGCGTGCGGGTCTCCTCGCGGCCATCGGCAAACCGTACCCGTAAGCGAACCGGCCCTTCGTCATCGCGCCCAAAGCCGAACACGAACCGCCCCTCGGGTGAGACCCGCAAGGCTTGGTCGTCGAGAAACACCTGCGCCCCCGGCGCCGCCACCCCGCGGATCAGCCCGCCCTGAAGGAACGCGCCGTCGAGCACGACCTCAGTCGCGCTTGCAGGGGCCGCCCACAAGACCAGCGCGATCAGACCGGCAACAAGCCGCATCGTTATTTCCGCTGGTTGCGCAATTCTTCGGAGCGCTTGAAGGATATCTCCGCCGTGGCGTAGGCCTCCTGCACCTCCCAATCCCAATAGCGCAGGTCTTGCAGGGTGATTTGCGTGCCAGTCACGGCGCACACGACGTAGCTGCCGGGCACGATCACATCGAAACTGCCGGAATGGTATTTCAGCCGCGCCTCGCCGCCGCCTCTGGGTCCATGCATTAGAACAAATCTCCTTGTCCGCCTTCGGGCGTTTTGCCGCGCCGCGGCGTTTTGCGCGGCATGTGTGTTTCTTTTTTGGCGGGCGCATCGCCGCCCACCGTGGCGCCGACCGAACCATCGGCGAATTCAATCACCACCGCCTCGCCCGCGCCGGTTTCCGCCACCCGCTTGATCGGTCGCGCGCGCTCCGCATCGCGCACCAGGGCAAACCCGCGCTCCAACACATTCTGATAGGACAGCGTGTTCAACAGGCGCGCCTGGGCGTCCAACGCTTCTTCGGCATAGTCCAGCCGCTGCGCCATGTCGCGGTCCATCGCAGCGGCGGCGCGCGACGTGCGTGCCAACGCATCAGCCAATGTCTCGGCCACCAGGCGCGGTTGCAGGCGCCCTGCGACGTGACCCAAGGTCGTGCGGTGATGACGCACGTCGCTCGCCAGCGCCCGTACCAAACTCCGCGCCGCCGTCGCCGTGCGAGTCCGTGCTGCTGTGCTGCGCTCGCGCAACACGCTGGGCCGCAAGCCACCCGCCGCTTCGCGAAGGCCGCCCCGCCGCCGCTCTAGCCCGGCGCCGAGGGCCCGGTCCAACCGCAATGAGACATCATCCAAGCGTTGCGTCGCCAAGCCCAGCGCCTCACGTGGATCGCGCAAGCCGCGCTTGGCGGCCTGCAACTCGGCCCGCGCCTCGCGCATCCGCCGGTTCAACCCGCCCAGCAAACGCTGCTGCAAATTGGTGACGTCATAGATCAATTCCGAGCGCACCGGCACCGCCATCTCGGCCGCCGCTGTCGGCGTCGGCGCGCGCACGTCCGAGGCATGATCGATCAACGTCGTGTCGGTTTCATGCCCCACCGCCGAGATCAGCGGGATGTCGCTTTCCGCCGTCGCGCGCACCACCGCTTCTTCGTTGAAGCACCACAAATCTTCGATCGAGCCGCCGCCGCGCGCG
>Ga0055584_100001711_pt1 | contig 21553 bp, 19 predicted proteins | sample OSDHelmetaG_FD_58716 | JGI IMG/M metagenome (GOLD analysis project Ga0055584, IMG submission 58716) | Pelagic marine sediment microbial communities from the LTER site Helgoland, North Sea, for post-phytoplankton bloom and carbon turnover... | ecosystem: Environmental > Aquatic > Marine >...
GAGCCGCAGCGGTTGGTCTTTGAGTTGGGCAGTGCTTTAGCGCACGGTGAAATCAACGGCGCGATCATCTGTGGTGCTGAAGCGCTGGCCACTTCCCGTCAGTTGCAGCGACAGAATCTATCGGCGGATTGGAGCGATGATCCGGACGGAGAAACCGACGATCGTGGCGCCTGTATCGATGTGCTGTTTGACGCCGAGCTCAATCGGCATGGTGCATGGAATCCGATCGATATCTATCCGCTGCAAGAGCAGGTTAGGCGAAGTGAGCTTGGAGCCAGTAAATCAGCTTACAGGACCCAGTTAGCGGAGCTGATGGTGCGGTTTGCCAGCGTGGCGGCGGCCAACCCGTATGCCATGTTTGGTAACGCAATGACTGCCGCAGAGATTGGAGAGGAGTCGAGTAAAAATCGCCTGATGGGTGACCCTCACCTAAAATCGATGGTAGCTAAAGATGGCGTGAATCAGGGCTCGGCTTTGGTGCTCACGCGCTGGGAGACGGCGCAATCCCTCGGGGTGGCGGATCGGGCGATTTTTCTCCACGGCCACGCTACGGGGTCTGAGCCTCAGGTACTAAACCGACGCTCACTGGGGCAGTCAGAGGCGATGGCGGCGGCGTATCACAACGCTTTGGCGGCTGCGGGTATTGACGCTGAGCAGATTGGCGCGGCTGATCTGTATTCCTGCTTTCCGATTGCTGTGTGGGTGGCGATGGATGCGATGGGTATGGCGCTCGATGACTCGCGACCGCTGACGCTGACCGGTGGTCTGCCGTTTTTTGGTGGGCCGGGCAACAACTATTCGACCCATGGGATTGCCGAAATGGTGCATTGGTTGAGGGCGCAGCCTGAGCCGGCATATGGCGTTGTCGGTGCCAATGGCGGATATCTTTCCAAGCATGCGGTGGGCGTTTATGCCAACATTCCCGCCGAGTTTCCTGAAGCCTTACCGGAGTTCAAGGCCCCTGAGGTTGTCGAAGTTGTCTCTGACCCCGAACCCGATGGGGTCATAGAGAGTTATACCTTTCAGCCGCAGAAAGGTGGTGCAAGGGCAGTTGTTGTCGGCCGGCAGGCGTCTGATGGGCGCCGTTGGGTAGGGGTGGCTGACCCGGAGGATTCAGAGCTGCTTGAGTGGTTTGAAAAGGCAGATCCTCTGGGTGAAAAGATTGTGGTCTCTGCAGGCGAACGCAACATTGTGCGCCGGCGGGCCTAATGAACAGAAATTAATTTGAGCAAGTAATAGGAGTTAACACATGGATATCAATGGAAAAGTTGCAGTCGTTACCGGCGGTGCCTCGGGCATCGGGCAGGCCGTGACACGCCGCATCGCTGCGGCTGGCGGCAAAGTGGTCATTTTTGACCTCAATGAAGATGCAGGGCAGGCGATGGTCGCTGAACTCGGCGCAGACAATTGCGTTTTCGCCAACGTGAACGTGGTGGATGAAGACTCCGCAAAAGCCGGTATCGAGACCGCTGTGGGTGCCTTTGGCACCATCCATATCAACGTGAACTGTGCGGGTATTGGTAACGCCGCGAAAACCTTAGGCCGGGACGGGCCCTTTCCGATGGATGTCTGGAGCAAGGTCATTGCGGTGAACCTGACGGGTACCTTCAATGTGCTGAGGTTGTGTGCGGAAGTCATGGCCAAGAATGACCCCGTCAGCGATGACGGGGCGCGCGGGGTGATTATCAATACTGCCTCTGTGGCCGCCTATGAGGGGCAGATGGGCCAGGCCGCCTACAGCGCCAGTAAGGGCGGTATTGTCGGCATGACGCTGCCAATAGCGAGGGATCTCTCTACCGTGGGTATTCGGGTCAATACGATTGTGCCCGGTCTAATCAACACGCCATTGTTTAATGGTCTGACCCCGGAGTTCGTCGAGTCGCTGTCACAGTCAGTGCTGTACCCAAAGCGCCTGGGACGGCCAGAGGAAATCGCGCAGCTGGCGACGTCTATTATCGATAACGATTACATTAACGGTGAGTGCATCAGAATGGATGGCGGCATCCGGATGCAGCCGCGCTAACAAGGAGCGAAGTGATGTCAGATGAAGCAACAGTTTTAACCGACGAGGCCGATGGCGTCCTCGTTATCACGATCAACCGCCCAGAAGCGAAAAATGCGGTTAACCTCTCTGTCGCACAGGGCGTAGCAGCGGCGCTGGAGCGATTGGACAGTGACGATTCCTTGCGAGTCGGCGTGCTGACCGGCGCCGGTGGCACCTTTTGTGCCGGTATGGACCTAAAGGCTTTTGTCTCAGGCGAGTTTCCCCATATAGAGGGGCGAGGTTTCGGGGGTATGACTGAGCGCTCCGCCGACAAGCCGCTGATAGCGGCGGTCGAGGGCTATGCCCTCGCTGGTGGCTGCGAACTGGCAATCGCCTGCGACCTGATTATCGCAGCTGACAATGCAAAGTTTGGCATACCCGAGGTTAAGCGGGGCCTTGTCGCTGCCGCGGGAGGTTTGGTCCGGTTGCCGTCTCAGATTCCCTACAGGGTCGCAATGGAGTTGGCTCTGACAGGCGAATTCATGGCTGCAGACCGCGCGATGGCAATGGGCTTGGTAAATCAGTTGACCGAAGCAGGTGGCGCGCTGGATGCGGCCAAGGCACTGGCGCAACGGATCGCTGAGAACGGCCCGATGGCCGTAAAGGTCAGTAAGGCGATCATTAAAGCCTCTCGCGACTGGAGCGACAATGAAGCGTGGTCCAACCAGAATGCACTCACTCAGCCTGTGTTCAGTAGTGAGGATGCGATTGAGGGTGCGACGGCATTTGCTGAGAAGCGCAAGCCTGAGTGGAAGGGGCGCTAGCGGTTGCATTCAGTCATTGATCTCGTCACTCTGCGTAGACGGAGCTGCACACTTAAAGTGCAGAGGATAACGGTATGAGTAGCGAAGACCTCAATGTCATCCGCAAGATACTGGCGCACGACCTCATGCAGGTTTATGTGCGCTTGTTCTTGTTGCTGACTGTCGCATGGTTCTCGGTGGAGGTTTTTGCGCCGTTTCTGGCGCTGGCGTTGTGGTCGCTGATTCTTGCTGTGTCCCTCTATCCCTTGAACCACTGGCTAGCAGTGCGTTTACATTTGAGCGAGGGCAAAGCGGCCGTTATCTTCATCTGCATTGCTTTTCTTATTATCGGCATCCCTGCAGGGTTGTTGGGTGCGTCCATGGCGCAGCACATGGGCGAATGGGTGATGGCGCTCAGTGAGCAAGGATTTACCGTCCCTGAGGCGGATCCCGCTGTCGCCGAATGGCCAGTGATCGGTGCGCCGCTGTATGATTTATGGCACAAGGCGCACGAGGACCTGGTCTCGGTTGCGCAGATGATTCAGCCGCAGCTGATAGCGGGCGGACGCTTTCTGCTCGCTGCCGCCGGCAATACGTTGTTGGCGCTGGTGCTCTTTTTCATTGCACTGCTGATTGCCGGATTCATGATGGCCAATGCGACGCCGGGTGGGCAGCAGACGCGTCGGTTGCTTATGACCTTCAGTGACCCCGCCCGAGGCGAAGAGATCCATGAGCTGGTGGTTGCCACGATTCGGTCAGTGTCCAATGGCGTTGTGGGCGTTGCGGTTCTGCAGGCACTGGCGCTGGGAGTGGGTTTCCTCGTGCTGGATGTGCCGGCGGCGGGTGTGCTGGCGCTGGTAGTGCTGTTTTTGGGCGTGCTTCAACTGCCGTCATCGCTTGTGGTGCTCCCTGTATTGGCATGGCTATGGCTGGTGGCCGACGGATCCACACTGACCCATATTCTGGGCACAATCTATCTGTTTGCCGCGGGTGTGGCCGATGGTCTCCTGAAGCCGATACTGCTTGGCCGTGGCGTCGAAACCCCCATGCCGGTCGTGCTGGTGGGTGCATTAGGCGGGATGGCGGCAGAGGGATTGATTGGTTTATTTGTCGGCGCGGTCATGCTCTCGGTGAGCTACAAGCTGCTGATGGTATGGGTGGATCACAGCGTCAATGATCTAGAGGTGGATGAAACGCCTCCCGCCAGTCCGGATTCCTGAGTCAACGCGGGCCCTAGCCCTGCTGTGGTCCGCGCCATTCTGCAGATCGTATGTAATCACACATGATCGAGCCCACCACCACGCCATGAGAAATGATGTCCTACTTCGCCTATTGATTGTGCTGGGAATGCTGTGCTGCGCAGCGTGTACGATTCCCGACCCAGAACCCGGGGCGGACGTGTCTGTGGCCACGTCCACCGGCCTGGTGTTTGCTGAGGCGGGGCCTGAAGGATCATCGATCTTCCGCGATATTCCGTTTGCGAAGCCACCCGAGGGCGATGGACGATGGGCAGCGCCGGTCGCGCTCAGTGCCCCTGATCGCGACATCACACCAAAAGCCGAGCCGGTAATGTGTCCGCAGCCCCAGAGCATGGCCGCTGGCGGTGCAGAAGGGGACTATCTTGGGTCCGAGGATTGTCTCTATCTCGATATCTACACACCCGGCACATCAGCTGGTGCAGAGTTGCCGGTCATGCTGTGGATCCATGGCGGCAGTAATGTCACGGGGCACAAGGGTACCTATGATTTCTCGCGATTTGCAGCGCGGGAGCAGGTTGTTGTTGTGGTCATTAATTATCGCCTTGGTCCATTTGGATGGTTTGTCCACCCTGCGCTGAATGGCGCTAATTTGAAGGCTTCACCGCTAGCCAATTTTGGCACGCTGGATATGGTCGAAGCGCTTCGTTGGACGCAGCGCAATATCACCCTGTTTGGCGGCGATCAGGATAACGTCACGATTTTTGGGGAGAGCGCGGGAGGGCGAAACGTCTTTAGTTTGCTGGCCTCACCAGTGACTGAGGGGCTATTTCATCGTGCGATAGCGCAGTCCGGTCATGTACGTAGCTTGACCGCAGCCGAGGCCCACAACGCTGAGCGCGAGTTCCCGATGGTCGATCGAGGTAGTTGGGAAGTGGTGCGTGCGTTGGCTTTGGACAATGCGTCGGTTGATGCAGCCACTTTGCGCGCCATACCGACGAATGAATTATTGTCTGCCTACTTTGACTTGGAAGAGGACCACATTCAGCCCGCTGTCATTCGCGACGGTGTGGTCATCCCTCATGAGGGCATACTGACCGCGCTGGCAGATCCGCGTTACGCCAAGAATGTGCCGGTGATGGCGGGAACGACGCGGGATGAGGTGACGTTATGGCTGGGTCTAAGCCGCTACTTCGTGGATGTCAGTTACCCCTTTACCCAAGCCCTGCCGGCAAAGCTCCGGATCAAGGACCCCGCGCTTTACGCTTTCTGGGTGGACACGCGATCACGCGGGTGGAAGTTAGGCGCTGTGGACGATCCCCTGTCGGGCATGCATGAAGCCGGCTACACCGATTTATATGCCTATCGATATGACTGGGACGAGCAGCCCGACAACTATTTCGTGCCGTTCTCCGAAATCCTGGGTGCGGCACATGCCAGTGAAATTGCTTTTATCATGGGTGCGCCTATGTACGGCGATATTGGTGAGTACATGTATCCCGATACCGACTCGGCGGCAGAGATGACTGAGACCATGATGACCGCGTGGGGCGCGTTCGCGCGGGACGGCGCCCCACGTCTACCTGATGGCAGAGAGTGGCCTCGTTACGATCCGGCGACACCTGCTTTTATGCGACTGGATGTGGGCGGGCAGCTGGGGCTTAGCGACGATGTCCCCAGTCGTGACGAGTTACTGGCAAATGTGGCTTTGAGCGAGACTGTCTCTGAGCTGGAGCGATGTCTGTTGGTGTGGGAGCTGCTGACGGCAGTCGGTGTGCCGAATTACGACGCTTATAACGTCTGGGGCGGGGGCCGTTGTGCCACGATTGACGCGCCGGGAGAAAAGCGTCGCATCCGCGAAGCGCTTGAGGCGGAATATGGCAGCGTTTATTTCTCAGGCTAGGCGCGCGCGACCCTCGTTGCGGAGTAACTAGTGCGTCGCGTACTGGCGATCGCGGGCGGCTCTGGCAGCGGTAAATCCACATTGGCCGCTGCGCTCGCAGCATCTCTAGGCGATGACAGCACGGCATTGCTGCCGATTGATGCCTATTATCATGATCTTGCGCATCTGACGCCTGAAGAGCGGGAGTCGGTCAATTTTGATCACCCTGACGCGCTGGACCTGGATCTCTTTGCTGTCCACATTGATGCGCTTCGCTCAGGGCGGGCGGTTGACTGCCCGACCTATGATTTCACCACCCACTGCCGACGGTCTGAGACCGTTAAGATCGCGCCGAGAGAGACCATTTTGCTCGAGGGTATCCTGGTGGCCTGCCGAGCTGACTTGCGGGAGCTGATCGATCGCTTGGTTTTTGTTGCGACTGATGTGGCGTTGCGGCGTAGCCGCAGGGTGTACCGTGACCAACATGAGCGCGGCCGGGATCTGGCGTCGATTGAGCGCTTCTGGGCCCGCGCCGAGGCCACTTTTTCGGAGTGGGGCGCCTTGGCCGAGGACGCCGCGGATCTGGTTGTGGATGGTAGCGATGACGTCGAGACCATGACCCGGTTAGTCGTTGACGATTTGAGCCATCAGCCCGATCACTGAGTTGCCTCAGAACTGAGGCGATAGGCTGCTAACAAGTCGGCCTAGGCGGCCTCATTGCTCCCGCTGCTTCGCCACCCACTCGAAATGTCGCGCCAGCGTCTCGTCCCCCATGAGTGCTGCAAGCGTATTGAACTGACGGGCTAGGGTCATTTCGTCGTATTCTCGGTGAATGCCGCGATGGCATAACCGGCACACGTACACGCCTTGTTGGAGATCGGCTTTTGTAAAATGCCGCTTGAAATGCGCCCGGCGGTGAACTTTCTTGGGTATGAGGTGATGGAGGGTGAGCGGCACCCTGCGATGACAGCAAGCGCAGGGCTCCGACAAGATGCGCCTCAGCTTTGTGCGGTGGGAAGCGCCGCTTCAATGGCTGCGCGCATCTCTTCACTATCGGGTTTCACGCCGCTGGAAAAGTGTTCCACGGATTCGCCGTTAGGCGAGACCAGATACTTGTTAAAGTTCCACCGTGGATAGCCCGCAGTTTCTCCAAGGCCTCGGAAGACCGGGTTGGCATCAGAGCCGCGAACCGCTGATGTGGCGATCACTGGAAAGGTCACGTCGTACTTTTCAAAACAGACCTCGGCGGCGTCTCCTTCATCATTGTCTTCCTGAAAGAAATCGTCACTGGAGAATCCCAGCACAACCAGACCGTTGTCTGCGTAGGCTTTGTAAATCTTCTCCAGGCTCTCAAACTGAGCGGTATAGCCGCAGTAACTAGCGGTATTAACAATCAAGAGCGCTTTGCCTTCGTAGGCTTCGCAAAACTGAATCTCTTCGGTAGATGCCAGCTTGCGCATCGAGTGGTTCAGAAAATCCGGACAAGAGGCGAACACCGAGTGGCTGCAAAGCGCCGATAGCGCTGTGATAGTCAGTAGAACGTGCTTCATAAGGCTGTATTCCTGCGTAAAGACGTATATACGCAGCGATCTGAACGCTAGATGCCTGCCAGCTAGGGGGTGGGAGACGTGTTCACCACAGATCGGACGAAGGCCGCTACGGTTTCACGGGTCCAATCCGGTCGGCAGGGGTGCGCCGCAACATGTGTGCCCCATTCTTCTTTGCCATCAAGACAAGGCTCTGTTACTGAAATGGCAGGTACCCGGGCAAGGGTAACGTGGGGGTTGGCCCTCGAGAGCTCGGCGGCAAAAGGTGAGCGTGTAACTGGATCGTCCCAGTCCTGCATGAGCAGTATCGGCAGATCCAATGCTTTCGCCATCGCGAGCGGGCCCGTTTCACCACGAGGTAGTTGGTATTGGCGGATGGCTGCTCGTGCCGCGACAGCAAGCAAGGGCGCCGGAATACCGGTTTCGATTTGCCCGCCTTCCATCATGCTGTCGAGGACATCGAGTAAGGGGTCGAGGAGGATCAGCGCGTCCGCCTCGAGTCCGTTCGTCACGGCGTGGATGACCGTGCTGCCACCCATCGAAGCACCCAGCAGCACTCTGGGTCGATCACTGGGGTGATGTTGATCCAGCCATTGCGCGGTGGCGACCACGTCGGGCCATTCGGCAAGCCCCATACGTAAGGTGCCGTCTGTCACCGGCGAATTGCCGTGATTGCGAATATCCATCGTGACAACCGATATGTTCAGGTCATGCAACGTGCGATAAAAATCCAGCGAGCCGATGTATTGTGAGATCCGATTAGATCCGGCCCCGTGCACAAAAATAAGATCAACGATGGGCGTGGGTGCCGGTATCCACCAACCCTCGAGTAATAGATCGCCACTGGGTATCACGATGTCCTGATAATCAAGATTCCGGCTGGCTGGCGTTTGATCGACGGGGTAGGGCGTGGTTGCAATCATGTGCGGGGGCGCCCAAAAAACCGACAACAGTACCCAGGCGAGAGGCAGGGCTATTACGGTCCAGAGAATGATGCGTGTCATGCGAGTCGATGCCAAGTGAGCTCAGGCAGACAACAGGCGCCGTAGCCAGCTGTCCTGGTGGCGTTCTTGTTCTCTCAGGAGCAACAAACCTTGGATCTCCTTTTCGATGGCGGTGGCGAACTGACGCCGCAGTGCGGTCAGCTTTTGCGTCGACAGTGTCTGGCCTTCGTATTGCACCAGGTCAATCGGTGTCCCAATGGCGAAATACGTGGTCTTGGGTTTTGGTAACGGCCCGCCCAGCATACCTGCAGGGATGGGGGGTACCAAATCAGAGCGGAGATCTTTCGGCAGCACACCGGTTTTCATGAGCATTTTTAACGGTGCCGAGTTAAACAAGGCTTGAGAGGACATAGCGTGATCATAGTATTCATCAGGCCCAACCGAGGCGACGGGCACCACGGTGTAGCCTGCCTTAGCTGCCAGCTTAACGAAGCCATAGCGCTGCTTCCATTGCAGCTGATAGCGGGCCTCCAGGGGCTTTACGGATTCATAGGCCCCTCCCGGATAAAGCAATAGGTCATCGCCGCGAGCCATCAGCCGTTGGACGATGGGCGCCTGCCCAGATACGCCCCCCATGGCATGAGCGATAGCTGCATAGTGCGCGTTGGCAAATAGCGATTTGTCGCCCAAACCTTTCACATAGCGGCCGTGGTCGTAATACAGGTACAGATGAAACAGTGCGGCATCTACGGCCATAAACGCATGATTGCCGATAAACAATGCCGGCTTATCTGGCAGGTGTTCGATACCAACGAACTTGGGCTTGAACCACGCACGTGCTAGCCCCGCCGCCAGTGCGACCTGTGGAGCGGTAGGCATGCCATAGCGGGAGACGAACGCCACGTAGGCATCCGGGTCTGATTTTGGGCAAGGTGCGCGCTGTACCATGGTTTACACTCAGTCGAGGTTCCGAGCTTAGCAAAACTTTCTCTATATTTGAGCGGCACTATTGCGCGGTGGCGTGGCGGTAAAACCTGCGATTTTTATGACAGAAAACACTTTTAAGCACTGGGCTTTGCTTGGGTATCTTGTCCTCGTATGGGGTTTTGCGTTCGCATTGATCGCAGTGGCGCTGGAGTCCTTTCACCCGCTATTCATTGTTTGGTGTCGATTGTGGATGGGCGCGCTGGTCGTCTGGTGCGTGTGGCGATGGCGTGGGCGGCGATGGAGTCTGGGCCGAGAGTGGTGGCCGAGGCTCACACTGCTAAGTTTGACAGGCAATATCATTCCGTTCTCACTGATTGCCTGGGCGGAGCAGACAGTCCCCTCAGCTGAGGTGGGCATACTCATGGCCCTGATGCCTATCTCTACTTTGCTTCTCGCCCATTGGTTGTTGGATCACGAGCCGCTCACTTGGCGACGGTTCGCCGGCGTGGTGGTGGGATTTGCGGGCGTTGGCCTGTTGGTAGGGGACGACTTGCTGTCTGCAGGTGCCAGCGGTCAATGGCCGGGTCAGGCCGCTGCATTGCTGGCAACGGTCAGTTACGCTTTTAACGGTGTCTATGCAAAGCGGCTGCCGGCCCAGGATCCAGTAGCACTGTCCGTGGGCACCCTAGTGATTGGCAGCCTGTTGTTGGTGGTGCCTGCGCTCTGGGCTCAGCTAGTGGGGCCCGGTTTGGCTGTAACGGTGGAGGCGGCGAGTGTGTTGGTGGTGCTGGGTGTGATGGCAACGGGCGTCGCTACCTTGTGCTATTTTGTGGTGGTAACGCAGAGAGGCCCCAGCTTTCTATCGACCATCAACTATCTGATTCCTGCTGTTGCCTTTGCGGCTGGCACGTTCTTCTTAGCCGAACCCTGGGGCTGGGAGCATTTAATCGCGCTGGCAATGATTCTTGTTGGAGTGGGGCTGATACAGGTTAGGCGAGCAAATTAGCCGCTAGAGCTGAAACCGCTGGCGGAGAAAACGTGCCACGCCGTCCTCGTCGTGATGCCCGATGACCTCGTCTGCGGCGTCAATAATCATGGGGTCAGCATTCGCTGGGGCGTAGCACTCGGTGGCGCATTCAAACATGCTCAAATCGTTGTCGCCGTCACCAAAAGCAATCACGTGGTCAATATCCAGCTCTTTTCGCAGGTGATTGATCCCGTTGCCTTTGCTGCCGAGGCTGTGGTGAATGTCGATCCAGTGCAGGGCCGGCTCTTTGGTCGCGCGCTCGCCCATCTCGCGTTCGTGAATCGCAATGCCAGAGTACGCGACTAGGTGGGGCTCATCAGCGATGCTTGCGCTGACTCGTTCGACTGCGTCACCACTGCCCAGAGAGAACACGTTAATGACACTGATTTCATCCGGCATCGCCGTAAGCGGCGCCAGCGGAAGCTCTCGTTCTGCTTCAAACAGGTCGGCCAGCTTGTGTTCGCTCTTGCTCTTAAGTGGCCCGTGGTAGAGGGCATGACGCTGTCCAGGCTGTAGCGAGAAGACGAAAGGCGTGAGCTCATTGAGCGTAAAGGCAGCGAGCACATGCCACACCTCCTCACGGGTCAATAAATGGTGGTGACTGTATCGCGATTCCTCTGGTGACCAGATGATTGCGCCATTTTTGAGAATCAACGGCAGCGTGAAGTGATGGTCCTTGATTGGCGCAGTGGCGGCCTGCAATGTCCGCCCCGTCGCGACGGTATAGGGGATATTGCGGGCCCGCATTTTGGCGAGCGTGTCGGCGGTATAGGTCGATATTTTTGAGCCCTTATTCAGCAAGGTGCCATCGAGATCAAAAACGACCAGTGTCATGCGTTAGACACCGGCTCGAAAGGATGCTGCTTCATCACTCGCCATGCTGTTAATGCTCCGTTAGTACCAAGTCGGCTGTCAGTGACTCTCTTATAACGGCAGGAATCTCATAGCGATCGATCGGATAGCTCGGATGGTCAATGCCCGCATACAAGGTAGCGCCGTCTTTCAGCGCATTGATCTGCTCGGGCGTCACCTCAAAGCGAAGGAAGTGCACCGAGGCGGTTTTGTCTGCTGTGGTGCGATCAAGGTCTTCATCGGCAATCGGCACGATGCGATCCAGGTCGCCTACCTGGAGCCATATCCGATCTTCGATGCCAATCATCTCACCTAGACGCACCGCGCGTTGCGCCGGGTCGGGAATTTCAATCATGAACGTGGCTTTCCAATTGTGGCCATCGGGAATGAGCGGGTTGTAGGCGCTTAGCTCTTCTTCAATACCCTCTGCTTCAAAGACTCTCTCGATGCGGAGCATCTCCTGAATCTGGTAGCGAATAGTGGTGGCATCTTCAAAATAAAGCCGAGCGTGCTCGCCGAGCGCCAGCTGTCGGTTTTTCTTGTGAGCCATGACCTCAGCTCGAAAGTCAGAGCGCTTGGTGGCGTACTCCTCAAGGCTCCACAAGTCATCACGGGTTAGATGTGTCATGTTCGTTCCCTCGGATGTGTATTGAATAAATTACCGTCAGTTTAGAGGATTACAGCCCATAGGCCTCGCGGAGCAGTGTCATTGGGTGCTCCGCTTGGTCCACCTTCTCTGAGAGGTGGGCGATATGCTCTCCCGCCATAGGGCAGTCGCTGATGAAACGATCGGGCGCTTGTTCGTCGACCTTGCGGACGGTGGGTCGCGCAATCTTCACCGATTTGTCTCGGGTTTCTTTTTTGACGGCGTAGGTGCCGTCATGACCCGAGCAGCGCTCGTAAGCAGTCACGTCGCTGTCGTTGATTAGGTTCAGCACGTCTCTGGTCTTCAGGCCAATATTCTGCACTCGCTGGTGGCAAGCCACCTGGTAAGCCACGCTGCCCAATGCTGATGTGAATTCTGTCTTGAGCGCATCACCTTTGTGTCGCGCCCACAGGTACTCGAATGGATCGAAGAAGGCTTTCTGCACCTTGATGACGTCCGGATCATCGGGGTACATCAACGGCAACTCCTGTTTGTACATGAGCACGCAGGAGGGGATGGGGGCTGTGAGATCGTAGCCCTCATCAACCAGCTTGGCTAAAACAGGTATGTTGGCCTGCTTCAATGCGTCCACACTGTTCAGATCTCCAAGCTCCAGCTTTGGCATCCCACAACACTGCTCCTTGGGCACAATATCGATGTGAATCCCGTTGTGTTGGAACACTTTGACAAAATCCTCCCCCACCTCAGGGCTATTGTAGTTGCCGTAGCAAGTGGCATAGAGCGCCACTTTGCCAGTGGTACTGCCCACTGGTTTGGGCTCTTGGGACTCGAGCAGGGGCTTGACCCGTTTGCGCAATGTTTTGCTGTGTAGTTTTGGCAATGGCGCTTCGTGGTGAATATCCAAGCTGGCTGACAGAGCTTTTCTGAATACGCCGGTGTTGTTGAGGGCGTTCACCGTTACATCAATCAGCGGGATAGAGGTCGTGGACAGCAGCCTGTCCGTGCTGGTCAAGGCGCGATCTCTCAGCGATGCACCTTGGTTTTTGAATTTCTGTGCCTTGGCGCGCAGCATCAAATGGGGGAAGTCCACATTGAACTCGTGCGGTGGCACATACGGGCACTTTGTCAGATAGCACAGGTCACAGAGGTAGCACTGTTCTGCGACCTTGCCGTAGTCGGCTTTGTCGACGCCGTCGACTTCCATCGTGTCTGACTCGTCAATCAAATCAAACATGGTGGGAAAGGCGTCGCAGAGGCTGACGCAGCGGCGACATCCGTGACAGACATCAAAGACCCGTTCCAGCTCATGGTTGAGCGAGTCTTTGTCCCAAAAATCCTCACTCTGCCAATCCAGTGGATGCCGAGTGGGTGCGTCAATACTGCCTTCTTTCATGACCTGTTGTGCTCTTGGTAGCGGAATCATTTCCCGTCTCGGCGTTGCCACTTAGCGGTGCGCCGATCGGTATGAAGCGGAGGTAGGCGTAAGCCCGAAAAAATGAGGGGAGCAAAGTTGCTCCCCTCATTGTGCGTGAGCGAGAGCTCGGATTAACCGTCGAGGTTGTCCAGTGCTTTCTGGAAGCGGTTTGCGTGGCTACGCTCAGCTTTAGCCAGCGTTTCGAACCAGTCTGCGATTTCGTCAAACCCTTCGTCACGTGCTGCCTTTGCCATACCAGGGTACATGTCGGTGTACTCGTGAGTCTCACCCGCAATTGACGCCTCGAGATTCTTTTTGGTGTCGCCCATCGGCAGTCCGGTAGCCGGATCACCAACTTCCTCTAAGTACTCCAGGTGACCGTGGGCATGACCTGTTTCGCCTTCTGCCGTGGAGCGGAAGACCGCGGCTACATCGTTGTAACCCTCAACATCTGCCTTTGAGGCGAAGTAGAGGTAACGTCGATTTGCTTGCGATTCACCAGCGAAAGCATCCTTCAGGTTTTGCTCGGTAGCACTGCCTTTCAGTTCCATGACTTACTCCTTGTGTATTGCTTAACGAATTACGGAGGCAGACTAAAACGTCGCTGCCATCAGCGTCGCACTAATATACCGACGTTGTGCAATTTTGGCTTACTGGAAATATAAAAAAAATCGATCGAAAAAACCGATTATCATTTGACTTAATCAGGTAGGGTAGCGAGCGACTGAAGACCCACCCCTTGACCAACGGGCGAAGACGGTGGCCCGTGGGATCGCCCAGTGCCGCATCGGCGCTCTGTTAGGAGAGAGATTGTGCGTCAACCGACCTTGAAGCAGCTCCGTTATCTCTGTGCAGTAGCGGAGCACCAGCACTTCGGCCAGGCGGCAACCGCCTGCCACGTCAGCCAAAGCACGCTCAGTGCCGGTGTGCTTGAGCTTGAGGAAACTCTTGGCGCCAGCCTGGTAGAGCGCAACAACCGCAGGGTGTTCCTCACTCCGCTGGGATCAGAGGTGGTGGGCCGGGCGCGGGACTTGCTGGTTGATGTGGAGGACATGATGAGCCTTTGTGCCAGCGCAGGCGTGCCTTTTCAGGGGAGGATGCGCCTCGGTGTGATCCCGACAGTGGCGCCTTACCTGCTACCCAACTTGCTGGGCAGAATTCGTTCTCAGCACCCTTCGTTCAAGCTTTTCATCCGAGAGGATCTCAGTCAGCCACTACTTGACGCGCTACTAGCCGGTGAGCTCGACGTGTTGTTGCTCGCGTTGCCGTTTCCCGCTGAGCAGGTCGAGACCATGCCGCTACTCGAGGATGAATTTCTACTTGCCTGTTCAAAAGACCATCCGCTTGCGGGCAGGGCGCCGCTGCGCAGCACGGATTTGAAAGGTGAGTCACTGCTGCTTTTGGAAGAGGGGCACTGTCTTCGTGACCATGCGCTGGAGGCTTGTAAGCTGCGAGATTCCCAAATCACCGTGCCCTACCAGGCCACCAGTTTGGCAACCATTGTCCAGATGGCGGCCAACGGCATTGGGGTTACGCTGTTACCGGAAATGGCTGTCGAGGCCGGCATTGCCGGCAACACCGCCCTGGTTGTGAAGCCATTTGATCAGCCAAATATCACGCGGCAGATCGGCCTGATGTGGCGTAAGAAGACGCCGCGCCGTGTAGAGTTTCGCCAACTAGGTGAGTTGATCTCGGCTTCACTGGAGGGCTGACGCAGCTCCGTCTCTCAGCGGCGCCGGCCTTTACCGCGATGCTCCCCAGTGTGTTGGGTTCTGAAGTTACCACCTCCGGGCTTGACGACACGATGACGCTTGGGAGGTTGTCGGGAGGGGATGAGGTGTTTGGTGCCGTTGCCGATCAGGTCCCGGCGTCCCATCTGTTTCAATGCTTTGCGGAGCAGTGGCCAGTTATCGGGGTCGTGGTACCGCAGAAACGCCTTGTGTAACCGACGCTGACTCAGTTTTTTCACGGTGTTCAATGATTGGCTGCCGCGTTTTACCCGTTGAAGAGGGTTCATGCCTGTGTGGTACATCGCAGTGGCGGTCGCCATGGGGGAAGGATAAAAAGTTTGCACCTGGTCTGCGCGAAAGCGATGTTGTTTTAGCCACAGTGCCAAGTGCATCATGTCCTCGTCGGTGGTTCCGGGGTGAGCGGCAATGAAATAGGGGATGAGGTACTGCTTTTTGCCTGCCTCACGAGAGAACCGTTCGAACATTTCAGCGAATCGGTCATAGCTGCCCATGCCCGGCTTCATCATCTTGGAAAGCGGCCCAGATTCGGTATGTTCTGGCGCGATCTTGAGGTACCCACCTACATGATGGGTCACGAGTTCGCGCACGTACTCTGGACTTTCGACCGCCAGGTCGTACCGGAGCCCTGAGGCGATCAGCACCTTTTTCACGCCCTCGGTCTGTCGTGCTTTGCGATAGAGGTTAATCAAGGGGGTGTGATCAGTATTCAGGTTTTTGCAGATGCCGGGGTACACGCAGCTGAGCTTTCTGCAGGCCGCCTCAGTCTCCTTGTCTTTGCAGGCAATGCGCCACATATTGGCCGTAGGGCCGCCGAGGTCAGAGATCACACCGGTAAATGCGGGGCTGGTATCGCGAATACGTTCCACTTCTCGGAGCACAGACGCTTCGGAGCGACTTTGAATAATGCGTCCTTCGTGTTCGGTGATAGAGCAAAAAGTGCAGCCACCGAAGCAGCCCCGCATGATGTTCACGGAATGTTGGATCATCTCCATGGCGGGGACGTCCGCGCCACCATAGCTAGGATGAGGCAGTCGTTGGTACGGCAGCTCGAATACCCAGTCCAGTTCGTCCGTTTCTAATGGAATCGGAGGCGGATTCAGCCAGACCTCACGATCCCCATGCGCTTGAATGAGAGGTAGCGCATTATGCGGATTGGTCTCTTTGTGAAACACCCGCGAGGCGTGTGCATAAAGCACCGGATCCTCGGCCACAGCCTCGGCTGAAGGCAGACGAATCGCATGGGTATCTTGTTTAGAGCTGGCCATCAGGCGGACTGGCGTCGGGTCCGACTCGCCGCTTTTTTCGCTTTGACCTTCTGCACACGGCTCTGGCTCCATGCCCTCGTAGGGATTTGGGTGGGCTTCGATCCGTCCAGGCACATCGACTGATGTGGAGTTGATCAGGGTGCGGTCCGAAGGCGGATGACGCGTGACAAAAGCGGTACCTCGAATGTCCGTTATTTCTCTGATTGGCTCGCCCTTCGCCAGACGGTGGGCAATATCGACAATCGCGCGCTCGGCGTTGCCGAACACCAGCAAGTCGGCTCGGCTGTCGAGCAAAACCGAGCGTTTGACCCGGTCACCCCAGTAGTCGTAATGGGCAATGCGCCGCAAGCTGGCCTCAATGCCACCAATAATGATGGGGACATCGCGATAGGCTTCCTTCAGCCTCTGGCTGTAAACCGTAACGGCCCGGTCAGGACGCTTGCCCGCTACGTTGCCGGGGGTGTAGGCGTCATCATTGCGACGCTTTCGGTCAGCGGTGTAGTGGTTAATCATGGAGTCCATGTTCCCCGCCGTGACGCCGAAGAAAAAGTTGGGCCTGCCGAGTGCGGTAAAGGGTTCGGCAGACTGCCAGTCAGGTTGCGCAATCATGCCAACCCGAAACCCTTGCGCCTCCAGCACTCGGCCAATGACCGCCATGCCGAAACTGGGATGATCAACGTAGCCGTCTCCGGAAACAATAATGATGTCGCAACTATCCCATCCCAGTTGCTCCATCTCTGTTCGGCACATAGGCAGCCAGGGAGCCGGGCCCAGGCACTCCGCCCAATGTTTCCGGTAGCCAAATAGTGGCGTGGACGGATTAGGCATCGCGTTGTGCTCGCTCTCTGATGTCACTGGGCACGTCGAGCGCTGCTCCGCAGTGTTTGCAATGGAGGGCGTCGAGTGTGTGTCCTTGTTTGGCGCATACAGGGCAATTCCAAGGGAGCGTTGGCTGGGTAGCACGCTGCTCACTGATGCGCTCCCAGAGTTTACGGGTAATGATGGCCGTCGGGACCGCAATGATGGAATAACCCACCAGCATCCCAAACCCAGCAACAAAACGTCCCGCAGACGTTTGCGGCACGAGATCACCGTAACCGACGGTGGTAATGGTGACCACTGCCCAGTAAATACTCAAGGGAATGCTCGTGAACCCGTGAGCTGGCCCTTCAATGACGTAGATGACACAGGCGAAAACCACGACGACCAACATCACCAGGATGAGAAAGACAAAAATCGAGCGCGACGTGCTCCGCAACACAGCAAGAATTTCATTGAGTTCGGAAAACAGCGACACCAGTCGAAACACGCGAAAGACCCTCAGCACTCGTAATAGTCGAATGACTACAAGCGGCGCTGTTTCTGGGAATATAAAAGCGATGTAGGTGGGCACAATCGCAAGTAGATCGACGATACCCCAAAAGCTGAGCAGGTACGCGGGCCTGTTGTGGGTGCACCACATCCGGGTGAAATATTCGAGGGTAAACAGCCCGGTAAAAAACAGCTCGGCATACCAAAATCCAGCGCCTACAGCGTCGTCCAGCTCAGGAACGGAATCCAATACAACAACGGCAACGCTGAGAAGAATCGCGGCGATCAGCATCATGTCAAACCGCCGACCGGGCAGAGTGCCCGTTCCAAAAATAATGATTTCTAGCTGGCGCTGCAGTTCGCTTTGCCCCGGTTCAGGGCGTTCGTTAAGCGGTTGTCTCCGTCCAATCACAGCAGAACCTCAAGACTGCGCCAGACGCTGTCCAGAATGATTGGCTGGGCTTCGATGGTTGGATGAATGCCATCTGACTGCATCAAGCTGGCCTTTAGCGCAATGTGTTCGAGAGGAAAGGCAGCGAGAGCCGCGCCAGTGAGCTCAGCCGCTTGGACGAAGCTGGCGCGAAAGGCATCGGTATAAAACTTGCCCAGGTTTGGTGGGATTTCCATCGGCAGAATCAATGTCTGTGCGCCAGCGTTTTGGGACAGCTCCACGATCTTGACGAGATTGTCGCGCAGTTGGGTCACTGGATATCCGCGGAGCCCGTCGTTCCCGCCCAACTCGATAATGACAACGCCGGGCTGGTGGCTGTTAAGTAGCGCCGGAAGTCTGCGTAAGCCGCCTGCGGAAGTGTCCCCTGATATACTGGCGTTAACGGTGTGGTATGGCCGCTCTTCTGCCTTCAAGCGATTACCTAGCAATGCCACCCAGCCTTGTTCGAGGGACATGCCGTACGCGGCGCTGATACTGTCACCGAGCACGAGGATGGGTCGAGTCTGCTGTGCGGTCGCCTGATATGAGATGGCGAGTAATAGCAATCCGAGCCAAGCTCCGACTCGTAACCGTCGTGCGAGGACACGCTGTATGATCAAAGTTAATCAACTCCTTAAAACCGTGCCGACCGCCGACGGTGATCTCACCATACTGCGGGGTGTCGATCTGAGTATCGCGGCAGGTGCTTCTGCCGCCATCGTCGGTGCGTCCGGATCGGGTAAGTCTACCCTGCTGGGGCTCCTTGCGGGCATGGATGTCGCTTCAGCTGGAGAGATTTGGCTGGACGGTGTCTGTCTTAGCGCGCTCGACGAAGACGAGCGCGCCCGCCTTCGCGCAGAGAAAGTGGGCTTTGTTTTCCAGAGTTTCCAGTTATTGCCCGCGCTGACGGCGAGAGAAAACGTGATGCTACCGCTTGAGCTAGCTGGCGTTAGAGACGCACGGCAGACTGCAGAGCGGTTTTTGGCGGAGGTAGGGCTACAAGAGAGGCTTGACCACTATCCGACCACTTTGTCGGGGGGCGAGCAGCAGCGCGTGGCGATCGCACGCGCCTTTGCTAGGGAGCCCGCGGTTTTATTCGCTGATGAGCCCACCGGGAATCTGGATACGCGTACCGGAGAGAGAATCATCGATTTGCTGTTCGAGCTCAACGCCCGAGCGAGTACGACCTTGGTGTTGGTAACTCACGACGAAAGACTCGCCGAGCGCTGTGATCAACGTTTCTCCATGACAGCAGGGGAGTTGTCTGGGTCGTGAGGCAGGCGCTTACCTGGAAATTATTGGCGCGTGAGTGGCGGAGCGGAGAGCTCGGCATTCTCCTGATGGCACTTGTTTTGGCGGTGTCTGTGGTGGTGGGTGTGAGTAGTTTCGTGACTCGCTTGCAGTCTGCGCTGCTGTCGGAAAGTGCTCGGTTTCTCGCGGCAGATATGGTGGTGGTCAGCAGGGCACCCATTCCAGAGTTGTGGGTGAGCAGGGCCGAAGCGATGACACTACGCCCGACAGGCGTTGTCGGGTTCCCTTCGATGGCAGTGGCAGATATCGACCACATGGCTTTGGTCTCGATTAAGGCTGTCTCATCGGGTTATCCATTGCGCGGGGAGTTGCAGTGGTCTGAGGAGCCCTATGGCGAAATGCGGCCCGGTGGAGAAATTCCTGGGCAAGGTGAGGTCTGGCTGGCGCCGCGCCTATTCGCCTTGCTCGATGTCGACTTGGGTGACGAAATCATTATTGGAGAGCAACCGCTCGTTATCACTGGTTCGGTTCGGGGTGAGCCCGATGCGACTACGGCGGTTTTTGGATTCGGGCCTCGAGTGTTGATGAACACTGCCGACATTCCGGCTACTGGCGTGATCCAGCCGGGTAGCCGAGTGGAATACAGGTTGCTATTGGGTGGTGATGCTAATTCGGTGGCCGAATTCAGCGAGTGGGTGACGCCGCTGCTTGGCCAGGGCCAGCGGCTGGACTCGGTTGAGGGTGCTCAGCCGAGCATCGGTGAGACACTTGATAGAGCGCAAGGGTTTTTATTGCTCGCGGGTAGCCTTGCCGTCGTGCTGGCCGCGGCGGCAATCACCTTGGCCAGTCGCCGCTTTGGTGAGCGGCACACACAGTATGTCGCGATCCTGAAAAGCCTGGGCGCGCAGTCCCGAGAGATCTCGCGGCTATACGGCGGCAGTTTGTTTTGGATCGGCGTGATGGGCACGATCGCGGGTTGTATCTTGGGATGGGTTTTACAGGAAACCTTCATCAGGTTGCTTGGCGCTATGTTGCCGGTTGATCCTGGCGCCGCGGGCAGCAAGCCGGTGCTGATTGGCGCTGTGACTGCGGCAGTATGCTTGCTGTTTTTTGCCTGGCCGCCGCTTCGCCGGCTCGGCGAAGCCTCGCCGCTCAGGGTCTTGCGTGCCGATCTTGGTGTTGCCGATGCGCAGCGTAAGCGCGACTTCTTGATAGGTGGTTTGGCCATTGTGGGGCTGATGTGGTGGTACAGCGGCAGTGCGGTGGTCACGGGTGCCGTCATTGCAGGGCTTGGTGTGGTGATGGGGCTGGGTTTCATTGCAGCGAGTGTGCTGCTTTTTGGAGGGCGCTCTGTCGGCGGCTTCGCAGGCAGCATCTGGCGAGTGGCGCTGGCAGGATTGCAGCGTCGTGGCCGTGCTAACGCGCTGCAGATGGTGATCTTCGCCATGGCGATCATGCTGATGTTGCTGCTGTCAGTGGTTCGAACGTCATTAATTGGTCAATGGCAGGCGCAACTACCTGTGGATGCACCGAACCACTTTTTACTGAATCTCGCCCCCGAAGAGCGACTGACGCTGGAAAGCTTTTTCTCCGATAACGACGTTCACGCAGAGACGTTGTATCCGATGACCCGGGGCAGGGTGATGAGCGTGAATGACTCGCCGTTGCCGAAGTGGGAGGAGGTGATGGAGGACGGATCGCCGCGACAGCGAGAGGCGAATTTCACTTGGTCAGATCCATTGCCCGATGGTAACGAGTTGTTAGAGGGTGAGTGGTGGCCTGCGGACACGGAAGAGGCCTTGGTGTCTATCGAGGAAGACTTTGCCCGAGATATCGGCGCAGGGGTCGGGGATCGCTTGACGTTACTTATCGGCGCGGATCCCCTTGAGGTCACGGTTCAAAGCGTCCGCTCGGTGGATTGGCAGTCGATGCGGCCCAATTTCTTCATGGTTTTCCCCCGCAAGGTGCTCGAGGCATTTCCGGGCATGTATATGACGAGTTTTCGCCTGCTTCCTGACGAAAAGCCGCTTCTCAATCAGTTGGTGCGGGCGCTGCCCACGGTGACGGTGATTGAGCTTGATATCGTCATCCGCGAAATGCGCGCTGTGGTGGATCAGGTTGCGCGCGCGTTGGAGTTGGTGCTCGGGGTGATTTTGATGGCGGGGGGACTCGTGCTGATTTCCGGTGTTCGCTCCAGTTTGGATGGACGGTTACGCGAGAGCGCTTTACTGCGGGCTGTGGGAGCCCGGAGGAGACTGGTGCTCGGCGCGCTCTGGATTGAGTTTCTGGTGCTGGGTGGGCTTGCTGGACTACTGGCTGGCGTGGGCGCTGAGGTGGCAGCATGGGGTTTGCAGACCCAGGT
>Ga0055584_100001712_pt1 | contig 21552 bp, 16 predicted proteins | sample OSDHelmetaG_FD_58716 | JGI IMG/M metagenome (GOLD analysis project Ga0055584, IMG submission 58716) | Pelagic marine sediment microbial communities from the LTER site Helgoland, North Sea, for post-phytoplankton bloom and carbon turnover... | ecosystem: Environmental > Aquatic > Marine >...
TTCCTGTTCCATGACAGGTTTTCAAGGGGATGGCATTCATTTAAGCGCCCCCGAGTTGATTGCGTTAAAACCCCGTTGCAATGCGCTTAGCCTGCCAATGCACAGCCCTGCGGCGTCTTCACTGGCAGGCGCTTACCGGTCCCGTTTCCGTGGCCGCGGCGTGGATTATGTCGAGTCACGCCACTATCTTCCCGGTGACGATATTCGCAACATGGACTGGCGTGTCACGGCTCGAACCGGTAAAGCGCACACAAAAATATTTCAGGAAGAAAGAGAGCGGCCGGTACTGGTCGTGGTGGATGCCAGCCCCAGTCTTTACTTCGGCACCCGAACACGGCTTAAATCTGTAGCGGCCGGGCATCTGGCTGCCGCTGTCGCCTGGGCTGCAGTGCGCCGTGGCGATCGCATTGGTGCCTTCCTGTTTACCTCGGATGATCATCGTGAGTTGCGCCCGACAGGTGGTCGCAGAGGAGCGATGCGGGTTATCCAGGGACTGGTTGACTGGTTAAACCCGGAGACAGCCCACCAGGGACAAAAACCACTTTCTGTATCACTCGAGCGTGTCCGGCATGCCGTGCGCCCAGGCAGTTTGGTATTGATCATCAGTGATTTTTTCAACCTGGATGAACAGTGTCACCGTCACCTGTCACGCTTACGACAGCACAACGATGTGATCGGCTGCCAGGTGATGGACCCTGCGGAGGAGTCTCTCCCCGCGGGCAGGTTCCCCATTTCTGACGGCGATAACAGCGCCATGCTGGATACGCACCAGGAGCAGTCACGCCGGCAATTTGACCTGATGAGCAGTGAGCATGGTGAAATACCACGGCGTATGTTTCAGCGCCACAAATGCGGCTGGATGGTGTTAAAAACATCCGACGATCCAGTGGAAGTGCTGGGCCGTGAATTACGGCTGCTGGTAGGGCGTCGCGGATGAACCCGGATCTGTTATCACAGTTACGTGATATTCATTCGGCTGCACCTGTGTCGTGGTGGCCGCCAGCACCGGGTTGGTGGGTGCTGGGCCTTTTGCTATTGGTTTTACTGACATGGCTGGGTCGACGCGTTGTGGCGCGTTACAGGGTTCATCAACGCCGCAGACAGATGCTGGGGTGGATTGACCACTTGAATGCCAATGTCGACCCCCAAAACAATCCACAGGCCTATTTGTCAACTCTAAACCGCATTTTCAAACTGGTCGCGCTGAGGGCATTCCAAAGCGAAAATTGTGCTGCAATGGCCGGTCAGGACTGGGCAAACTTCCTGATGGAGAAAATGAATAATTCGCACTCGGCAGAGTCACTTGGTGTGCTGGCCTCGGGGCCTTATGACCCGGCCCCGAAGTTCGACCCTGAACTGATGTGTGAACTAACCCGTAACTGGATCAGGCAGCATGGCTGAAGAAACACTCACCACAGGTTTTGCCATCGCCTGGCCCTGGTTGCTTTTACTGGCGCCCGTACCGTGGTTGTTACGCGTATTGCTGCCGGCCTCGCCATCGGGTGATTTGCAGGCCTTGCGTGTGCCGTGGTTCTCGGCTGTAGCCGGGGGCAAGGCCGGCTGGATGCGCAGACCATTACTGGCCCTGGTGGCCACATTGGTCTGGTTACTTCTGGTACTGGCCGCGTCGCGACCGCAGTGGATTGGTGAAATTGAAAGTCTGCCGGTGACCGGGCGGGATTTGCTGTTGGCCGTTGATATTTCCGGCAGCATGGATACACAGGATATGGTCCTGAACAAGACAGCGGTCAACCGTCTGAAAGTCGTGAAAAAGGTTGCGGGGGAGTTTATTCAGCGACGTCACGGGGATCGTGTCGGGCTGATTCTGTTTGGTAGCCGCGCTTATCTGCAGACACCGTTAACCTTTGATACCGAGACTACGGCTACATTGCTGGACGAATCGGAAATCGGTCTTGCCGGACGTGAAACGGCCATCGGTGACGCCATCGGTCTCGCGGTCAAACGATTGCGGGATGATGCGGCAGCTGACCGGGTACTTGTCTTGTTGACCGATGGTGCAAACACATCCGGTGAAGTCCAGCCCTTGCAGGCATCCAATTTTGCCGCCCGTGACGGGCTGACCGTTTACACAGTAGGTGTGGGCGCAGATGAAATGATGGTGCAGGACTTTTTTGGCAGTCGGGTGGTTAATCCTTCTGCCGATCTTGATGAAGATACCCTGCGTGCGATTGCAGACCAGACCGGCGGACGTTACTTCAGGGCGCGTGATGCAGAGAGCCTTGAAAAAATCTACGAAATTCTGGATGAGCTTGAACCGGTTGAGAGCGATGTTGAAACCATTCGCCCGGTCGATGAGTTGTTCTACTGGCCCATGGGTATTGCTTATATCCTGGCATTGTTGGCAGGCCTGTTTTCGATCCGGCCATTCAGCTTGCGTGTGCTGACATCATAATGGATACATTGCCACTCCATTTCATACGTCCATTGTGGCTGGTCCTTGTGCCCGTGGCTGTTATTTTGCCCTTGGTATGGCGCCGATTACGTCGTCCTTCGGGTGACTGGAGCAAGGTTTGTGATAGGCACCTATTGCGCTGGTTAAGTGTTGGCAAGGCGGCAGCCAGGCCGTCCCGGTCCGGTCCGTGGCTGACAGGGCTGGTGTGGTTGCTTGCTGCCATTGCGCTGGCTGGACCGAGTTGGCAAAAATTGCCGGATAGCGCTTTTACATCACGCGACGCGCGTGTGCTGATTTTGGATCTATCCCTGTCCATGTTGTCCGAAGACCTGAAACCCAATCGGCTGGCGCAGGCGCATTTCAGGCTGTCCGATATGCTTGAAGCCACAACGGAGGGTCAGACAGGCCTGGTGTCTTATGCTGGAGATGCGTTTGTTGTCTCGCCGCTCACCAGTGATACCAATACCATCAGAAACATGCTGCCCGCCTTGCGTCCGGATGTGATTCCGGTTTCCGGCAGCCGGCCCGACCGTGCGTTGGAATTGGCGGCCAAGCTATTAAAACGATCCGGTATGGCCCGGGGTGAAATTCTGTTGATTTCCGATAGTGGCAGTCGCGCGGCCGCCAATGTTGCTGCGAGCCTGGCGAAGCAGGGGATTTTCACGTCGGTATTGGCTGTCGGTACCGTGCAGGGTGCACCGATTCCAAGTGGTGAGGGGTTCGTCAGTGACAGTAATGGCAATATCGTTGTTGCCCGTCTTGAGAGGAATGCATTGCAGGCTATAGCCAGTGCCGGTGGCGGGAGATACTCGGAACTCACAGCTGGCAGCACCGCAACTTCACCGTGGGCATCAGTCGAAGGAAATGAGTTTGCGCGCAAGGATGACGCTTTGGGTGAGCGTTGGAAAGACTCAGGGCCATGGTTGTTACTGGTCTTGTTGCCCCTGGTTGCTTTCAGTTTTCGCCGGGGATTGCTGTTTGTCATGCCATTGTTGATTTTACCCGGCCTGTTGCTTAGCACTGATGCAAAAGCAGGTCTGTGGGATGATCTGTGGGCTACCAAAGATCAGCAGGCCCAGGCCGCTCTCCGGGACGAACGCGCAGCAGATGCGGCGGTACTTGCAAAGAACCCGGAAATTGCCGGTGAAGCATTTTACCGGAGTGGCGATTTCGTCAATGCCGGTCAGTCATGGTCACAGGTGAAAGATCTGGCGGACAGCCATTATAACCGTGGTAATTCCATGGCCCAGATAGGAGAGTTTGAAACCGCCATCACTGCCTATGATGCCGCGCTTGCATTGGATCCGGAGATGGAGGATGCGATCTTCAACCGGGATCTGGTTGAGCAGATGAAGCAGCAGCAGGAACAGCAAGAGCAGCAAGAGAAACAGGACTCGGAAAGTGAGTCCGATGAAGAGCAGTCGGGCGACGAGTCTGAAGAAAGCGAAGAGCAGTCCTCTGAAGATCAGCAGGAGGGCGAGCAGGGCGAAGAAGGGTCTGAAGAACCCGAAGACGGTGAGGAATCAGGGGAGCCTTCGGAATCTGAAATGGAACAAAACTGGTCAGAAGAAGATGCACAGGCCATGGAGCAATGGTTGCGGCGTATTCCGGATGATCCAGGTGGGTTGCTGAGACGTAAATTTCGTAATCAGCATGAACGCCGGGGTGCACCCGCTGATGAATCTGAGACGTGGTAATCAGGAATGGAAAAGATGGTTTTTAGTCAAACACGCAAGCTGCTTGTAAAGCTGGTACTGGCCGTGGCTTTATTGCTGGTATATTCCCTGGCCCAGGCTGTTGCAGTCACGGCCAAACTGGATCGCAGTAGCGCGGTGGTAGGTGAGACAGTCACCCTGGTTTTGCAAACCAGCGATACCAGTCAGAGCCTGGATGCCGATTTTTCGGTATTGCAGGCGGATTTCGATGTGCTGAACCGGCGTTCAGAAACCCAGATGTCATTTGTGAACGGTACTCAAACAGCGAGCGTCCGCCTGGTGATTACGCTTGAACCAAAGCGGCAGGGTAATTTACTGATACCCGCTCTACAATTTCCCGGCGCCAGTTCAAACCCTCTGACTTTAAAGGTTTCAGCGGCACCGACTCTGGCTCCCGGCGCTGCCGAGCCGGTTTTTATCGAGGTGACAGTGCAGCCTGAACAGGGTCCGTATTATGTGCTTTCACAAATCAGCCTGATGGTCAGGATTTTCTACCAGGCTAACCTGACAGAGGCAGCGATCAATCCACCGGCACCTGCACAGGCCTCGGTACGATTGCTGGATGAGGTTCCGTACCAGTCGGATCGAAATGGTGAGCGTTACCGTGTGCTTGAGAGGCGTTATGCAATTTTTCCCGAACGCTCAGGTTCTCTGACCATCCCCGCCATGCAGCTCAGCGGACGTTTGATTGAAAGACCGTCAGATCGCTTATGGCAGCCGACAGTGCGCGGTCGTCGGGTACAGATTGAAAGCGAGCCATTGACACTGGAGATCAGCCCACGGCCCTCGTTATTCACAGGTGATTTCTGGCTGCCGGCGCGGCGGATCATCCTATCACAGCAAATTTCAGACAATGAAAAACTGCATGTTGGCGAACCGATTACACGCACGGTAATAGTGGATGCGGTGGGACTGGAGGAAAATATGCTCGAAGAGCCCGTTTGGCCGGAAGTACCCGAAGCCCGTATTTATCCGGACCAGCCACAAGGCATTAGCCGTGATGACGGGGAATGGGTTCTGGGTCACAAGGAGTTCCGCTATGCCATCGTTCCGGAGCAGCCCGGTGAACTGGTTTTGCCGGAGATCAGGCTGGACTGGTGGGACACGGTCGCAAATCAACAACGAACTGCCGTGCTGCCGGAGAACCGGGTCAATGTTTTACCATCCGAGTTGAGTACTTCGGCCAGTATGCCGCCGTCAGCAGTGAATGGCGTGTCTGAGGGTGCCACGGGTGTATCAGTTGAACATACGGGCTTGCCAGCCAATACAACGCTTTGGAAGGTCAGCACGGCGGGGTTTGCAGTTTTATGGTTACTGACCCTGTTTTTCTACTTCCGGCGCGGTGGAAAGGGTGCAGTACCGGCGGTATCAAAACGGTCTTTGTCACTGGGTGAGACCGAGTTGCTGAAACGTCTCCGACAGGCCTGCCGAAATAATGACGCTTCGGTAGCACGTAAAGATCTTGCCCAATGGATCCGAAATTATGCACCGCCAGCGCAACGCGGAAGTATGCGTGATTTTGGTTCAGCATGTGGTGATTCGGTGTTACAGATGGCAATTGCCGAGCTTGATTCAAGTGGGTTTTCTGATGATGCTGCCGGTTTGTGGAAGGGTGAAATATTGTGGCAAGCTTTCAAGCAATGGAAAGCCGGTATAAACAGGCCGCAAACGGCTAAAGTTGGTAAGAAACCAGACTTGTACGCACGCTGATTGAAGAAACCCGGGAATTATCAGGGGTTGGCTTTCATTACGAGGGTGTCGATCTTGTTGTCGGATAACAAACGACGCATATCGTCAGCTGCACGGGCTCCCTGGAAAGGTCCGATCCGCACCCTGTGCCAGGTCTGGCCATTAACCGTTACCTTTTGTACTGTAGCTGTTGAACCGAGCAACGCGAGTCTTGCTTTCATCTGTTCGGCATCTGTAGCATTGCGGAATGAACCAGCCTGCAAAATGTAGTTATCTTGGGTTTTTTCGACTGTCGTACTGGTTACCGGATCGGCCTTGTCGGCTTTGCGGCTTAATTCCTGCTCGGGAACGACCACTTCCATTTCAGGTAAAACCGTAAAAAAGTCATAGCGTGGTTTTTTGGGTTCGGCAATTTCATCTTCAACCAGTGCCGATTCGGTCTTCCCGGAGGCGCTACTGTCAACCGAGGGTAAATGCTGCTTAATTTCAGGTAAATACCCCTTGATCATCAGAAAAGCTGCAACACCCAGACCGATTAGAATGCCGCCGAGTAGCCAGAACCATGCGGGGATACCGCCTGAAGCTTTCTTTTTGGTTCCGCGGCGGTTACTGCCTGATCTACGCTTGGCTGGCATATTACATGGCTTCCGGTGCTGAAATACCGAGTAGTTCCAGGCCATCAGCCAGAATCATACGTGTGGCAAGTATCAGGTTCAGCCGCACATTCCTGATGTTTTCATCATCAACAAGAAACTGTTGAGAGTTGTAATAAGCGTGGAACTCGGTTGCCAGTGCCTGCAGATAGTGGGCAAGCTGGTGAGGCGCACGTAATCGTGCTGAAGACTCGATAATTTCCGGGTACCGGCTCAAGGCACGTAATAAGCGGGTTTCATTGGGCGTGGTCAACAGGTTAAGTGCGGCCTCGCCGATAGCTTGGTTGTGTGTTTCATCCATTTGCTCGAGGTTTCGGAATACACTGCAAATTCGTGCATGTGCGTACTGGATGTAATACACCGGATTCTCATTACTTCGTGATTTGGCCAGGTCGAGATCAAAATCCAGATGCTGCTCATGGGAGCGCATCACGTAAAAGAACCGGGCTGCATCACTTCCAACTTCCTCCCGCAACTCCCGCAGACTGATGAACTGACCGGAGCGCGTAGACATGGAGATTTTCTTGCCTTCACGGTAAAGGACGGCAAACTGAACCAGCAATATTTCAAGGCGGTCAGGGTCTTCGCCCAGTCCAAGTGCTGCAGCTCTCAGGCGGGCAATGTAGCCATGATGATCGGCCCCAAAAATGTAAAGCGCCTTTTCAAAACCACGTTCCATCTTATTTAGAAAATAAGCAATATCGGAGGCAAAGTAAGTTGTCCGGCCGTTTTCACGAATGATGACCCGATCTTTTTCGTCACCGAGTTCAGACGCGCGGAACCAGGTTGCTCCATCCTTCTTGTACAGATGTCCGTTTTCTTCAAGGCGTGCGATGGCATGTTCAATTGCGCCGGTGTCCTCCAGTTCCTTTTCCGAAAACCATTGATCAAATATGACCCCGAAGCCCGACAGGTCCTTTTGAATGTCTGTAAGAATACTGTTGACCGAAGTTTCAAAAAACGCCTCGTATCCTGCACTTCCCAGCATTTCCCTGGCCCGGTCAATGAAAGCATCAATATGAATTTCCCGGTTACCACCATCGGATTCATCAGGCGGTAAATCATCGGTGACGTCCTGCCCCTTAAAACGCCACTTGTCACCGGTCTCCTGGCGTACTTCACGGGCAATATTATAAATATAGTCACCACGGTAACCATTTTCCGGGAAACGCAGTTGTTCACCACATAGTTCCAGGTAGCGTAGCCAGACACTGACAGCCAGGATATCCATCTGCCGCCCGTTGTCATTAACATAGTACTCGCGTTGAACAGGGTAGCCGGAAGCCTGAAGAATGCTGGCCAGGCTGGCACCATAGGCGGCGCCGCGGCCATGGCCGACATGCAGGGGGCCAGTCGGATTGGCAGAAACGAACTCAACGGTAATTTCGTGCTTCGGGTTCGGTGGAACATGTCCGTATTTGTTACCCTGGTACAGGATATCTTTGACAACGGTGGTCAGTGCAACCTGGTTCATATAGAAGTTTATGAACCCGGGTCCTGCGATCTCCGCATGACTCACCTGGCGTGATCGCGGCATCTTGTCGATGATAATTTGTGCCAGTTCACGGGGTGGTTTGCCTGTACGCTTGGCAAGCACCATAGCAATATTGGATGCAAATTCACCATGTTCTGGTGTGCGTGTGCGTTCCAATTGAGGCGCAATATCGCAATCCTCGTTCAAGACGCCATCGCGTATCAGGTGCAAGAGAGCCTGAATCAATAATTCTTCGATGTGTTCTTTCAAGAAAAAGTCCTGTGAGCGGTTGCCTAAAGACAACACGAAAGCGATGTATTGTAAACGTTTGAGTCAGCGCTGAAAACGATTGGCGCAAGTTAGCTGTTAATTTGTCACCCATGACCTGCTGGCATCACAGCTGATATTTCCACCTTGGAGCCCCGCTTAGCCGCCATATCGTACCGGCCTGTGGATAACTCTGTGAGTAAAATCGGTTTGGGCATACAACTTATGGTGCGTGCTAAGATTGCCTCAACCCGGAGTTGAAAAACAAAATCATGGAAAGCTTTAAAATACATATAGATATACTGTGTTTCGTATAGTTTCATATCAACAAGCCCATTAAGCCTATGTTTCTTGCCTGGTGCCTATAACTGTGCATAACAATCAGGAGTGGCAGCCTCGTTGGCGGGTGGGAGATAGAAATAATGTACTTTTCACGCATAAAAATCTAAACCGTTGCATTAACTCATATAAATTTTCTCAAGCTTTTTTCCCAACCCGGTATTTGAGACTGCCAATATGTCTGGATTGATGTCTCTCGGATTATTTTTTGCCGCCGGTATTTCCCTGCTGGCGGGCTTTCCCGTTGCATTCACGCTGGCGGGTGTCTCACTGATTTTTGCCCTGATTGGTATCATGACCGGTAGCTTTGATCCGGCATTCCTGAGTGCGTTTCCCAGTCGCATATTTGGCATCATGACCAATGAAACGCTCATCGCAGTTCCTGTTTTTGTTTTCATGGGAGTGATGCTGGAGCGCTCAAAACTTGCCGACCAGTTATTACAGGCATTGGCACAATTGATGCGCAGGGTACCGGGTGGACTGGGTCTGGCAGTGATGCTGGTGGGAACCCTGATGGCCGCGAGTACCGGTATTGTCGGTGCAACTGTGGTCACCATGGGTTTGCTGTCCTTGCCGACCATGTTGCGGAATCAATATGCACCGTCCATTGCCACCGGCACCATCTGCGCTGCTGGAACACTCGGGCAGATCATTCCGCCGTCCATCGTCCTGATTCTGCTCGCGGATGTGTTATCCAATGCTTATCAACAGGCACAGATGCAAATTGGAATATTTAGTCCTGAGACGATATCAGTGGGTGAGTTATTCGCCGGTGCGTTGTTGCCGGGTCTGATCCTGGTGGGTCTTTATATGCTGTACCTGGTAATCCTGGCATTTCTCAGGCCAGAAGCCATGCCGGCGGTTGAGCAACAGGATGGCGAAGATGTCTCGCTTTTCAACCTGCTTGGCTTACTGGCCGGACCCTTACTGCTGATTGTGGCAGTGCTCGGCTCCATCCTGATGGGGTTGGCAACACCCACGGAAGCAGCGGCTGTAGGCGCAACCGGAGCCATGTTGCTGGCACTGAAACAAAAGCAACTGTCGGTAGCGACGCTGCGCGCTGTTGTTTATCAGTCGGCCAGGGTCAGCGCAATGGTGTTCATGATTCTGATCGGCGCTTCGCTGTTCAGCCTGGTGTTCCGGGGATATGGCGGTGATGAATATGTCCAGTCTTTACTGACAGGTTTGCCTGGTGGTCAGGCGGGGGCGTTGTTGATTGTCATGTTGGTTCTGTTTCTGCTGGGCTTTATCCTCGATTTCATCGAGATCACCTACGTGGTGATTCCTATCGTAGGACCGGTTTTACTGGCAATGGGTATTGATCCTATCTGGCTGGGTGTCATGATCGCCATCAATCTGCAAACATCTTTCCTGACACCACCATTCGGCTTTTCCCTGTTTTACCTGCGTGGTGTGGCTCCGCCGGAGATTGAGACTTCATCGATTTATAAGGGTGTGATTCCGTTCATCATAATTCAACTGTTGATGCTTGGATTGTTGGCCTGGTGGCCAAAGCTGGCAACGTGGTTGCCGGAGGCGGTTTATTCCTGACCGGCACTTTTTGCATGGAATGAATATCGGCACTGCTTTCGATTAGCAGTATATTGATTCGTTTGAATTTAATTTAAAGCTCGGGGCGCAGGTTCAGCAGGGTGCGTTCAGATATGTCAGTCCAGGGACTCACGATATCCATGTAGGCCTGAAACGAGGCAAAGATACGCCCCGTCAGCTCCGACTCCGTTGCCATTTCCTGTATAAACTCACTACTGATGGTTCCCAGTTGTTTTAGTACCTCATCAGGGAAGCGGCGTAATTCAACACCGTGATCATCAATCAGTTTCTTCAAGGCCACGCCATTGTTGTAGGTAAAGTCAGATAAGCCATCCATGACAGCGGCTTTGCAGGCTACCTCGACGATGGACTGCAGGTCTGCGGGTAGCGAGTTCCAGGCTTGCTGGTTGATCATGCATTCCAACCCGGCTCCGGGCTCCTGCCAGCCCGGATAGTAATAATATTTGGCCGCTCTGAACAAACCAAATGCAAGGTCGTTGTAAGGACCAACCCATTCAGCTGCATCTATGGTTCCGGTTTGTAAGGCCGTGAACAATTCGGCTCCGGGAATAGTGGTGGGTGTTCCACCAGCACGCTTGAGAATTTCACCACCGGGTCCCGGGATACGCATTTTCAGACCCTTGAGATCAGCGATGCTGTTGATTTCGCGGTTGAACCATCCACCCATCTGGGGACCTGAATTGCCTGCGAGGAAAGGAACAAGACCATGGGGTGAGTATGCTTCCTGCCATAGCTCAAGCCCTCCGCCATAGTAAACCCATCCATGCAATTCCTGCGCCGTCATGCCAAAAGGTATACCCGAGAAAAACTGCGCTTCCGGCACCTTGCCTTTCCAGTAATAGGTCGCGCTGTGGCCCACTTCGGCGGTGCCTTGCTTCACGGCATCAAAGACCTCGAATGGCGGCACCAGTTCGTTACCCCCGTAAACTTTGATCTTCAGTCGGCCGTTGCTGAGCTTGTTGATGGTTTCGGACAAGCGGTTGGCTCCGGTTCCCAGACCCGGAAAATCACGCGGCCATGATGTGACCATCTTCCATTCGAAACTCTCAGCCGTGGATTGGTTTTCGCAAGCGGTCTGTGTTCCTGCTTGCTTTCCACAGGCACTCAACAAACCTGTCGCTCCTGCCAGGCTTGCGGCGGTTACAAACTTTCTCCGATCCATGAATCAACCTCTTCCGGTTTGGATTAACCCGATTATTTTTTGAAGCACAATTTGTCTTGCTCAAAATAAATCAGGCGCTTCTTAATGGTATAGTGAAAGAAGGAAGTCTATATGAGATCAGAAATTCATGAAATCAGAAGATACTTCAGAGACAAGGCAGTTACTTACGGAGTTACGGGAAGAGCACCGCGACCTTGACCTGGCGATCAATCGTATGGCCATGGACCCGAGGCAGGATCAATTGCACTTGCGGAGACTGAAAAAACGCAAATTGAAACTCAAGGACTGGATCACGAGGTTGGAATCCAGGTTAATACCTGATATGGACGCCTAGTGTAGTGTCCTGTATTAAGTGACGATTAAGCGAGACGAGAAAGTATTGGCTGCACCAAGAGCAGGCACTTGAGGCGAGGCGCGTCTCGCAGGGTCCTTGCCAAGAGGCGTCACTCGTTGAATCCTCGCGTCGTTACTCGGCCTGATCGGCCACTTCCGTAAACGGAGTCTGGCGGTCAATTTCCAACCTGATCCCTTCGCCCAGAATAAATTTTGCGTCTTGACTGATCTGTTCCAGGCGCTCGTCAAACACCAGCTTGTTATCATGGTTGGGTGACAGGTAACCGATGCTGCGCAGTTCTGCGATAAATTGTTTGAACAAGGCCTTGTCGTAAAATTCAGGTGCATTGAATTCATGCAACATCGATATTCTCTGGGCCGTTTGAATACATAGTCTCTCAAGCTCCCCTCTGCTCAACACGCCCGAACCATACCTCGCCAAAATTGAAATGGTGATCAGGTAGCGATGTATTGTTTGTAATAGGCTGTGCGCGAGGACGTTGAGTTGCAATACTGCTTCGGGGTTATCTATCGCCCGTGACAATGTTTCTCCGTCGGTCTTGCGGATCAGCAAGCCTCTCTCAACAAGTTGCTCAACAGCATCATCCAGTGCCTTGGTGATCTGACGTTGTCCCCAGGGTATGAACAACTCGGCCTGCAAGAATGGCTGCATGATGATTGCGAACTTGTGCAGGTGTCTGACCAGGAAATTACGGTGTTCTAGGAAACAACAGGCAACCAGCGAGGGCAGTGCCACAAGGTGTGCAATATTGTTGCGGAAAAAAGTCTGGCTTACGGCACGATCGGGAAGAATGGAAATGACATCGCCCAGGTCGTGTTCCTGACGATGCAGGATTTTCATATCAAATCCATATGCGATGATTTCTTCTGCGCTCTTTTGAGTTACTGTGACTTGTTCCGGTGTCGGTTTATGATTTAACAACACCTGGTAAAGCGTGATTTGTCTTTCCAGTTGTTTCTCACCCATGGCATGACGGGGTGTACCCAGCAAGGCCAGTGCAAGCAGGTTCACCGGGTTAACATCGGCGCCAGCATTAATATTGGTCATGATCTTCTGACCAAGCCCTTCTATGACGTTATTTAGCCAGTCGGGTCGCCTGGCTTCCTTACGGATGGTTTCCTGCCATTGCGGGTCTTGTTGGTTGAGTAGATCATCAAGAAATATGGGTTCGCAAAGACTGACATGGGCCTTGCCATAATTGTGCCGGGCTAATCTAAATATTTTTCCAAGATCAGAAAATTTTTCAGACCGTTTGGCTTTCCCGGACAATTCCTTGTTGTAACTATCACCTTCTGCCAGGCGCTCGTAACCGATGTAAACCGGTTGAAACATAATTGGCATCACGGGTGCGTTCAGGTAGCTTCGGACTGACATGGCCAGCATGCCGGCTTTCGGTGGCAATAAGCGACCGGTGCGACTGCGGGTGCCCTCAATAAAGTATTCAATCGAGACACCCTGGGTTTGGATCATGCTGAGATATTCATGAAAAACGGCGGCGTAAAGTTTCTGAGAGCGGAAAGACCGGCGCAGGAAAAATGCCCCGCAACGCCGCATAAGGGGGCCGACCAGTGGCAGGTTCAGATTGATACCTGCAGCAATATGGGGTGGGATAAACCCGTGTTCATGAACCAGGTAGGATAACAGCACATAATCGAGATGGCTGCGATGACAGGGTACATAAATGACTTCATGACCCAGTGAGTTGTGTTGAAAGTCATCAAAATTATTGACCTTGATCCCGTTGTAAATGCGATTCCACAGCCAGGAAATAAGGCTCTCTGCAATGACAATGGCTGAGTAGGAGTAATTGGCTGCGATTTCACGCACTAATTTTACCGCCTGGCGGCGTGCCTGATCCTGTGTTATCCCGGCACGTCGTGCTTCTTCTTCCGTAGCTGCACGAACCGTGGGTGAATTGACAACCTGTTCAACCATGGTGCGGCGGTGAGAAAGGTCCGGCCCTATGGCAGCGGTTCTTACACGTTTGAAATGCACTCTGAGTATGCGGGAGACCTTTCTCAAGGCAACGGGTGAATCCAGACCTTCGGCGGCCAGGTCTTTCAGGGAGATCGGTCGACTGAACTGGAGAAAGGTTCTACGGCCATTGACCAGCGTGCTGAAGAAACGACGAAACCGCCCGCCAATTTCCCAGTTCTCCGTAAAAATGACACGTGTTAAACCGCTATCCTTACTTGGCCTATGGCCCACCAGTACTGTCACGGGAACCAGTTGAATATCCAGTTCCGGATTGGCCCAGTTTTTTTTGATCATCAATTCCAACATTGCGGAATGACTTCGTGGGTCCGGGCTGCGGAACAAAAGACCTTTAAGTCTCTTCAGGACGGCGTAGGACCGGACCGGACTTTCCGGAATATCGGCCACTGGCAATAAGGGCCGGGCCAGTTTTTGTTGTTCGCAATACTTGTCGAGGATCAATACGGATGACAAGGCATATGAATCCATGATGTAACAGACAGGTCTGTCACCATTGCTGCCGGTATTTCCATCGGGATCCGTCTTGATGCGCGGTTTGACCCAAAGCCCGAGAATAGTCCGCAGGAGCAGAAACCAGCGAAGTTTCAATTCGTCCATCAAGTTTAGTTTTGTGTTTTGCTTACCCATCGGTTCAAGTTTTGCTTGTCAGGAAGCTATTTTAGCTTGGATTTACGAACACGCATAAAAAAACCGGGCTAGACACGAGGTCTGCCCGGAAAATCCGGCAGAGCCGGAGAGGATCGCAAAACTGAAAAAATTAAAATTTATTTTTCTATTAATTACTTATGGGCGTATCGTAATGTGAAACATTAACAAAAGTCAACACCCGCTGACAGGGTCGGGGGTGTCTTTGTACGACTAATCGCTTTAAAAGTAAAGTCTTCTGCCCGGTTCAGGGGCTCAAAAGCGCCCGGGCAATGTCTGTTTGTATGGATTCTGCGGCTGCAGCCGGGTCGTTGGCGGTTCGAATGGGCCTGCCGACAACCAGGTAATCTGCCCCGTCGCGAATGGCCTGGTATGGTGTCATGACACGTTGCTGATCGTCATCATTGTGAATGGGCCGGATGCCGGGACATACTGTGATCAGGCGGGGGTCTGCATGTTCACGCAGGGCGCTGACCTCGAGACCTGATGAAACCACACCATCACAGCCAAGGGCCAGCGCACGTTTTGCACGTGACAAAACGAGTGTGCGCGCATCACATTGAAAACCGAGATCATCAAGGTCACCCTGGTCTAGACTGGTCAATGCGGTGACGGCAAGTATTTGCATGTTGCCCTTGGCATCGGCAGCGGCTTTGAGCATGCTGTCGTTACCATGTACGGTACAGAAATCGACTTCATGAAGAGCCAATTGCCGGACGGCAGCGGCGACGGTCGCGGGAATATCAAACAACTTCAAATCCGCGAATACTTTTTTGCCCTTACCCTTGAGTTCCGCCATGAGCTCAAAGTAGTGACCGGATAGGAACACTTCCAGACCCAGCTTGTAAAATTCAACTGAATCGCCCAGCCGGGAAATTAGTGCCTGTGCTTCTTCGAGGTTTGGCACATCAAGTGCAAAGATCAATCGTTCGCGATTGGGAATTTGGGTGTTAACTGTCTGCATGATTAGCCCCCTGGCTTTGATCGTTACGTAGAAATTCAGTGATATGGGCAGCGACTTGCGGTGCTTGCTCCATGTGGAAATGATGATGCCCGTCGTTCATGACATGCCTGCAGTCGTTGATGGCTGAAATGCGCTTATGTGCCCTGTCTTTGCCAAAATAATCGATAAGCCCCGGCGATGTGATCACCAGCGTAGGAGCTTGGATGGCGGCCAGCAAATCCAGTGCCTGTTCATCACCCGGTAACTGTGGAGAACGCCAGTTCAGACGCGGGTCGGTGCGCCACTGGTAATAGTCTCCGGTGTGTTCCAGTGCGCGCTGGCAAAGCAGACGCGCGGCATCATCGCTTAGGGGTGACTTCTTTTGACGGGCTTGTATGGCAGCTTCGACCGATTCATAGGGTCTCAGGAAACCGCGTGCTTTACGAACTGACATGATCGATTGATGCAACTGACGCGCCGCCTGATCGGCAGGCAGCGTCAATACGCCCAGGGCATCCAGCAGCACCAGGCGATTAACCCGTTCGGGTAAGGCCGCTGCAAGACAGCTGGCCACACCTCCACCCATCGAATGACCGATCAAGTGGCATTGATCCCAGCCCAGCTCGTGCATAGCTTCATCGACATCAAACAGGTAGTCGGTGAAATAGTAGTGACTGGTATCGGGCCGGTGCGAGGAAAAACCATGACCGGCAAGGTCGAGTGCCAGAAGATCAAAACCCTCCAGGAAGGGTGCCAATGGAACAAATGATGCGGCATTGTCCAGCCAGCCGTGCAGACTCAATACCTTCGGCGCCCCGGGCTGGGACCAGTGCAGGCCCTCCAGGGTTCCCCATGACAGTTGGATGTTGACTGGAGTCGCTTTCACGAACGGGTCAGGTTTGCATAGGCCACCACCAGCCACTTGGCGCCCGCACGGTTAAAATTAACCTGTACCCGGGTGTGTTCACCCGAACCTTCGAAGCTGATGACGGTGCCTGTGCCAAACTTCTTGTGGTTGACGGTTTCTCCCAGGCGGAATGGCCATTCCTGTTTGATGTTGGATGATTTCGGATACGCCGGGGTCCTGGCACCAACCCAGGGTCGCTGGACCTGCATGCGCGGGCGAATTTCCTGTATTAATTCCGATGGAATTTCATTCAGAAACCGCGATGGCCGGCAATGGCTCTCCGAACCAAACATACGCCTGACCTCGGCGTGGCTGAGGCAGAGGTGCTCGCGGGCGCGTGTAATCCCCACATAACAAAGACGGCGCTCTTCTTCGAGACGACCGCCGGACTCCATAACACTGCGTTGGTGCGGGAACAGGCCATCCTCCAGGCCCACGATAAATACCATTGGAAATTCCAGGCCCTTGGCAGAGTGCAGCGTCATCAATTGCACACAATCATCCCATGCCTCACCCTGGGTTTCTCCAGCCTCCAGTGACGCATGGCTCAGGAATGATTGCAGGTCGTTCATACCGGCGTCTGCGTCCTCGACGGGCAATACGAATGCCGTTGCTGCATTGACCAGTTCGCGCAGGTTTTCAACCCGCGACTCCATCTTCTCAGAGGGCTCTTTTTCATAATGACTGACCAGTTGGCTGTCTTCTATGACACCCTGAACCTGGTTGCCCAGTGTGTAGTTCTCCATGCGCTCCCGCATATCAGTTATCAGGCTCATAAAGACGTGCAGAGCAGTGAGAGCCCTCGCAGGCAGGAGATTTTGCCGTGCACATTCCTGTGCCGCCTGCCACATGGGCAAACTGCTTTCGCGGGCCTGCAGACGCAGTATCGAAATCGTCTTCTGGCCAATGCCACGGGTTGGTGTATTGATCACACGCTCGAGTGCGGCATCGTCATTCGGGTTCTGGATCAGTCGCAGATAGGCCAGTGCATCCTTGATTTCTGCGCGCTCGAAAAATCGTTGCCCGCCATATACACGATAGGCAATGGATGCCTTGAGCAGATATTCTTCGAACAGCCTTGATTGCGCACTGGTGCGGTAAACGATGGCGGCCTCATTGGCACGGCGGCCTTTGCCCAGCCATTGTTCTATCTGTTCAACGACAAAACGGGCCTCATCCTGTTCATTGAATGCTGAGTAAAGCGTGATAGGAGCGCCTTTTTCATCGGCGGTCCAAAGCTTCTTACCCATCCGGTCTTCGTTATTGGCAATTAAAGCATTGGCCGCTTCGAGAATGTTCCCGCTCGAACGGTAATTCTGTTCCAGTTTGACGACCTGTACATCCGCGAAGTCACGCCGAAAGTGCTGCACATTTTCAACCTGCGCGCCACGCCAGCCGTAGATTGACTGGTCGTCGTCACCCACGACCAGGACGCTGCCATTATCCCCGGCCAGCATGCGTATCCAGGCATACTGGATGGAGTTGGTGTCCTGAAATTCATCCACCAGCAGATGACTCAAACGGTTGCGGTAGTGATCCAGCAATGAGGGGTGATTCAACCATAGTTCATGTGCGCGCAGAAGCAAGTCTGCAAAATCAACCAGCCCGGCCCGATCGCAACTGGCCTGGTAAAGTTCATAGATTCGTACCCACTGGGCAGTCATCGGATTACCCATGTGCTCGATAGCGTCCGGTCTCTGGCCTTCATCCTTGCGCGCGTTTATATACCACTGAGCCTGTCTCGCTGGCCAATGGGCTTCATCCAGCCCCTCCTCCTTTATCAGGCGGCGGATTATCCGGTGCTGGTCGTCTGAATCCAGAATCTGAAAGTTTTCCGGAAGACCGGCCTCTTGCCAATGCATACGCAGCAAACGGTGGGCGATGCCATGAAACGTTCCGATCCACATTGAACGGGTGGATACCTGCAACAGGTCCTGCGCACGCTGACGCATTTCACCGGCCGCCTTGTTGGTAAATGTCACGGCCAGGATGCTGTGGGGTGATACGTGCTCAACCTGTATCAGCCAGGCCAGGCGGTGGATTAATACACGGGTTTTGCCGCTGCCGGCACCGGCCAGTACCAGCGTATGTTTTGATTCGGTGGTGACAGCTTTTCGCTGTGCTTCGTTCAGTTCATCCAGCAGGTGGGATACATCCATGTTTTATCAGACCCCACCAGCAATTTCAGGATGTTCCCTTGCAATTGCCCGGTAGCCAATGTCACGTCTGAAAAAGGCACCATCCCAATGGATCTGATCGCAGCCTGAGTAGGCTGCTGTCGCTGCATCCAGCACGCTGTCGGCCATCGCACAAACACATAATACCCTGCCACCTGAGGTAACTGCCTGGCCATCAATCAAATCGGTACCGGCATGGAAAACCCGGGTTTCGGCCCGGTTTGCCATATCCAGACCCGAAATCACATGACCCTTTGAATAACTCTCAGGATAGCCGCCTGCCGCCATGACCACGCCCAGGGCAGGCCGTGGATCCCACTTTGCGTTCACCTGATCCAGTTTTCCATTAACGGCAGCAAGACACAATTCTGCCAGGTCGGATTGCAGGCGCATCATGATGGGTTGAGTTTCGGGGTCACCAAAACGGACGTTGAACTCTAGAACCTTGGTTTCGCCCTCGGGTGAGACCATCAGTCCGGCATATAAAAACCCGGTAAATGGCATGCCTTGCTCGGCCATACCGCGAATGGTCGGCCGAATGACGCTGTCCATGGCGGTTTTGTGAAGCTCATCGGTGACAACCGGTGCGGGTGAATAAGCACCCATACCACCGGTGTTGGGGCCGAGGTCGCCCTCATCCCGTGCTTTGTGATCCTGACTGGTAGCCAATGGAAGTATATGCTCGCCATCTGCCATAACGATAAAGCTGGCCTCCTCGCCGGTAAGAAACTCCTCGACGATGACACGGTGCCCGGCTTCACCAAATGCATTGCCCGCAAGCATGTCTTTTACGGCTGATTCCGCCTCTTCGATGCTCTTGGCGATGATCACGCCCTTGCCTGCGGCCAGACCGTCCGCCTTTACGACGATGGGTGCGCCTTGCTGATGGATAAATGTAATGGCCTCATCAATATCGGTAAAGTTCCCGTAGGCCGCGGTAGGAATACCATTGCGGGCCATAAAGTCCTTGGCGAAGGCCTTCGAGCCTTCAAGCTGTGCGGCTGCAGCGGAAGGACCGAAACAGGCCAGACCTGCCGCCGTAAAACGGTCAACAATACCCGCTACCAATGGTGCCTCGGGACCGACGATGGTCAAGTTGATTTGTTGTTCCCGGGCAAAGGCGATCAAGGCATCTATGTCATCGCCTGCCAATGGCACGTTTTCCACCTTTTTCTCAAGCCCGGTGCCCGCGTTGCCTGGTGCTACATAGACGATTTCCACTTGTTCTGACTGCGCAACGCGCCATGCCAGGGCATGTTCGCGACCACCGCTTCCGATAATAAGTACTTTCATTGATTAGCCCAATATCCTGATTTATCTGTTTCTTTTATCTGTGCATACCCGATTTTACTGCTTCACCCCATGGATACGGGAGGTAGAGTATCGCACGGCAGTATTACCGGGAAGGTCATGTTCAACCCGACAGGGTCCTAATGCCGGAAATGACGCACGCCGGTAAACACCATTGTTAATCCGTGTTCGTTGGCTGCTGCGATGACCTCATCATCACGCATCGAGCCACCCGGTTGGATCACTGCCTTGATTCCAGCTTCAGCGGCGGTATCAATTCCGTCCCTGAATGGGAAAAACGCATCAGATGCCATCGCAGAACCCGCGAGATCTAGTCCGGCATCGCCGGCTTTCCAGCGTGCAATCCGGGCCGAGTCCACGCGGCTCATCTGACCTGCACCCACACCGAGTGTACGTCCACCGGCTGCGTAAACAATCGCATTGGACTTGGCCATACGGGCCACTTTCCAGGCAAATAACATATCAAGCCATTCCTGTTCTGTTGGCTCGCGGTCACTGACACAGCGGCAATCTTTCCGGTCAACACGGTCAGCGTCCTTTTGTTGCACCAGCAGTCCACCTGATACCCGCTGATAATGCATGGCCGGGGCGGTGTTTTGTTGAGAGCTGCTACGCAGCAAACGAACATTCGGTTTGCCTGCAAACGTCCCCAGGGCGCCATCAGTGAAGTCGGGCGCGATAACAACTTCAACAAACTGCTTCTCCGTGATCACCGTGGCAACCTCGGTGTGAACCCGCTGATTGAAAGCAATAATGCCGCCAAAGCTGGACACTGGATCAGTAGCAAATGCCTTCAGATAGGCGTCTACATTATTGTCACCCAGTGCGATGCCACAAGGGTTGGCGTGCTTAACAATAACACAGGCCGGTTTCTGGCCGAATTGACTGACGCATTCCTGTGCAGCATCAGCATCGTTGATATTGTTGTAGGAAAGTTCCTTGCCCTGAATTTGCTCGGCGGCAGCAATACCAACTGGCTCGACACCGGACTCCACATAAAAAGCAGCCGACTGATGGGGGTTTTCACCGTAACGGAGTTCCTGCCTGCTTTGGAACTGTGGCGTGATGTATTCCGGAAGAGTATGGCTTAACCCGCCGTCAACGTTCCGGCGGCTGAGATAGGCTGCGACGAGACCGTCATAACGGGCAGTATGGGCAAAGGCCTTAGTTGCCAGGGTAAATCTTGTGCTTGCTGATACCGAACCGGCGGCACGCAATTCACCTGCGATCTCATCATAGTCATAAGGGTCTACAACGACCGAGACACGGGCATGATTTTTGGCCGCTGCGCGCACCATCGCAGGACCGCCTATATCGATGTTCTCAATGGCGTGTTCCAGACTGCAGTTTGTATCTGCTGTAACCGCTTCAAATGGATACAGGTTGACGACCACAAGATCGATGGGCGGGATGTTCTGTGCTTGCATGACAGCCTTGTCCTGCGAACGGCCCAGAATACCGCCATGAATACGTGGGTGCAGCGTTTTGACACGGCCATCCATGATTTCGGAAAATCCAGTAAAATCGCTTACACCGGTTACCGCAAGACCCTCCTGGGCCAGCAGGTTTTGCGTGCCGCCGGTGCTGAGTAAATGAAAATCAAGATCCAGTAATTGCCGGGCAAAATCTACCAGGCCGGCCTTGTCTGAAACGCTAATCAGCGCGTACTTTTTTGTTGAAGGCATTGTTGGGCTCTATGTGTTTGGAAAAAGGTCTGTGTCGTGGCCTTGTGCTGAACACCCGGTCATGCCCGAGTACGTTCCCGCTCAACGACCCGGCCGGATTATCTTGCTCGATGGCACTTTTATTGAGTACCGCTGTATCTTGGTGCGCAAGGTGTTGCGGGTAATACCAAGCATGCCGGCAGCCCTGGATTGGTTTCCGCCGGTGCGTTTTAAAATTTCTTCGATCAGGGGTGGTTCGATTTCAGCCAAC
>Ga0055584_100001713_pt1 | contig 21549 bp, 14 predicted proteins | sample OSDHelmetaG_FD_58716 | JGI IMG/M metagenome (GOLD analysis project Ga0055584, IMG submission 58716) | Pelagic marine sediment microbial communities from the LTER site Helgoland, North Sea, for post-phytoplankton bloom and carbon turnover... | ecosystem: Environmental > Aquatic > Marine >...
TACAGAAAGAACAGAATCCATCAGAAAGATGGCTACATTCTTGCCTGTAACTGACGAGCTATTAAGTGATGTTTCTGGTATCCAAGGATATGTCAACTCACGTTTATCAACAATGATGAAGTTGAACATGGACAACCAACTTGTTAATGGTGACGGAAGCGCTCCAAACCTAACTGGTGTATTGAACAAATCAGGTATCAATACATTTGACTATTCTTCATATTCTGGAGAATTAGCAAAATTAGGTCAAATTTATCAAGCAATCACAGAAATCAGAAAAGATGCATTCGTTGAACCAGATTCAATCGTTATGCACCCATCTGACTGGTACGAAATCGTAACAGCTGTTTCAGACTTTGCAGGAACATCTTCAGCAGGTTATGCTGCTAAGAATCCTCTATTTGTCGTAGCAGGTGGATTTGGTGCTGATGCTGCTCCAAGAATTTGGGGTCTCAAAGTTGTTCCTTCAACAGTTATTGCAACTGGAACAATGTTGATTGGTAAGTTTGGTGGTGGCGACGCTGCTCAAGTAATTATGAGAGAAGGCGTTGACCTAGCTGTTTCCGACAGCCACAGCGATTTCTTCGCAAAGAATCAACTCGCAATTAGATTAACTATGCGACTTGGTTTTGCGATTTATCGTCCAACAGCATTCTGTTCTATCACAAACGTATAGGACTAATTGGTTTAATAAGGGCGGATTTGTATTCGCCCTTAAAACCAGAGGAGTAAAAATGAACCCAGAAGACAAAAAAAACCAGCTGCAAATGTTTGGTATGATTATTAGAGACAAAGATTTTTTTAAGAAAGCCGATAAAGTTTTAGAGCAATTTAAGATAAAAGCAAATATAGAAGTTGCTACAGAAAAAGAGAAAAAAAATGCCGAGGGGTAGGCCTAAATCCTATCGAATGGGTGGTCGTGTTAGACCACGTAAAAGTATTAGAAGACAACCTAGGAGAAGATAAACTATGGGCTATGGAAAATATAAACCAAAGAAGGGACCTAAAAAACCCAAGAAGCGTGGAAAATAGAGTAGGATAGATTATTATGTATACAATACCAGAACAAAATATTTATAAATTACCTGACGGTAAGATTTGGAAAGGTGTTCCAGCTGATTTACCATCAAGTGGCGCAGACTTGATTGCTAAAGCAGGAAAAGAATACCCTACAGAATGGTTAAAAGAGCAAGGCGCATTAGATGCTCCTAAGAAAAAAGCTCCTGCTAAAAAAGCAGAGCCTTCAAAAACTAAAGCTCAAGAACCAGTCGAAAATAAAGCTGTCAAAGTAGAAAAAGAAGACAAGTAAAACGGAGGTCTAAAAAATGGCTTTCTGTACTGCTGCAGATGTTGAATCTTTTGCGCAGATAAACTTTAACTCTTCGTTAGAAACACATTTAACAAATGAATTAATTCCTATTGTTGAGGATGTAATTCGTGATTATGTAGGTTATGACATTGATTATGCTACTCATACTGAAACTATGTCAGGAAACCAAACAAGAGAACTATTCTTAGAGCAAAGACCAGTCGTTGCTGTTAGCTCAGTTGTTGAAGATGGAAATACTCTAACTTATGGAAATCAAGAAGAATTTCTTTGGTATGACAATGGTAGAATTAGAAGAATAGGAAGTAGATGGTCTTTTGCTTATCCTGACAATATAGTGATTACTTATACAGCTGGATATGATACTGGCGGAGGAACAGGACCTGCTTTACCTAGAGCTTTCAAAGTAGCAACAGCAAGAGCTTCTGCTAGAGTTTTAGAAGCATCCTTAGTTCTATCTGCACAACAAGAACCTGGTGAAATTAAAGCACATTCAGCAACTGAAGCTTCAAACTTTACTGCAGCCGACTCTGAATCCTTAGGTGATTATTCTGTACAATATGTAGGAAATATAGGAATGAACTCGATAGCTATACTTTCTGCTGCTGACCTACAACTTCTTGGTAAATATAGAAAAAATTTCTTTATCTAATTAGAATAGGCATATGCCTACAAGAAAAGCACCACAACCCGAAGAAGCTAGAAAGCTTTTTTTAACACACCCCAATAGAACCCTACAACAATGGGCTAATTTATGGGGAACTTCTGCTGAACGAGTAAGACAAATACGACATGAGTCAGGTGTTGGTGCCGTATTTAAAGTTGACATGCAAGTAGTAAATCAAGTTGCCGAAAAAATATCTCTTGGAATATTCACTCTTGCTAATAGAGATTTATATAAAGATTTACCTGTAGGATTTGAAGCATTCAAAACTTGGATTAGAGATAACGAAGAAGTACAAAATATTATTAATGAAGCTCAATACAAAGCCAAAAAAATAAAACTTAACCCATCAAATAAATTATGTATATTATGCAAAACAGAAAAATTAGTTCAAGAATTTAAAAAAAGTCAAAAATACAGTGATGGCTATGTAAAAGTTTGTATAGAATGTTCAGCTAATCATGACTTTGCTACAAAGGTAGATAGAAAAACTTGTTTTAAATGTAAGAAAGAAAAGTCAAAAAAATCTTTTACTTCAAACAAGAATTTTAAAGACGGTTTAGTACCATTCTGTAAAACTTGTAAATCCAACATGCGTAGGAACAAAAGGACATTAAATAGTAAAGTTACTGATAATATCTAATGTATGGTAGGTCAACTAAAAAAAGTATTATTTGAAGACAAAATAAACGTACAAAGGTTAGACCAAGCTACTGTAGATGAAAGAGGCGAATTATCAGATACTTGGAGTAATCAATTTACTAATCTTGCTTGTAAAATAGTAGAACAAGGAGAAACAGAAAATAGAGACGGTAGGAATACTGTAATAAAACAGTTTATTATCTATGTACATGGTGACTCAGCTATAAAAGCTAGTGATAGATTACAAGATGTAGTTGATTCAGATTTATACTATGAAATAGATAGTGTAAGACGTTCAAAAAGTAGGCAAGGACGGGTTCTTTCAACAATCATTAATGCCCATACGTTTGAGTAATGGCTTTCGGGCTAAGTAAAAAGTCTGGTGTAGCACTTTATCAATCTCCTTCACAGAGAAAAGATAACAGTAAAATATACTTATTTAAGTCCTTATCCGGTCTTAAAAGAAAAGACAAAATTTATGCAATAGGTTATAACTTAACATCTGCGGCAGCAATATTACCAGGTTTTGATGTTGGTATGATTGGTGCTGCTCCTTACTTTATTGGTCAACTTTCAAATAACGCAGCTTCTATAAAAAAAGCTTTCCAAGGTGACTTAAGTGCATTAACAGGTCGAGGTAGATTTTTAGGTGGTGCAAGTTTTGTAAACAGAGCAGCTTCAGGTTTATCATCGGCACTATCTTCACCTACAGGCGTTGGTGCTGTTGACAGAGCAGCAAATATTTATGTAGGTCAGCAAAAAGCTGCATTCTTACATTACACAAGAAATATGGGTAAAAAGGAACAGCTTAAAGTTTTCGTTGAAGCTATAGGTGACGGTAAAGTTTTTGATAAAGAAATTCAGAAACAAGCTCAGTTAGCAGTAAGAGGTAATGTATTTGCTAAATGGAAAGCTTTAACATATTACAAAGCTATAAAAACAGCACCAGACCCTTGGCGTGACAATCCATATATTCAAGCAAGAGAAGCTAGAAGAAATCAAGAAATGAAACAAAAAAAGTTTAGAAAGACTGTTGTTAGTGAACCTCATACTGAAAATACAGATGCTCATGTATTAGAACTTATGAACATGTCGGACTCAATGTTTCAAGAAAGAAACGCTATTGAGTCTACTGCAAAGGTTTTAGCTATAAATGATTTGTTAACTGCTGAAGGTGTAACGTTTAAAAAATCTTCAAATGCTAAAGAACTTATGAAACAATTTGGCGCCAATGAAAAATTTAGGAATCAAAAATTTACACAAAAAGGTAGTGATAAATTTGATAACTTAACTTATAGAAGTCTTTTAGATAGTGTAGACAGACCAGAAAAGAAAAGTACATTAGGATTTAGAGGTGCTAGTGCAGATAGGCTTAAAAGAACAAAAGGTTTAGAAACTAATCCGGATACAAATCAATTTACTACAAATCTAGCAAAAGAAAAACATGACAAAGCTTTTCTTAGTTTTTTAAGCAGTAATAATACTTTTAATAGCTTTAAAGGTGACTCTGCAGCAGAAATATTAAAAGTAGCTACAAATATACCTGCTAATCCTCAAGTAATACAAGCATTTAATAATTATGCAACAAAGATGGGACGAGTCGGTATGAATTTAAGTGATGGTTCTGGAATGGGACAAATAACTCAGGGGATTTTTTCTATACTGTTTTCAGGTAACATGTCATCTAATGAAACTTCATCTACAAAACTTGCAGCAGATTTGTCTAGAGATTTTTCTGCATTACAAGAATTAACTGGAGAGATAGGTAGAGCAGGTTTTGAAGATATTGCTGATGATATATTAAATGTTATAGACCCAAAAAAAGTTTTAAGAACAAGTGGCTCTTTTAGTGAGGCATCAATCCCCAGTTCTCATTTTATGGAGGCAAGAAAAGAATTAATTCAAGTAAAGTCTGATTACAATCAAAATTTTCAATACGGTTCTGTATTTAATGAAGCTGATAGGTTAATTAATAAAACTCCAAATGCTGATATTAGATTAACAGAATTAAATTTAACAGATAGTGATGTAAGTGGTCTTGATGACTATATAGAAAGAAAGCGTCGAATTGATAAAACAATCAAAAAATATCCTATATCAAAAAGAGAGTTTATAGAAAACAGTCAAAATTCAAGACGAAAAAGAGCTGAGATAGCTAAAAACGTAATGAAAGCAAATATGGGAGATTTAGGAATAGCAGGTTCTGGAAACCGTAATAATGAGTTTATTGATAAATTTGTAAATAGTGTGGCTTTAAAAGATGAAAAGATGTTTTCCCCTGATGGTAAACCAATAAATACGGATGAATATGGTAAAAGAATGAATCAGAAACTTGAGCGAGAAATTACAAAATTTATTGAAGAGGGAGTACCTACTGAACAGATAATAAATCATGTAGAAAAAGAATTTAAAAAAAGTCAAAAAAATTACAAAAAACAATTTAATACTAAAATTCCTCCTGTAACAGATTATGATGATTTCTCAACTCACACACCAGATAAATTTCCTGATAGTAATAAAGAAGTTAGAAGAGGTCAAAGCACTTTTGTACATTCTCATAACAATTATGTTCCATCTCAAAAGCATATTATTGAGGCTATTCACATGCACAATATTGAACTTAACGGTAAGAACGAAGAAGATGGAAGTGGTTTTGTATTTAGGGAACAAGTATCTTTTGGTGGTCAGCAAGAGAAATCTACAACTGCTGACAAAATTAGAGATGCTGTTTCAATAGAGTTTGGTGGACCTGCCACAGACAATCAAGGTAAATTAAAAAACAGAGGAGATAGAATGTTTTATCTTCCTAGTTTTTTTATAGGTACTGCTGCTTCAGAAGCTGCTGCATTTTTAGGTATTTTTGATAAAGGTTCAACATTTAAAGCTAGTGCTAGTAAAGCAGGTATTCATAACGCAGTATTTAGAATGAGTGATGAGGGTACTGGTGTATTTAATGCTACTAGAAAAAAATTCAACGAAAAGAAAAGAATGGATTTTGAAGGTCAACGTAGAGTAAGTAAAATGTTTGCTGATGCTAAAAAATCTGTAAATAATCATAAAAGAGCAAACTTTAGTAATGATGGAGTTCGTTTAGCAAACCAAAGAGCAATGTCGTTATTTAAGAAAGGTGGTGGATTTGGTCAAATAAATATAGATGATGTAGCTAAAAATTTAACTACAAGAGAACAAAAAATGTTTGGGATTGTAGATGGTGGTTTACAAACAGGAACAGGTCCTGGCAAAAATAGACAGTTTAATTTAAATAAATTAGGTGGTTACAGAAATATAAACTCAAAAATACAAATGAAACCAGGCGGTAGTAAAAGTAAAGTTTATAGCGATGGAACTTCAAACTTTAACTTCTTAACAGGAAATTTTGAATCTCCTTTAGTTAACAATGTAATGAGAAATAAAGATGGTAATATCAGTGTAGAAACTGGTTACACACCTCTTGTTCCTATGGTTTTTGATACTGCCGGACATGCACTTTCAAGAGGTCCAAAAACTCCTAAAACAAGAGTAGCTGAGACTTTAAGAGGTACCGAAAAAGGTAAAGCAGCTTTTAAAGGGGCACAAAACACTGAATCTGTAGCAGCACAAGTTGAATTAGCTATGAGTGGATTTAATTCAAATATAAATATTCAAGCTATTATAGCTAATCCTTATGAAGCTATGCAGAAAACTTTCGTTTTAGGTACTAAACAAAATGGAACTGGAAGTATTTGGCATACCAATGACCTTGGTCGTGATACTCAAAATCCTAATCATCCTATCAATAGAATGAGAGAAATGTTTTTTGGAACTGATTTTGAAACTGAATTAATCAGAGAATTTGTTAGAACAGCAGATTCAGAAGCTTCTCCTGTAATTCAACTTTTAACAATCCAAGGAAAAATAAAAGAAAAAAATGAGTTATTAAGGGCACTTAGAGTCCAAGCAGGTATGGTTGCTAAAACTTATTCAAGAGTTACAGGACAAACACTGCAAGCTATGGGTAATCAAGTTTTAACTGAAGATGCTTTTAGAAGTTTAACAATGACACTTGCTGTCTTGTTAGAAGCTAACAAAGAACATTTTAAATTTGAAATGCACAAAAGGCTAAGACGAGCTACTGAAGGTATAAGAATGAACACTGCATTAAGGGAAAAATTAAATGCTAATCTTGCAAAAGAAACAATGTCAATAGACGTTTCAAAAGAATTTGATGAAATAGAAGAACTCTTAGGTAAGGGAATAGCTTTTGGTTATGATGAACAAGGTACTCCAGGTTTTGTTACATTTTCAGGTGCACAAGGATTTAGAAAAGAATTAGAGGCAAGTGATAACTTACCTGTAATTAGCTCTTTATTGCCAGATTTTGCAGGTGGTAATGCTACAGGAAGACAAATAGGAAAAATATATAATTTTAACAATAGAGAAGCTGCCATACTGTCAAGTTTAGGAGTTACTGATTTTCAAGAAATAAGATGGGACAAAAGTTTGAGATTAGGTATGCAAGATGTTGGAACAGATGGAAAATATTTACGTGGTGAAAGATGGGCTATTGCACAAGAGCTTGCTGAAGATACAGGTATTTCTGCTAGTCATTTCATGAACGATAACTCTGAAATGGTGAATGCAATAATGAGTGATGCAAATATTGCTGACAAAGTAGGAAATCAGATTGCTGCTTTCACTAAAAGATTGCAAGCAGGTCAAACAGGAGAACTGAGTGATGCCATAGTAGCCAAAGAAATAGCTGCTTTAGATGCTTTTCTAGAAGCTAAAGGTATGGGGAATCGAACCGATAGATATAATACAATAAAAACAAACTTTGGTTTTATAGTTGCAGAAAAGAAAAGAGGACCTGCAGTTCATAATGATGAAACTCATTTAAAAGCTAATATAAACATTCTTGACAAAAATTCAGCACTTACTAAAGCTAAAGATAAAATACGACAGCTAGGAAGTTCTGCTGGAGTTGCTAATGGTGCAAAAGCTGGAAGACAAGTCGCTGATGATTTATACGATGCTTTTATGGAACAAACTATTGATGATAAAGATATAGCAGCCATACTTGCTGCTGGTGCTCATAATGCATCGTCACAAGCAGAAGCTGCTAATTTTTTAAAAAATTTTTATCAATCTATGGCATATTTAAGTCCACATCAAGGAATTTCAAGAGCACCAATAAGTTTGTCATTAATAGATGCGAAAATGCAAAAAATATTTAACATGAATTTACCGAGTGCTTATCAAGTAAAACATCAAATGGATATACGTTTATGGACTGATAGTACATGGCTAGGATTAGCCCAAATAATTAGAAAAACAGATTACGACCCAAATATTATTAATTTAAGTCACATTGGAGATTCTGTTAAACATAGTAAAACAGTTAAAAAAAGTAGAACAGGGGACGTTTCTCTACATAAAACCGAAACAGGTAGAGCTTATTACAAAATAAAACAACCTGGTAGAGAAGCATATAAAGAATATATAAGATTTGATAAAAATAAATTTTATATAGAAGCTATGAAGTTAAAAAATCAAAACAAACGATATGATAAGTAATCATTGTATACTGAATTAGGAGTTTTATGCCAACAACAGGACAACCAGTACCGCCAGACGCTGAAATTATTTTCAGAGATTTTATATTATCCAAAACTGCTGTTACTGACCTTATAAGTCAAAGAGTAGCTACTAATTTACCTAGAGATGCAGAAATGCCTTTCTTAGTATTTGTTAGAGCAGGTGGTACATTAGTAAGACCTTCATCTCAAGTACATATACAATCTGCAGTACTTCCATGTATAGCTTTTGCTGGAGAATGGGGTGGAGATGGCACAAAATCAACTCCTGATTATGGTGGTGCAATGAATTTAGCAAATTTAATAATTCAAGAATGTTTTAATGCAGAAAATGAATATGTTGTAACAGATACAAGTGCAACAAAAGCAAAAATATACGGATTTGATATAGTACAAATGCCCACAAGAATGAATGAAATAAATACAGGTCTTGGAAGGTATGATTTTGGTCTATCAATGATGTATCGTGCAGTCTAAATTTTTAAAATACCACGAAAAAGTAGAACCTCCTATAACATTTAACATTATGAGTAAAAAAATGAAAATTAAAGTAAATCCTTTATTCTTAAAGGCAGATATAGTACGTGATACTGTAACTGGTACTACTTTCACAACAAGCTCATGGGTAGAGGTTAGTGTCAAAGATGGAAAAAGATTGTTAGCTAATAACATGGACATTTTCATTTATGATGACGAATCAGAGGAAGACAATGAATCTGATTCGAATATTGGAAACGACGAAGTAGATTCCTCGCAAGAGGATATCTTCGAAGATATAGTAACAGAAGAAGAGTAGCAGGAGATTAAATGGCAACTTATACAAGCGGTGCGATTAATGAAGTATTAATCGGTACTGGTGTACTTTATGTAGCTGATAGAACAACATCTTCTCTCGCATATCCAGGCGACAGTGCAGGAGCTTGGGAAGCAGTAGATACTGCAAAATGGAGAGATATCGGATATTCCGAAGATGGTTGGACACTCGAAATGGATAGAACATTCGAGGACATATTGGTAGCAGAAGAAGTAGACCCAATTAAAACAATCAAGACTGCTCAGGAAGCAAGATTAATGGGTGAGCTCTCACAGGCATCACTTAAAAACTTGTCCGTAGCTATGGGACAAGCTGACACCTTCGTAAGCGAAGATGACAGCAACTTTGCAGCCGGATACGATGTAATAACAACTCCAGACACAAACTCATTCGCTGAGTTAGCTGGGTTACTTATTACAGAAGGTCCAGCAGGTGCAGATAGGCACTTAGAAATGCCTAGAATGGTATCTGTGGGTGCATTCTCAATGTCTCATGCAAAAGCTCCGCAGAAAGTAGTTATTGCAACTGAGTTTAAGTTACTTGTTCCAGATTCAACATTTCATGTTGGTAATGCTGGTGGAAAGTATAAACTTTTCAGAATCGTTGACAATACAAACGATACAAGTACATTTGATGTCAACTAATAGTTGATATAAGTATTAATTTACGGATAGGAGAGTGGTCGGTATGGTCGACAAAAAATTTAAAGATTTCGACGCTGCAATTGCTGAAGCAGCTGAGGAAAAGATAACATTTAAACTAGCAGGTAAAACATTCGAATTACCTGGTCAGTTACCAGCAAGAGTCGTTTTGACACAGATGAGGTTTATGGACGCTGATGGAGAAATGGCTGCAAATACATTACCTGAATGGCTAGAGTCTTTAGTTGGTAAATCAAATTTAGACGAAATGCTAGACGAAGGAGCTACTTGGCCCCAATTAGACGAACTTCTGCAATTTTTGTTAGAAGAATATGGACTAGCTGGAGACCAAGAAATTGAAGCTGAAACAGAAGGTGATGCAGACCCAAAAGCATAAGCTTTTCTTTTGATGAAATAATTGAAAGATGGGGCCATCTTGAAGGTGACTTTCTTAGATGGTACAGCATACATAGTCCTTTAGAAATATCATGGAGAAAATTTATGATATTATTATCAGGGTTGCCATTAGATAAATCTAACTTTTTAGGACCTTATTATGAGGCGATGCTCAACGATGAAGAGGCAAATCCTGGCTCTTCTTCTGATACACAATATAGAAATACAAAACAAGAATACGACAGGAAAGCCAACAGAAGAGGTCGTACACGTAGTAGAATATCTCTAGACGATTTTATTGCCCAGTCCGATGGGCTTGGGAATAAAACAACTTTAAAAGACACCCAAAACGAGTAATATATGGCATCAGTAAACGCATTTAAAGTACGTGCAATAATAGAAGCTGGTTATGATAAACAATCACTTAACCGAGCCAATAAAGATATTGCACAAAGCTACTCTGCTTTAACAGGTAAGTTAAAAGCAATAGGAAGAGCTTCAAGCGTTACTCAACAATCTGCAGCTATGATTGGTGCTAGCTATGTAGCAGCATTTGGTGCAAGCATTGCCGCTGCTGCAGCTTTTGAAGAGCAATTTGTAAATGTTAAAAAGACTTTAAATGTAGCTGGAGATACAAGACAGACTGAACAAGCTTTTGATAATATTTCTAAACGTTTAAGGGATATGGTTAAACTTGCTCCAATTACAACACAAGCAATAAATGAAATTGCTGCTATTGGTGGTCAGTTGGGTGTATCTGCTAGTCAGATAGTAAGCTTCACAGATACAATACAAAAACTTACAATAGCTACAAACCTATCAGCAGACCAAGCAGCTCTATCAATGGCTCGACTTCAAGAAATTACTGGTACTGCTGGAACAGAATTAGACAATTTAGCTTCATCTCTTGTTGCTTTAGGTAACAACTTTGCAGCTACAGAATCTGAAATAGTAAATGCAGCTTTACAAATAGCAACAGCAACTGCTCAAATTGGTGGAGAAATGAACCAAACAGCAGTAGATGCATTAGCATTTTCAACAGTTCTAAAAGCTATTGGTCAACCTTCACAAGCAGGTGCTACTGCAATAGTCAGATTAATGACTGAGCTTTCTGAAGCTATAGCTTTAGGTGGAGCTAATTTAGAACTTTTCTCTAAAGTTGCAGGAATGTCAACAGATAGTTTTAAGAGTTTATTTGATGTAGATTCAACTAAAGCAGTCGCATTATTTATAGACGGATTAAATGATACTGAAAAAATAGGTATGACAAACATAGGTGTTCTACAGAAACTTGGCTTAGGTCAGGTTAGAACACAGAAAGCTATATTAGCAACAGCTAAAGCAAGCGATACATTATTTGAAGCTATTGATATAGCTAATGAAGCTTTTATAGAAAACAATGCTTTGAATGAAGAAGCAGAAAGAAGATATGCAACATTAGTTTCTGAAATTACTAAAGGTAAAAATGTTATTAAAGGAGAGATTTTAGATTTTGGTTTAGAAAACATTGACACTGGAACTAATATTGTTAGACAATTCAACAATGCTATTTTTGCTTTAGTAAAAGGTTTTAAAGCTTCACTTAACATGTCATTTAGATTTTTTGGTGGTATCACTGTATTAATTGCTGGTTTGAGAGCTTATAAAGTTTCCCTAGCAGTAGTAAGAGAAGAAATGGGTATGTATGCCTTTAACGCTAAAGCAGCTATTGCTAATACTGCTGCATTTAATGCTGCACTAGAAACAGGAACACTTACAGGACCTGGTTCTAGGGGTGGAATGAGAATGATAGGAGGAGAGTCATCTTTAGGTACTCCAGAATTTCAACAAGAGTTATCAGAAGGTGGTTTTTACAATAGAGGACTTAAAGGTGGAATAAGTTTTAATCCATTAAAAGCTGGTAAAAATGCTGAAATGCGTAAAGCTGTAGTAAATAATCCAGCTTTACTAGAAACTATTTACGGCGGTAGTGTTCCTCAGTCAATGAAATTTATGTTAGATGGTCCAGGACAAACCATGACTAGATTTGGTAGTAGCAGTATGGCTGCTGTTGGAAATTTACAAACTGATTTCCTAAAAGAAAGCAGACAAGTAAGAAAACTAAGAAAGCGTTCTGTATTTAATCAATTACAAAACCCAACTAGTTTGTTAGGAGCTCTTAAGGCTAAAAGTTCTGTAAATAAAAATCAAAGATTAGTAGAAAGTCTTTTAGATAAAAAAGGTGGATTAGGGAATATCACAGAAGGTAGCACTATATTTAGTGGTTTAGGGTCTACAAAAGTTGATAAAGCTTTATTAGACGATGTAGCAAGATTAAAAAGACTTAGAACTATAAACAAAAGACGTATCGTAGAATTAAATGGTTTAATGAAAGATTTAATGCCTTTTGGTAGGGGAGGCAAAACAAAAGGTATAAATGTACTACGAGAAAACCTTGCAAAAACTAGTGATATTGGTATAGATTTCCAAAGAGCAATGAGTGTCGATGGACGTAAAGGTATTAGAGGATTATTTGATAGAAAAAGATTAGAAAAAGCTATGCCAATTATTGCTCAAGACAGTGCAGAGTTTCAAAAAAATCTTCAAAAGTCCGTAGAAGCCTTAAACGCAGGAGACATAAAGGGCGGTCAATTAGCTTTAGCTATGCAGGACGTAGAATCTAAAACTGGAAGACTATCAAATACTCTTAAGGGTATGGCTAAAGGTTTTGGTAAATTAGCAGGTATTGGTCTTGCTTTAACTATTGCATTTAAGTTTGTAGAAAAAATAGGTGAGCAATCAAGAGGACTTATGCAATTTACTCAGTCTATGAGAGAGATGGACCAAGCGACTGCAGAATTAACAGCAAATACTGAAAAACTTGCTTCAGCACGTCAACTATTAATAGACAATTCAGGAGATGCACAAATAGTAGAAATTTTGGAAAAAGAGATTGAGCAATTAGAAAAATCTTTAGTTTCTCAATCATTAAGCGTAAGAAGAGACATAGGTGAATCTTTTATAAATGACGTTATGACTTCTACTTTTGGAAAATCTGATGATGGTGTAGCTAGCGGAACTGCTTTAGAAAGACTAATAACATTTGGTGGTTTATTTAGTAAAGATGCAGAAGGTACATCAGAAAGAATGTCTGAAGCAGTAGGTACTGCTTTAATGGGTATGGCTGATACTGGTAAGTTACCAACTGGAAATCAAATTATAAGTAACCTTTTATTTGAAGAAGGAACTTTTGGTGCAGAAAATATGTTGCCTTCTGGATTTTTTAGAGGAACGTCTGCCGACATCATAAAACAACTCATCAATAATTCAGAAGCAATGAATGGTGAAGAGTTCTTGAAATTCTTAGGTATTGATGGTGAACAATTAGAAATCAATAATTTAGAAGAAATATACATGGACATAGGTGGAAGTATAAGAGACTTCATAAGAGGAACTGCTACAGCTGAAGACGTATTAGATGATGGCTTTTTGGAACCAGTAGTTGATAGAGTTAGAGAACTTACAAGAGGTATGGGTTTAACTAACGATGAATTAGCACAGATGGTGATAGATACATCTGGATTTATATTAAGTATTCAAGGATTAACAGGAGTAACTACTGAAGCTTTTGATGGTTTTGCAGCAATAGATGAATCAGCACCAGCAGCGAAAGCAATAAAGTCATTTTTAAAAGAGAGATTAAGAGACTTTGAAGCTGCAGGAACTATAACAAGAGAAGAACTTAACAATGTTGGAAATGATTACAACAAAATATTTGCATTGTTTAAAAATGCACAAGAAGAATTTATTAACGAAAACAAAAAATCTATTGATAATTTGATGGATGAGTTTGGTGTTACTGAAATGGCTGCTCTTAGATTAGCTATAAGAATAGAAGATGCCTTTAAGAAAGCAAGAAGTGCAATGGTTGACTTTACTAAACCATTACCTGATAATCAATTTGATGATATGACATTATTAGAGATGATAAATAATACTCAAGCTAAAGCTCTTGCACAAGCAGAATTTGAAAAAGTAATACAAGAATTAAGAAAATCTAATCCTTTACTTGCTGACCAATTAGCTCAAATGGGTGTTATGGGTGGCGGTCTAGAACTCGCAAAGAGATTTTCTATGAGACCTGGAATGGCAGTAGCCCAAGAACAAGCACTATCTGCAGCAGTAGGACCTGACTATTTGCAAGATATATTTGGTACTACAAACCCAGGACTTACTGAAAATGAACAACTAGGAGAAAATATTGTCGACGGTATAGCTAAAGGATTTGCTAATAGAGAAGGAGCATTAGCAAATGCTTTAGTTAGTACTATGGAACATGTCGTAGATAAAACAGTTGAGTATATTCGTTCTCAATCTCCATCAAAATTAACAATGGAAAAAATTGGTATGCCAATGATTGATGGTATAGCAGCACCATTCTTTTTTATGAAAGATAAAGTTGCTGATGCTTATGTCGGTGTTGTAAAGAATGCAGTCGAAAAGGCAGCTGCTGAAGTTCCTGGAATGCAAGATTTTATTAATTTATTAAAAGGTGCTGGAGGTAGTAAAAAAGATATTGAATTTACTCTTACTGCTATGGGTGCTGGAGCAGACCCTGAAGGTGTTGTAAAGAACTTTGCGGAAATGGTTTCTAGCGGGAGGACAGCTGCTGTTAGTAAATTAAAAGAAGCATTTAACTTAACTACTGATATAACTAAAGCTGAAAGACAACAGGTTCAAAATGCTCAAACATTAGCACAATCTAAATTTGATTACGTTATGTTACTTAATTCTGAGAAAACAATCCAGAGACAACTTTCCGAAACATCAAGAAAACGTCAAAAAATGGAAAAAGATGGAGTTGCAGGAAATATTACTTTATCTGAAAGACGTGATGTATTAAGTCAACAAATAAGTATAGAAGATAGAGAGAGAAGACTAAGAGGTGACTTTACTGCATCAGAACAACTTGGAATTAATGAACAGACTAAAAAAGTAGCAGAATTACAGAGAATGTTTAATTTAGGAGCTACTGGAGGTTTAGAGTTAGAAGCAGAGCAAGACAGATTAAGAGACATGAAGGGTGGTTTTAAAACAGAAGCTGAAAAAGAATTATTCTTTATTGAATCTGCTTTAGCTAAAGAACAATTACAAGAAACAGAGAGATTAGTTTTACTAGAAGAAGAACAACTTCAACAACTTAGAGATGCTGAAGCATCATTACTATTTCAATTAGAAACATTTGGTGACCAAAAAGAAATAGCTTTTGGTAAAATTGAAGCTGCATCTGAAGGTGTTGCTAGCGGAATTATAACTTTAGAACAAGCACAGCAAGCTTATAAGAAAAATGCTCCAGAGTTCTTAGCCGAATTACAAGTATTAGAAGACCACTTTGGTGGTGTAAGTGGTAGTGTACAAGCAGTTCTGGATGCTACAAATGCTTTTGGAGAGGTAGATGGTGAAAAAATTCTTACTACCTTAACACCAGTTGTAAATATGTTATCTCAACTAAATGCAGCTGCAGCAATAGCAGAACAATATGCGTTTGGCTCAAGAGATGAAGTTGGAGAACAAAATCCAGACCCACATACTAACCCTGTTTCTAAAGGTGGTGTTGGTGGTCAAGGTCTGAAGCTTGGATATATATTTCAGGAGGGCTATCTCAGAGATATGGAACTACTTGCTGAACAATATAGGCCATTTCGACGTAACCCCGTACCTACAGGTATGATGGGTATGAGAACTAAGGGTTATAAATATGGTGGTAGAGGAGACACTATGAGAAGAGCTCTTGTAGGAGAGTATGGTCCTGAAGAAGTAAAGTTTGTACCTGGTTCTGGTTTCTTAGTAAAACCATTAACTCAAGGTGGGCGTGGTACAAATACTATAGTAGAAAATTTAAATGTAAATGTCACAGGAGTTCCTGCTGACCCTACAAGTGCTAGAAAAGCTGCTGTTCAGATAAGAAGTGCTTTGAATAGATTAGATAGAGAAGGAATTGCTGGTGGAGGATTAAGTAGAAGATGAGTTATATTTCAAACTATGTATTACAAATAGGAAGACTAAAGTTTACTTCTCCTAGTCAAATAAACATAAGCGCTTCACCAGGTGGTAAACAAGTTACTATAAATGGTAAATTAGGCGGTGCAGAAAACGAAGTAGACCATTTGAAATATATAAGGGATGAACTTTCCTCAATGGCTGCATGTGATGAAGTATTTCCACTTCAATATAATGGTGACACTTCTTTAAATGGTTTTGTAAAGATTTTAAGTGCAAGTCTAGATACTACTAGATATGTATTAGGAGGTTTTGGTTATAGTGTTCAATTAGAATATTTAGGTAGAGAGGGAGATGTAAACTTTGAATCTAGATTGACTGGTTCTATTTTAGAAAATAATCATAGCATTGGCTCTACTACTGAGCAGTTTCATGCACCACCAGGTAATCACTATGCATACTTTCATAATAATGTTGGTGCTTCTAATACAAGAACAGCCTCTAATTTAGAAACTACTGATGCAACAGATACAACAACTTTATATTTAAAAACAGGAGCAAGTATAAGAAGTAGCAATGCTCAATATTCCGTAGATATTGAGGATTATTACAAAGGAGCTTGTAGAGTAAGTATGGGTCAACACACAGAACACAATTATGCAACAAACTCTTCATCAAGTATAGACAGTGTAAGACATGGTAAATATGCAGGACAATGGAATGTCGGTGATTCTTTAATAATAGAAAATGGATTAATTAAAATGGTTCTTGGTACGTCAACTACACAATCTAAATTTAAAACTTACATTTGGGATGAAACTGCATATTCAACTGAACAAGAATGGGCATTTAGTTTAGGTGACCCTATATCAGGTAGTCATTTAGGTACAGAATATGATGGATGGCATAGAGTACAAATACTAACAAATAGACCTGAAGTTGTAGTAGTTAGGTGTACAACCTTTAAAGATACTGATAAATCAGGTAGGCTAGTAGTAGATTTTGCATTAAGAAGAGGAGCACATCATATGTCAATTATTTCTAACAGTCATACTGCTGGAACACCTTTAAATATAAGTTTGTCTACAGCTCCATCAACAAATGCTTCGGCAACTAATTTAAATAATGGATATTTAAAAGACGGTACTGCTTCTCCAGAAGATGGAAACTTTTGGATATTAGGAAGCCCACATGATTTAGAATCAAATACTTCTATAACTAACAGAGGGATGATACAAAGAGCTACTAACGGTTCTACTTTCTCTGCGGTAGTTGGATATGAATTAGTTGATTCTTCTACATCTGCTCCTCTTGGACATAATGATGCAGATTCAGTTTTTAAGCAATATATTGACAATGTTAACGAAGCACAAAGGATAATTAAAGCGTAATGTCAGTTACAGAAAAATTGATGGCACCAGGTGTCTTTAATATAGGATTAGACCTGTCTTTAGTTCCAAACTCAATACTTACAGCTATACAACCATACGACCAAATTATTATCACAAATAATCCAATGGAGACTCAGGATTATATTGACAGTGTTATGTTGCCTACTGCTGAATATATTGGTGTAATTACTTCTTTAGGTATAGAACCAGAAGTAGCACAAATAGAAGGTTCTGGATTAAATTTATACTTAGGAGATGCTGAGAATCGAGGTATGCCTGTAACAGATGTAGGAACATCTACTGCACCTAGAGACTATACAGCAGTAACTTTAGAATATTTTGTAAATAATGACGACGGAGCACCTTATGGTGTACTAAGAAGAAATGACAATGGAGAACTACGAGGAGTATGGCCAGGTACAATTACTGAAAAATCAGATGAAGAAACAGATTTACTTTTAAATTTTGAAAACCCAACAAGTAATATTAAGACTTTCGATGAAACAGAGCATAAACACGAGTTTACTTGCTACTTAGGTGCAGAGATTGACTCAGACCAAGCTAAGTTTGGTAGTAAGTCTTTAGACCTTTCAGCACCTAACTCACATGCTAAAGTTAATTACCATCCTACTTTTCATCCATCAGGAGATGATTTTACAATTGAGTGGTGGGAATATAGATTAGACCCTAACAGTTAATATGCCACAGTTTAATATATCTTCAGCAACAATCAGTAGTACTTTTATTGATGATATTCTATATCCTGTTGTAGGTTACGTCCCTTGGGTTTATGATGATGCTTATCCTCATATTATTAACAATAAAGATGTTAGAACAGATTTAGGTTTAGATGACTTACTGGTAGACGCAAGTAATAATGACATAAATACTTTTTATGCATACAACGAACCTATAAATACGAGTGCATATACAACAGGTAATATATTTTTTAAGAGACAGCAAAACTATGCACATAGTAATTTAAATACTCATGGTAGAGTTCCTTACAATCCAGATTTACACTCATTTATTGGAGGTAACTTACGTATTGGTTTGGGAACAAGTGCAGAACTATTAAATCCAGTCTTATCTTCCTCTTTACAAATTCCAAATCCTTATAGACATGCAAATGGTTTATATAGACAAATGCATATAAATGGTATACAAATAGGTGGTAGTTCGTATACATTTCCTGTCTCTTATGGTGCTTCTGTTGGTTCTGGAGGTCATTACTTGCCTAAAAGTGGTACTGGTGATGGAAGTAAGGTAACAGATGCAGATACAAACTTTAAATATACTGGTGATGACACAGTAAGCACAAATCAAATATTTTCATACACACTAGCAAAACAATTAGCTACTGATTCTTTAACAGGTGCTAATGGAATAGTGCCTCTTGTTAGGACAATAATGGCTAATAATGCAGATGCTTTTCCTTATGATAACGCATTAGCTCAAGAACATTTTGACATAATGTGTTTGATTGCTTATATAAAAGGACCACAAGTTTTAAGCAGAAGTCACTTCATTCATCAATACAAACAAGTTGATGGAACATCTGTGACTCAAGCCAGTGATTTATCAGCTTATGATTCAGCAGCTTATCAAATTCCTTGGTTTGCAGTTAAGCCTATTATGGGAACAAACGAATATAGGTTTTCAAGTAAATTAGTTACACACATGCAACAGCTAATTAACTTAATGCTTAAAAGCGACAAGACAACTACCACGCATAGCTTAAGTTCTATAGTAACTGCACAAGCTGGTAGCTCTGATGCTCATACAGGTATAACTCTAAACCCTGATTGGTATGCTGGAGGTCCTGCAATTACTACAGACTTTCACTTTGCTCCTAAAGACTATAAATCTGGAGACTATCAGACAGCCAGTAAAAGACCTCCTGGTGATAACCCTTCATTAATAGCTTTACATAATATTCCAGGAGGAATAAGCACAGTACCATATGTACCTTCAGCAATTGATACAGATGGTGATGGTGTAATCAATGTAGATGAATTGTTGACTATAGGTGTCGGAGACTTACCTACTACAGATTTTTGGACAAATGATAGATTTGACGTAAGTAGTTATTTAGATGAATATTTCGGTACAACAGTAGAGAACTTAGATACAGACGAATACGGTACAGAATATTGGACATTCCATCCTATATACCAATCCTATTATGCTAAGTATTGGCAAGATGGTGATTCCTTCTTTCACGGTAAATCAGCATTTAGTGACAAAAGAGCTGCAACTAAACATGGAGCAGTAATCTCATCAACAGGAGAATCACAACTACCATCATTTATGATTGGATTAAACGAAAGTGGAAATGGTGTATCTAAAGTATATATTCGTTCTAATGAAAGTGGTACTGCAACAGAAAGTGGTATAACTTCTGCATTCGATATTGCTGACGGTAAATCCATGGGTACCATTGATTATGGTCAATGGAATCATTTTGCTATAACAAGAAGTGGTACAACATTTAAAACATTTAAGAATGGAGTTGAACAAGATACTTGGCAATCAAGCAAAGCTATTAAGATATCTGTCGCTGACCCTGCTTCTGCATATGAAAAAACTGCACTAGATTTGTCTATAGGAAGGTCTCAAGGTGCAGATTATTATTATGGATACATAGATGGATTAAGACTTTCTAAAGGTATTGCTAAATATACTTCAAACTTTACTACACCAACATCTGCTCCTGCAATTGTAAATACAAATGCTAATTATTACGGTAAGCATCACATAGAAACTGTTTCTAGTGCCTTAGATAAAGCTTCTGTACAACTAGATGTTGAATATAAGTTAAGAATAGGTACAAGTGCAGATGATACACCAAGACCTATACCAGGTGGTACAAATGTAGGTAAATTACTTTTAGATATAGGACCAAGAGAAAATCTTTTTAGTGGACACAGCTCAGACCCAACGACTCTTATAGTTAGAGAAGGAAGTGGAGATGACCCTGCTATAACAGGTATAAATCCAGCTGCTATAAAAACTTCTTTTGATGCAACAGAATATGTTTCTACTGTTGAATACATTTACTCAGATGGAAATTCGCAATACGATGCAGTAGATGTTATTGATACTAATAATCCATATAGAGGAATAAATGGGGAAAAACTAGAAAGAGCAACTTATGTCACAGAACCAGACCATCCATACATAAGCAGAGAAGAAAGAGCTTTAGCTTTCTTAAATGAACTTAAAAGAACAAAAAGAAGTATAAATTTAGATTTAGATTACTACGATATTCAGGGAGACTTTGAAGTTGGAGACAACATTTTTGTATACGATACTGACTTAGGTTTTGAAGATACAGATGACAAAGTAAATGAAGACCCAACAAGAACTTCTAAGTTTGAGGTTTCATATCAAGGTCAGTATGTAAATCCTGAAAAGATAAGAGTTACATCTATTACTTGGCCTGTTCAAAATACTTATGGAGTTTATTTAAGAAGACTAACCTCAACATCTCAAAATAATTATCAATATATAAATCTTACACCTTATGTAAATTTTGAAAATGGAGGAACTACTTTAGAAGTCGGTGATTTACCACTAAAGCTTGGTGATGATTTAAGATTTAGTTCTGCCGTTTCTGGTGTTAGCGTAGGAGAAAAATTTACGCAACCAAAATCAGTTAGTGAGTTAACTCTTACTACAGGTTTTCTTGAAGATGCATTAGGTGTTTCTAGAGCAATTATAAAAGCTACATGGCAGGAACCCACCAACGTTGACGGAACAATAATTCAAAATGGTGAGCTTTATAGAATAAGATATAGAAAAGTTGCAAGTACAGACCCTTACTCAACAACAACAGTTGGTTGGGGAACTAATGAAGTAACAATAGAAGGATTAGCTCTAGGTACAGATTATCAAGTAGAAGTACAACCAGTAAACTCAAATGCAGATGAAAATGCTTACATTTCTGCAACAATTACAACCGCAATAGATACAGATGCTCCTTCTAAACCAGGTCCTGCAGATACAATAACACCTGGTGCTTTAAGAACGCAAATAGTACATAGTTTAGGTAGAGCTGTTGACGACCAAGGCAATGCTATAGCATCTATTGTTGACTTTACACTACAAAATGATATTGAC
>Ga0055584_100001714_pt1 | contig 21533 bp, 17 predicted proteins | sample OSDHelmetaG_FD_58716 | JGI IMG/M metagenome (GOLD analysis project Ga0055584, IMG submission 58716) | Pelagic marine sediment microbial communities from the LTER site Helgoland, North Sea, for post-phytoplankton bloom and carbon turnover... | ecosystem: Environmental > Aquatic > Marine >...
TATCTCTTTCCCTTTTTGTACCCAACTTCGCATTTGCAGACGAAGATTCGTCGCAAGCCGATGAAGAAGTTGTAGTTGTAGGCTCCCTTGCTAGCTTAAGAAGTGCCCTCAACAAAAAAAGGGATTCTGATAAAAATGTTGGTGTCATTGATTCTGATGCCTTAGGAAATTTTGCTGACATTAACGTAGCTGAATCCTTGAGGAGAATTTCAGGTATTTCGGTTGAAAACGATCAAGGTGAAGGAAGATACGTAACTGTAAGGGGTATGAATGCTGATTTGAACGCAATGACTATAAATGGCGTCAGTACGGCTTCTCCTGAAGATAGAAGAGGAGTGATATTAGATGGTGTTCCTACAGATCTTTTAGAATCTATGACAGTTTATAAGACACTTACTCCAAACTTAGATGCAGATACAATTGGAGGAGCTATAGATTTAGAAACAATTTCAGCATTTTCTTATGGATCTAATTTTGTAAAATTTAAAGCTGAAACTTCTAGGAATGATCTTACCAAAGATAGCAGTAATCCTAAATTATCCGGTACATATACTACAGTTATTCCTCAAGAGAATGGTGATTTGGGAATCGCATTTGTCATCAGCTCTCAAGAAAGACATATCATGGCAGATAACAATGAAACTGGTGGATGGGGATCTACTTATGTCAATGATGACTATGAAATGCGTTATTACGATCTCACGAGAGAAAGAGACGGGATAGTTCTGAATCTAGATTATGTATCAAATTCAGGAAGTAAAACTTATTTACATGCTTTTCATAACGAATATGTAGATACTGAATATAGAGCAAAGTGGGAAGTTAGAGATGTAATGGAAGACTACTCACCAACTATATCAGGAACTGTAGCGACATATGGAGCTTCTAGAATGGATACTGAAGGGAAAAATAGAACTGAAATTAGATCTATCGACAATTTAGCTATTGGTCACGAGACACAACTTGCAGATGGAAGCTTTTTAGAAGTTCAAGTATTTAGATCTGAAGCAGAACAGGATGATACGGATAGATATAATTTAATATTTAGAAGTAAAGAGAAAGATGGTGTTACTACTTTAGATACTGCCAATCCTCAGAAGCCAGTTCTAGGTCTTCCTTCTGAATTCTATGATGCCTCTACATTCCCAGGAAAGGCTGCAGAACAAGAATATGCCCTTACTGAGGATGAGGAACAGGGCTTCAAAATTGATTACACCTATATGATCGGTGAAACAGTTGTGCAGACTGGACTAAAGTATAGACAAAGAGAAAAGATAAATAATTATCAATTTTGTGAGTACAAGATGCCAAAAGATACTACATTGGCAGATTATGATTATCAGACAATAGGTAAGTATTTAGCAAACACACACGGACCTGCTCCAACTTTTGAACAAGTCAAATCAATAGTAACCAATAATACTTCTGGAACAGTTACATTCTCAGACGGTACTACCTGTCCTGGGCCAGGTACTTACTTTAGAGGTATGGGTGGTGATGAAGAAGAAGAATCTATCCCAGCAGATTGGACAACAGAAGAAGACATCCTAGCCTTATATTTTATGGGTACGACTTTGTATGAAAACTCCACTTGGGTTTATGGCATAAGGTTTGAAGATACTGAAACTACCTACAAAGGTAAAAACTGGAATGATACTTATCTTGGAGATAATGAATTTGAAAATAATTACACCTTCGCAGCACCTTCTTTAAATATTAAATATGATATCTCAGATGACATGGTTCTTAGATTTGGTGCATTTAGATCACTTGTAAGACCTGGGTTTAAAGAATCAAGAGCTGGTGCGATTATCGATGTTGATGATAATGAAATAGAGGGTGGAAATCCTAATTTAGATCCTACCAAAGCCACCAATATCGATATTTCTTTTGAATACTATATTGATGAGAATACTTTCTTAGGAGCTGGAGTTTTCTATAAAAAAATAGAAGATGCAATCGTAGAAGTTGAATCTCAAGATTTCAGCACGAGAGGATCAACATGGGATATAGCTGAAACTTATATCAATGCAGATGATAGCAGCATCAATGGTTTAGAGTTTTCCTATCAAACTGCTTTTGATAATGGCTTTATTTTAGTTGCAAATTACACATATGCAGACGGTGAAACTGACTTACCTGCTGATGCCGCTGCAGGACAAAGGACTATCCCTTACTTTAAACAAGTAGAAAATACATGGAACCTTTCTCTAGGCTATGACGATGGTCCATGGGATATTAGATTGGCCGCAACATACAGAGACAATTATCTTGATGAAGTAGGATCTAAGCCTCTTAATGATCGTTATACAGATGATCATATGCAACTTGATTTAACTGCAAAATATAAAGTTAATGAATCTTTAAGAATAACTTTTGAAGCTATTAATTTAAATGATGAACCTGAGTATTATTACTTTGGTAATCCCTCAAGACTCTCGCAATATGACGAGTATGGAGCTACTTACGGCATCGGATTTAGGTACATCTTGAATCAATAGGTAACTTTCTTTAATATGAAACTCCCCTCACTGGGGAGTTTCTTGCTTTAATACATAAAACCTTAATATGAAAAATATAATTTATTTCCTTTTCTCCGTATCATTTACTTTGAGTGCTGCCATAGAAGATCATAAAATTTATCCTATTTACGAAACTGAAGCAGTAAAAACATCGGGTGATGCCGCAGACGACTCTGCATTTTGGTTAAACAAAAACAACCCTGAAAAAAGTATAGTTTTGGGAACTGATAAAAAATCAGGTATTTATACATACGACTTATCCGGTAAAACATTAGATTATTTTCCAATGGGAAGGATTAATAATATTGATTTAAGAAACGATTATTTAATTCAAAATAGGACAGTCTCATTATTAGCTGGTACTAATCGAGATTTAAATAGAATAGATTTTCTGTTGATAGGATCAAATGGTAGTGTTACTCAGTATTTTGATAACTCTTATCAGACTGAACTAAACTCTGTTTATGGTCTCTGTATGTTTAAAGATGCAGATAACTCCAAAACTTTTGTATTTGTAACTGATGAAGAAAGTTTAGCAATATACCAATACGAAATTCAGTCTTATACACCAATCTCAGCAAAATTGGTCAGAACAATACCTACTCAATCTGTATCTGAGGGCTGTGTAGTTGATGATGATTTGAAAATACTTTATTTTTCTCAAGAAGATAACAAATCTGGAATTTTCAAGACTACTGCATTGCCAGAAGATGGAAATATTGAAACGATAGATTTACTTAAACCATCAGGAAATATAACTGGTGATTCCGAAGGGCTGGCTTTAGTTAAATTACCCGACCAAACATTACTAATTTCATCCTCACAAGATTCTAATGAGTATCTAATTTATACAACCGGCACAGATGATCAGTACCTTGGTAAATTTACTATTGAAGCATCAACAATCGATGGAACAAGTGAAACAGATGGTATAGAGGCTTATTACGGGCCACTTAGCCCTCAATTTCCTTTAGGAATTTTTATTGCTCAAGATGATGTAAACCTTGATCAATACGGTGAACCAATAAATCAAAATTTCAAATTCTCTTCTCTGAAAGATGCTATAGATCCTTTTATTAAATAGCTAATAAAAGTTATGACCTTAACTCAAAGATAAGGCTAAAAATAGTGTAAAATTTGAATAGGACAAATGTGCGGAAGATTTACACTTAGAAACTTAGATGATCTCAAGGCCAGGTATGGAGAAACAGATTTTAGGCCTAATTATAATGTTGCCCCTGGTCAAAAAATATTAGCTCTTACCGATAAATTCCAAACAATGGAATGGGGATTCTCGCCTTATTGGGCTGAAAAGCCTTTCAATTTGATAAATGCAAGAATAGAAACTCTATTTGAGAAACCATCTTTTACTACTTCTAATAGATGTCTTATCCCAGCAGATGGTTGGTATGAGTGGAAACAAAAAGATGAAGTTAAAGTGCCTTATTTTCATCACTTAAAAGGAGACTCATTTTTCTTCGGTGGTGTTTTTGGTGGATACAGAGGAAAGGTCGGATGCGCTATAGTCACTACAGATGCAGTTAAGTCATTAAAAAATATTCATGAGCGAATGCCTTTGATAATTTCAAGACAACACTTTCAAGATTGGTTAAACGGAGACAATATTGACTGTTCAGATATTTTTTCTTCAAAAGCAATTATCAATCATCCTGTTTCGACACATGTAAATAATCCATCCAACGATGATCCCAAGTGTGTATTCCCCGCTAGTTAATTATATCGCCTGCCTTTTAGTGTAAGAATGAATAAGACATTATTAAAGAAATTATTGGCTGAATTTGTGGGGACATGTTTTCTTGTAATGATTGTCGTTGGTTCTGGGATAATGGCTCAGAACTTATCATCTGACCAGTTAAGTATTCTTCTGGCAAATACCATAGCAACTGGGGCAGGGCTGACAGCATTAATTTGGATATTCATCTCAATTTCAGGAGCTCACTTCAATCCTGCGGTCAGTTTAGTAATGTTTTTAAAAAAAGAGTTAACATTAAAGGAGTTTTCTTGTTTCAGTTGCGCCCAGTTTGTCGGTGGATTTTTTGGTGTAATTTTAAGCAATGTTATGTTCGGAATGGATCCATTGCAGATTTCAGAAAACTCAAGAAGTGGATTGAATATATATTTTAGTGAATTGGTAGCTACATTTGGTCTCATCATTACTATTCTCGGTGTAAGAAAATTAAGTACTCTTGCCATTGCACCAGCAGTAGGACTATATATCTCAGCAGGTTATTGGTTTACATCTTCAACTTCTTTTGCAAATCCTGCAGTAACCTTTGCCAGAGGATTCAGCGATACCTTTACTGGTATCCATCCAGAGTTTATTTTATCTTTCATAATCTTTCAGATTATTGGTGCTTGCTTAGCAATGCTTTTTATGAGTTTTGTACAGCATGACGAAGTTAAATAAACCTAGAAAAGCACTTTAAAACACTGAATGGAATTGAATTTAGGAATCTAAATTTAGATACCTCCAAGAAAAACATTTAGGTTCATGATTCATCGTCCTTTAAATTAAAAAAATTTTTTTTATAAGACACAATCATTTCACATTCTAGAAAAGTGATTGTCAAATCGCTCAGGCCTAATAGCTAAACTTATTTAGGAGGAGTCCATAATGCTATTACGCTTTTTATCTATATTCAGTTTGTTTTTAATTGTTTCTTGTGGAGGAGGTGGTGATACCTCAATAGATTCTCCAGGAGAACTTGGTCAGGTTTCAGCACCAACAGCTGCTGACCAACAAGTTGTAGTTGGTGGTTCTGTACTGACAGGAACTTGTCCTAGCTCATCAAACATTGATGTTGACGACAGTATTGGTGGTAACACTGTCTGTGCAATATCAGGCAGCATATCAGGTGATCTCACGTTAACTAATGATGTAATTTATAGATTAAGCGGCACAGTTAACGTAGGTGCTGACATGGGAGGAGATGGAACAAAAGCTGGCGGTTCAGCTGGTGTTTTGAACATTCCTGCAGGAGTAACCATTGTTTCAAAAACTTCTGCTGATTATCTTATTGTACAGAGAGGTTCAAAGATTGAAGCTAAAGGAACAGCATCAAAACCAATTGTCTTCACTCACTCTTCTGTTTTAGATGGTTCACTTTCAAATCCAGATACAGCTAGTGGTCTCTGGGGTGGATTGGTTATCTTAGGTAAGGCACCTATTAATAAATGTTCTAATGATGTTCGAGGTACCGCAAGCTGTGAAAAACTCGTTGAAGGAGCAACAGATGCTCTCATGGGTGGAGCAACTCCAAATGATAATTCAGGAACATTAAGATTTGTTAGGGTCGAATATGCGGGTTACGAAATATTTCCAGGTAACGAATTAAATGGAATCACTTTTGGTGGTGTAGGTTCAGGAACTACCGTTGATTATGTTCAAGTTCACAATAATCAGGATGATTGTGTTGAGTTTTTTGGCGGCACTGTAAACGTTACTCATTTGGTTTGTACAGGAGCTGGAGACGATAACCTTGATATTGATTGGGGTTATACAGGTAAGATGCAGTACGTCGTAGTTAAACAATCTAGAGGTGCTGGAGATCACATTGTTGAATCAGATAATACGAATGCTGACGCATCAGTCGGATATTTAACTACTCCAAGATCTCAACCAAAAATTGCAAACTTTACTTTCCTTTCAACTGGTAGAGATGAAGCTCTTAAATATAAAGAAGGTGTATCCGGCATGTATATGAATGGCGTTGTTGTCAGTTCTGGCGATAGTGGTTGTATTGAACATACCAAGGCAGAAACACTCCAAGACGCACCTGGTTATGACAAAATTGCTCATCATTCAGTCCTCATGGATTGTGGAACTGGTGGTGTTTATAATGCCGGAGACGATTCCGCTACAGTAGCAGAATTACAAGCTTCCATTGAATCTAGAGTTACTAACCTAGTTACTGACCAAACTAATACATTGGTTGGTCAGATGTTCTTGGGAACTAATGAATCTAATGTTGTTTCGGCATTTACTAATCAAACAGCTGTTTGTGCAGTTGGATCTCATGCAAGTGGAACTTCAACCTTGTGTCCAAGTGACGCAACTCAAATTGATGGTTTCTTCGCTAAAACAAACTATATTGGTGCTTTCGCTCCAGGATCCGATGAAGACAACAACTGGGCAGCAGGGTGGACTAAAGGTCTTTTTACTGCACCAGAATGTCCAGCCGGAACTTTTGAATCCGAGCAACTAGAAGGTAAAAAAGTCTGTAGTGTTCAGGGAACCATAGCAAGTGATGTCACCTTAACAAGAGGCAACTTTTACAAGCTTGTAGGAAAAGTACAAGTTGGTGAAGACATGGGTGGTGATGGAACAAAAACTGGCGGAGCCAGCGCTACTTTGACTATCGAGCCCGGAGTTACTGTTTTTGGTGAATCAGGATCTGATTACTTAATCGTAATGAGAGGTTCTCAACTAATGGCTAACGGTACAAAATCTGCACCAATTATCATGACTGGTAGAGATGATGTTACAGGACAAGCTACTCAGTTTTCTAGAGGTTTATGGGGTGGGTTAGTTTTACTTGGTCAAGCTCCAATAAATAAATGCTCTAATGATGTACGAGGTACCGCTGCTTGTGAAAAAGTAGTAGAAGGTTCATCCGATGCACTTATGGGCGGAAATACTTCTGACGACTCAAGTGGATCACTAAAATATTTAAGAGTTCAGTATGCTGGATATGAAATATTTCCAGGTAACGAATTAAATGGAATCACTTTTGGTGGCGTAGGTTCAGGAACTACTGTTGAATACGTCCAGGTTCATAATAATCAAGATGATTGTGTAGAATTCTTCGGAGGTACGGTTAATGTCAAATACTTAATCTGTACAGGTGCTGGAGACGATAACCTTGATATTGATTGGGGTTACCAAGGGAAGTTACAATTTGTAATTGTTAAACAATCATCTGATGCGGGTGATCACATTGTAGAATCTGATAACACCAATGCCGATGCATCTGTTGGTTATTTAACAGAGCCTAGATCTCAACCAATTATTTCAAACTTTACTTTTATCAGTAATGGTAAAGATGATGTTATCAAGCTTAAAGAAGGTGTTTCAGGAATTTATACAAATGGTATTGTCATAGATGCATCTAATAGTAAGGCCTGTATTGAGACCACTAAAGCTGAAACTTTCCAAGACGCCGCAACAACGCCAAAGGTTACATTTAACTCTGTAGCGTTTGATTGTAAGGCGCTTGCAGTTCTGGGTGATGATGCAGGAACACTTGCTCAGGCTGAAGCCTTAATAACCACAGGAAGCAATAACCTTTATTCTACAGATTCTGGTGGAGGCTCATATGTCCCAACAGTTACAGGGTTTATAAATGGTACAGCTGAAAGAGCAATGACGGTTGCTGATAAATCAGCTGATTCATTCTTTGCACCTGCTGATTACGTAGGGGCTGTTAAAGATTCTACTGATACTTGGTATGAAGATTGGACTGTTCCTGGAAGCTTAAATTAATCAAGGGTAAAAATAGGAGTTACTAATGAAAATATTTTCAAGTAAAAAGATTGGCTTAACGACTCTTTTGCCCTTGTTACTACTAACCTCTTCAATTTCTGCAGATGAAGTTGATGAGGTGGTAGTCAGCGGATACTTCATTCCAGACGAAAAGAGAGAAACCTCAGAAATAAATGTGGTTTTAGATAGTACTGCAATAGAAAGGACTGGCGATGATAATATAGCTGTTGCATTAACTAGACTTACTGGTCTAAGTTTAGTTAGAGGTAAATATGTCTACGTTAGAGGCCTAGGGGAAAGATATTCTGCTGCTACACTCAATGGCGGTGTTTTACCAAGTCCTGAACCTCTTAAAAGGGTTGTTCCATTAGATCTTTTTCCAACTGAGGCGATTGAATCAGCCATTGTTCAAAAAACATACTCCGCAGATATGAATGGTGAATTTGGTGGTGGTATGATTGCAATTAAAACAAAAGCAGTTCCTTCCGAAAGAATTGCATCTATATCGTTATCCACAGGCTACAACACAAATCATAGAGAAGATGGTCTTCTTTACGATGGAGGTGGACGATGGGGCTATGATGATGGTACCAGAGATAATCCTGCCTCAGTTGCAAGTGCAATTGCTGCTGGTACAAAAATTGACCGATCTAATTTTGAACCATACCAACTAGCTAATATGGCTAGAGAATTTGAAAACTCTAAACTATGGGTGATTCAAAAGGGCAATGTTCCTGCTAATGGTTCATTCAATGTAACCTATGGCAATCAACTTGATTGGGATCTTGGCAATGACCTTTCATCTGGATTTCTATTAACAGCTGGAGTTAAATCTTCTTGGGAAACTCAAGAAGGTCTGAGGCAAACTGGAGACTTGCAAGCTAACACAGACGGAACCGTATCTGTAATCAAGGCCGAAGATAAGACATTTATGTCTACGTCTAATGATGCAACTACTTATGGAATGGGTGTCTTTGGTGTTGAATCGGATTCTGCAGAGGTAAAATTGACTTCCTTATATATCCACAAAGGCACTAAAGAAGCAAGATCTATAACTGGATATGATCCAAGTGATGCTGCTGATGTGCGAGAAGATTACACTGAATTTTTTGAAAGAACTTTACGTAATAATCAGCTAAGTTTTGATAAGATTTTTCAAAATGACATTACTTTGAATGGAAGAGTGTCTTTCGGAACGGCAACTCGTGATGCACCTTATGAAAGATCTGTTTTTTATGAAGATAGCGATAATGACGGTATATTTTTATACGATGTTAACACAGGAAGAAATCAAACTCAGTTCAGTACTGTAGATGATGATGTTTTTAACATAGGTTTAGATTTAACGCTTCCCGTTGAAACTGATACCGCTGATTTAATCTTTAAAATTGGGTTTGATCAGAAAGTGAATGATAGGGAGGCTGAAGTTAGAAGCTACAGATTTTTAGCTGCTGGTGGACCTCTCCCCGATGATTTACTTGGAAAAAGAGTTGATTATATATTTGCTGATCAGAACCTTGATCCAAATAGACTTTATGTGATTGAAAATACTGGTTCTTCATCACCTGCTGGATACGAAGGTGAGCTTGAAACTGACGCCTATTATGCATCCATGGAAGCGTTGATCTCTGATCAATTTAGGATTTCTGCTGGTGCTAGATACGAAGACGGAACACAGGAAATTAACACCTATGATCTTTTTACTGGTAAAGATAACTCAATTGATAAAACAATTGATGAGGATTATATTCTTCCTAGCCTAACACTTACATATCTACCAGAGAATTACGAAAATCTTCAAATCAGATTTGGTTACTCTGAAACTATTGCTAGGCCAACATTCAGAGAATTGTCACCTACACTATTTGTCGATGTAGATACTGATAGGGTGGTAGCTGGATCTTTATATCTTGAAAATTCAGAGATAGAAAATTTCGACATCAGATTTGAATATTATTTTGGTCAAAAGCAATTTTTAACACTTGGTGCTTTTTATAAAGAGATTGATAAACCAATTGAAGAATCTGTCACAGAGATTGGAGACCTGGTAATTACTTCATACCAAAACGTACCGTTAGCTGAAATAAGCGGTTTTGAATTTGAATTTGAGAGAATTTTTGACGGTTTTGAATCATCTTGGCTTGCAAGTAAAGAACTGTTAGTGAAAGTAAACTACACTTTCACTGACTCTGAAATTCTAATCGGAGAAGGAGATACGTTTGTTAATTTAGTAGGTGTGACCGAATTAGCTTCAAACTTGTTAGCGAATGGCAGGGACTCAAGATTACAGGGTCAATCTGATAATATTCTTAATTTTCAAATTGGTTTCAATGATTTCATTGCAAATTCTCAAGGTACCCTAATTTTTAACTATGTTGATGATAGGGTTAGGGCAAGAGGAATTGATGTTTTACCAGATATCATAGAGGAAGTACCAACAACTCTTGATTTTGTATACTCACGAAATTTTGATGTTGATGATCTGGAGAACACTTTAAAACTATCATTAGAAATTCGAAATATTTTAGATGAGTCCTATGAGGCTACTGTTGCTGATAATATTTTCTATGATCAGTATGATTTAGGTAGATCCTTCTCATTGGGATTAAAATATCAGTTCTAATTCTATTTTTACTTTAGAATGGGCTCTGCGGAGCCCATTTTATTATTATGGAAAATTTAAACATAGCTAAGAAAATATTTTTTTATTGTTTAATTTGCTTGGCTTTAGTTGCATTGATCTATCAACTTTATTTAATATTGAATGCACCAACTTTTAAAGAAACATCTCCCATAAATATTTCAGCTACTGTTAATAATAATTTAACCTCAAATTATAGTAATCAAACTGCAACTCAGTTAACCAATGATGAATTTACTTATAAAGTCGTTGGTTATAGGGCGGGTAAAACAAATAGTTCAGTTGTACTTAGAAAAGCTGATGTCGATTATGTTGTTCAACAAGGTGACTTGATTGACAATACCTACAGACTAATTTCTGTCAGTAAAGAAGAGATAGTATTTGATAGAGCAGGAAAACAGATGTATATCAAAATGGATTAAGAATACCTTTTTTTATTTTCCAGCTTCTTATTCCTGATCTAGTAAAAACACAAATTTGACACACAAATTTCACAAAGTGACAGCACGATTGTCACTAGATCATCTCAGAATGTACTTTATTCAAAAATGACTAAAAAATTAACAATCTTTATTTTACTGATCCCATTTTTTATTGGCGCAGAAGACACTTATATTCTTAATTATGATGACGTTGATATAAAAAAAGTTACACAAGATGTAGCAAGTTTTTCAAATAAGACATTAATTCTTGATCCGAAAGTGAAGGGAAGAGTTTCTATCTTTTCAGATACTATTCTTACATCTCAAGAAGTTTGGGAGGTATATTTAAGAACTATTCAGGTTAGTGGTTTCTCTGCAGTCTCCGACGGTAATATTGTCCGAATTGTGTCTGAAAATGACGCTACTCGTGATGAAACTGATATATCTAATGATGGCGACTTTTCTACAAAGATTATTCCATTAGTTAATCGATCTGCAGGGGGTATTTTGCCGATGCTTAAGCCAATTACTGGTAGGCAATCATATTTATCCAGTATTCCCTCCGTCAATTCCATATTGATTGTTGATAAATTATCGAATGTGCAGAGAATTGAAGCCTTGGTAGATCAACTAGATAAAGATAATTCTGCTCAAATCTCTATTATTAAACTTGATAATTTATCTTCAATTGAAGCAGTAAGAATCTTAGAGCGCCTAAAATTACAAGAAAATCCAACAATTAATAATTTTATTGCTGTGCCATTTCCGACTTCCAATTCAGTGATTCTTTCAGCAAATAACTTTGTAACAACTAATATAACTAAAACTTTACAGGCACTAGATAAAGATGCTTTGAACGATAGTTCTGTTGCAGTTATCTATTTAAAATTTGCTAAAGCTGACGAAATTTCTACAATACTAAATACTGTTTCATCACGTTTTACTAACTCAGAATCTTCTGAAAAACCTGTAGTTACTTTCCACGAGAAAACTAATTCCATTATTGTATCAACCGAGCAAGCTAATTTAGATGTAATACGTAATCTCATATCTAAACTTGATATTAGAAGAGCACAGGTATTGGTTGAGGCGATTATTGTAGAATTATCTGAGACCGCTGCAAAATCACTAGGAGTAGAAACTGTTTTTGCAGGAGGTGAGGACGGTGATATACCCTTGGGCCTCACTCGGTTTCAAGATTCAAACTCACCTGATTTATTAGCTTTAGCTGGTTCAGCCGCTGAGTCGGGAGATGATGTAACTCTTAGAAATATTGCGGCTTCATCGTTACTTAATACTCAAGGACTCATTGCAGGCTTAGGAAGCATTGAATCAAATGGAGATAGCTTTGCAGCCATTATTAGTGCAATTGTAAGCGATCAAGATTCGAATATATTATCTACACCATCGATTATTGCCATGGATAATGAGGAAGCTAATCTTGTAATAGGTCAAGAAATACCCATCACCACAGGTGAAAGTCTTGGAGCAAATAATGCTAATCCATTCAGAACAACCTCAAGGCAAGAAGTAGGCATCAAGCTCTCTATCGTTCCTCAGATCAATGAAGGAAATAGTGTAATTCTAAATATCAATCAAGAGGTTTCTGGAGTTGTAGGCCCATTAACGGGAACCGCAGATCTTATTACAAATAAAAGAAGTATTGAAACAACTGTGCTAGTTGATAACAACCAAGTAATAGTACTTGGTGGATTAATTGATGATGATGTTCAAATTTCTGAATCAAGAGTTCCTATCTTAGGAGCCATACCCGTTGTAGGTAATCTCTTTAAGTCATCATCTCAATCAAGAGTTAAGCGAAATTTATTAGTTTTCATTAGGCCAACAATTCTTTTTGATCCCAATGACGTAATGGAGCTTTCAAATGAGAAATATAATTATATAGAGGCTCTAAGAATGCTGGATGGTAAAAAATCTGACATTATTGATTTAACTAAAAAACCATAATGGAACAGACAATAACAAAAGAGCATAAACCATTATTTCCTTACGAATATTCTAAATCTCAAAGAATTTTAGGAGTTGATATTAATGGTGAAGTATTTATTTTTTCTGAAAATGCACTGAGCTCATTGTCCATCCAGGAATTATACTCAACATATCCAACAAAGAAATTTGTTACTACAATATGCAGTCCTAATGAATTTGAAAAGGGATTAACTAAACTTTACTCTCAAGATAAGTTTCAAGAAACTATTGGAGATGAGCTATCGGAATCATTTGATCTTGAATCCTATGCAAAGACCATAACTCCTTCGGAGGATCTATTGCAGGGCAACAATGACGCCCCTATTATCAAGCTGATTAATGGCATTCTAAGTCAAGCTATTAAGGCTAAAGCATCAGATATTCACTTTGAACCTTTTGAGGACGCGTTTATTGTAAGACTTCGAATAGATGGAGTAATGCGAGAACTCATTTCACAAGATTCAAGACTGTCACCTCCAATTGTTTCAAGATTAAAGATAATGTCCAAGTTAGATATCGCAGAAAGAAGAAAACCTCAAGATGGAAGGGTAACGCTCTCACTTGGACCTCAATCCATTGATGTAAGAGTATCAACTTTACCGTCCTCATATGGTGAAAGAGTAGTTCTTAGGTTACTTGATAAAGATTCTGCAGAGATAGATCTAAATTATCTTGGATTTTCTGACTACATTAACTCCAAATATCAAAAGGCACTGAAATCTAATGAAGGAATTATTCTTGTTACTGGTCCTACTGGATCTGGAAAAACTACAACTCTATATGCAGGTTTACGAGAGATTAATGATAATTCGCAAAACATTTTAACTGTAGAAGATCCCATTGAATATACACTCGCAGGAATTGGGCAAACCCAAGTGAATTCAAAGGCAGGCTACACTTTTGCAAGTGGACTAAGATCAATTCTTCGACAAGATCCCGACATTGTAATGGTTGGTGAAATACGAGATTCTGAAACTGCCAGTATTGCCATTCAAGCTAGCTTAACCGGGCATTTAGTTTTATCCACAATTCATACCAACAGCGCAATAGGAGCCATAGCAAGATTAAGAGATATGGGGGTTGAGTCCTACTTATTAGCTTCTAGTATCAAGGTAGTGTTAGCACAAAGACTTGTAAGAAGGCTTTGTAATGACTGTAAAAAACCTTCTAGTGAAAATATAAATTTACTAAAAAAATTTAATTTATGTTCTGAAAGCATATATTACGAACCAAGCGAGTGTCAGCACTGTTCATTTACAGGCTACTCTGGAAGACTTGCGATTTCTGAGTTAGTAGAGGTAGATGAAAATCTCAAGCAAATGATCCATGACGAAGCATCAGAAAAAATGATGAATGACTATGCTTTCCAAAATAATCAATCCATACAAGAATCAATTAAATTAAATCTAGAAAACGGAATAACTAGCATTAGTGAAATAGTGAGATTGCAGAACATATCGGATGCCTAACTTTCAATATATTGCTCAAAATGAAGAGGGTAAATCCTTGAAGGGAATTTTGCTCTCTGATAGCGAGAGATCTGCTAGGCAAGAAATAAAATCAAAAAATTTACTTCTTCTTAATATCAAAGAAACATCAAAACAGACTAAAGGTCAAAAAATAGCACGCAAAGACGTAGCTGTTGCAACCAGACAAATATCTTCATTAATAAGCTCTGGTATACCGCTTGACAAAGCGTTGCAGTCAATTGGAAAAAACTCTAACTCAAAAGTTGGCGATTTATTTAATGACATAGGTAACGAGCTGCAACAAGGTAGGCAGCTACATTTAATTTTGTCTGATTACCCTGGCAGCTTTGATCAGACTTATATTTCGCTTGTATCTGCTGGAGAAATTTCAGGTAACTTGATTGAAGCCTTTAAAAATCTATCTGAATATTTAGAAGATGAAATTTCAATAAAACAAAAGATTTTTTCGGCTCTTGCTTACCCAGTACTTGTTATTAGTTTTTCTATATTAGTAGTAATTGCTCTTCTAATCTTTGTTTTACCCCAAGTAACAGAGCAGTTTGTTAAGTCAAACATTCAACTCCCTTTTTTAACTTCTTTAATGATTTTTATCTCAAATAATATTTTGGTATTTATCGGAATAAATCTTCTATTAATCACAGCGTTTTACGTTCATTACAAGAAAAATATTTTGGGAACTTCTAGTGAATCAAATATCCATAGACTATTATTAAAAATCCCTTTTTTTGGAAGGTTTCTGTTAATTAGAGACTTAGAAAAGTTCAGTCGAATCATGTTTTTAATGCTTAAATCAGGTATTAACCTTGATCAATCTTTAAATCATGCAAATAAATTAATTGGTAATAGATATGTAAGAAAAATTGTTGAGTCTGCTACAGAAGATATTATTGAAGGCAAAGATTTTCTATATGAAATTAAGCAATCAAAAATTTTTCCAGAAATATTTATTCAATTACTATCAAGTGGTTTCCAATCTGGATCATTATCGGAAATGTTTGAAAAGTTAGCATTTTATTTTAAAGACGAAATAGATAACTCTAGATCGTCATTACTATCCATTATTGAGCCATTAATATTAATAGTCATGGGCGGTATAATTACGTTGATAATTCTGGCTATCCTCTTACCAATCATGCAAATGAATAACTCTATTTTATAATAATGAAAAAAGGCTTTACTTTAATTGAACTCATGGCAGTAATTGTCATCCTAGGTATTCTTGCAACCGTTGTGGCTATAAATGTATCTCCAATTCTTCAAAGAGCAAACTTTGAAAAAATTAGAGCTGATATTTCTCAAATAGAGAAAGGTCTTGAGTTGTACAAATTTAATGAACTTAGATACCCTTCTACTGATCAGGGTCTTGTTTCTTTAAAACAACCTCCTAAAAATCTCAATCGACCTTTTTTATACCCTGCAGAAGGATATATAAGTGATATTCCCAAAGATCCCTGGGGAAATGATTATTTATATATGTCTCCCGGCATCAATAAAATTTATTATGATATTTACACTCTAGGTGCTGACGGTATTGAGGGAGGCGTAGGTGATGATGCGGACATTGGCAACTGGAATGTCAACTCAAAATAACGGTTTTACATTGATGGAGCTTCTGTTAGTTCTGCTAATAATAGGAATTATTTCTCTGATCCCTATTATAAATTCATCTTTCTTGAGCTCATATCAAGAAGGAGGAGTAACTCAAATCAACCAGCTCTTGAATTCTTTAAAGAAAGAAAGTCAGCTTATAAGAAAGCCTTTAGCAATTGAAAAAAATAATGAGAATTACTTTTTAGTGTTCTATGAAGACGACTCATGGAAAAATTATGATATTTTAGATTTTGATTTAAATCTAATCTTAAAAAATTATATTTTTAATGATTTAAATAATAAATTTTTAGAGAATAGAGATAGGTCATTTTTAATCATTTTTTATCCCAACGGAAGAAACTCTGGTCTTGAGTTTAGAGTTTTAGATCAAAATCAAACAATTTATTACGATATATTTGGTGAATTAAATGCGACTTAATAAAGGCTTTAGTCTTTTAGAAGCAGGTGTATCAATTTTAATCTTAAGTATTGCGTTGCTTACCATCTTTCAATCAATTTCATTTAATAACTCCAATCTTGACTCAATTAAAAAAAAGGCGTTCGCAAGACAAATAATTATCAATCGAATTTCTTCGTATGGATTTATAGATCCAATACGAATTAATTCATCTCGATCTTTTGATTATGTATTTGGTCCTTACAATTTTTTAGTTTTTGAAGAAATGAGTGCTACTGGAATAAATAAAAAGCAATTCTCTATTCGTATCAGTCTTGATGATGAGGTAATCACCGAATATACAACACTTGCTGGAAATGAATAAACTTCAAAAAGGATTTACTTTAATTGAACTGGTAATTTCAATAACGCTGTTATCTCTTATAACCATCATAACAACTTCTATTTTACAAAATTCAATTATCCAGAGAAATCTCTACATAGAAAATTCAAACAATTTGGAAAACTATAATAGTTTTTTTGGAATTTTTAGGGATGATTTTAGATTTATCCAAAACGTCGACATGTTAAATGTTGATGGTGCAAGTTCATTCAAAACACTTCTTCTGAATGATGATGAGAAACAACTTAGCTTCATTACTAAAAGTTTTTCAAACACTGATCTTGAGTTACAAAATATAAGAGTCTTGTATTTTATTGAAAATGGGCAACTCTATCGTAGGCAATATAAAAGCATAAATCCTGCAGATTTTAGTGATTATCTTGATACGTTAATCCTTAAGGAGGTTACTGATATTCAGCTTAAAGCACATAATAAGCAGCGCTGGCTAAATATATGGCCTTACGACGAAGTTTCTAAAAGAAGATTGCCACACGCAGTTTCTTTAAGCATTTCTCAGCGTCAAAAGGATGTTTTTGAAATAATCTTAGCAACTGATAATGATAATGTTTTTTAGAAAAAGAAAAGGATTTGTTCTCATATCTACAATGCTTATTGTTTTGATGCTTTCTATAATTGCATCTGAAATGAGTAAAGCCTTCTTTTTAGATTTACGCAAAGAAGGATATCTCTCATTTGATGCAATAGCTTTTAGCAAAAGAATAGAGTCTGAAAAGTTTTTGTTAAATTTTATCAAGCGAGAATTAAATAAAAATCCAAACGTTAATAAACAAAATCCAATTTTCAATGAGAGTCTAGTTTTCCAATTTGATGATTTCTCACTTGAGGGCTCACTATCTGACCATTCAAATTGCTTCAATATTAATCATTTAATTACATTCAACGGAGGGCAATCAAAAGATAACTTAAGAGCTATAAAATATTTTGAAGATTTGCTTTCACAATATGCAATCAGCTATATGGATGCTGACCAAATCATAGACCAAATTCTTGATTGGATGGATGTTGATGATATTCCTAGGAACAATGGGGCAGAAAACTATTATTATTCAAGCCTATTGCACTATCCCAGAGAATATACCTCCAAAAGGTTGTTTATTAATAAGTCAGAATTGCTGGCTATACCAAGTATTAATAAAATAAAAAATAGAGATATATGGCAAAAACTTTGCATCATCCCCATGAGCTCTATTTTCTATATCAATATCAATAGCCTTCAAGACGAGGATAAACATTTACTTTCTAGTGCCATTAGTCAACCTAATTTGAATGAAATAGCATTGATAATTAAAGAAACACCCACTGAAGGTTTTGCTACCGTTGAAGAATTCTTACAAAAATTTAATTTACAAGAAACAGATTTAATGATTCCTCTTGATATTTCTTCAGATATATTCCTCTTTAATGGCACACTAAAATACCAAGGTTTTTCGTATAATTTTAAAACTCTTATTAAACAAGAAAACGAATTTAATTACAGAATTCTTTATAGGTTATAAATAAATGAAAACAAGATATATATTTACTGACTCCAATCTTGAGACCATTTATAACTCCTTTGTAGTTGAAAGTGATCAAATACATCAAACAATGATTTCTGATCTTCAAGAGATAAACGAAGACAAGTCCATAAGAAAGAATATCATTTTTTTTAATTCAGAGTTTCTAAATTCATGTTCACTGAATGAATATGATAAATCTGACAATGATAAATTATTAAAAGCAAAGTTTTTTTCTTCTCATGTTGATCAATTACTTCTTAATCCATCTGAACTAAGTTTTTTTTCTTCATCCATTGATAACATTGGAATTTGGGGAGAATCTAGTTACCTAGATGAGCTTAAAAACAAAACTTTAAACTTAAGAAAAAGCTTTTTTATACCCGATTACTTACTATTCTTTGAACAAAAAAATGTTGTAGCAAACCTAGGATCTCATTATTCCTTAAGGCTTGAAGATGGTAGGGGATACAGCGGCCAACAACAAAAGATTAATGCACTCCTGGAATCCAATATTCAAATTTTAAATGATCTAGATGTTTTGGATGTATCGCCTAAGGAATTGGAGTGCTTGCAAAATTTAGAGCATTCGTTAAATAATTTTGATTTAAGTTCTCAAGTTTATAACTTTCATACAAATCATTCGTCACAGTTAAATATTCTTAAAACCCCTTTAAATATCAATAGATTATTATATCTAGATGTAATTAGTGTGGGTGAATTCAGAAATTTTGCCATCCCTCTTTTAACTACCTTTTTGTTATCCATTTCTATAAACATCACAATTGAGTCTCAAAATAAATTAGTTTCCAAAGAAACTAAAAAGCTCTTTTCAAACCTAGGAAATCAATCGGTAAGATTAATTAATCCAAAAGTACAAATAGATCAACTAGTTAGCGAATTACAAATAACAGACAACAAAAGTCAATTTGATATTAAAGCTTTAGATTTTCTAAATAACTATCAAGTAGAAGAACTAGAAAGTATTGAAGTAAATCTTGATGAGCAATTTACTACTCTAAACCTAGAAGGACTTAGCTCAGAAAAATTGATAATCCTCATAAATCTTCTCAATTCTTCTGGCTTGTCAACTGAAGAAAATTTTGTGGAGACTCAAAATAAGTTAAAAGGTTCAATTAAGGTTTTTTTATATGAATAGTTACATTAATGGTATTTTGCAGTTTATTAGGAATAATGATAAATATCATCAGATAGCTATGATTTTATCTTTAATAATTTTAGTTATTCTCTTGCTATTTCAACTATCTAAAATTCAAGACAATAGAAAGCTTCTAATAAATGCAAAAAGCGACTTCGCTTATGTAGAAGAACGATTCAACCTTATTGCAAATAAGATTAGTCTTAATCAGCTTATCAATAATTCAGAAAGTACAAATTCTTTGTTGACTAACATCGCAAAGAAGTACGATTTGTTAGATTTTCAAATCTACGATGAGAATATGCAAAATATAATAAAGTTTGATATTGATGATCTGGAAAAGCTTGAAATCCTAATTAATACTTTTTCCAAAGAAAGTTTTATTGAAGTCAAAAATATTTATATCAGACCTGAAAGTAAGGATTATCAAATTAAAATTATTTTTGTGTATGGTGATACACAGCGACTTGGTTTAAAAAAATAATTGAGCATTACTGAGTTAATTTTTTGTATTTCCATTGGAATGTGCCTTGGAAGCTTCGCCTCAGTTCTGATCTACAGAATTCCTAGAAATATAAATTTACTATTACCTGGATCCCATTGTCCCTGTTGCAATAATAAGCTCAGAGCTATACATCTAGTACCGATTTTTAGCTATGCTTTCTTAAGAGGAAATTGTGCTTTTTGTAGTTCAAAAATTAGTAGACTCTATCCTGTAAATGAAATTTTTATTACAGCAATGGTCGCAATAACTACATATCATGCTGGACCATATTCTATAGATGGATGGTTAACAATTACATTAATTTTGTGTCTATACGTTCAAGCAGTAATTGACTTTAAAATTTTATCTTTATCAACTTATCTTAGCGTAATTATTGGTTTATTAGGATTTGCCCTTAATTATTTACACTTCTTCACATCAATTATTGATAGTTTGGCTGGATTGATTTTAGGCTATTGTAGCTTGTGGTTAATAAATTATATTTATAAAAAAATAAAAGGTACTGATGGAATCGGTTCGGGTGATTATTTATTACTTGGAGCAGTGGGAGGTGTTTTCGGTTCAAGTTCTTTAGGAATTATCTTATTATCAAGTTCAATCATTTCTATAGGATTACATTTCTTTACCAGAACAATTCACGGTGAGAGGATACCTCTTGGTACAGGTATTGCTTTATCAAGCATTATTTTCTTAGTTCTAATAATTTTGAACAAATAAAGACAAAATCTATATGTTTATATAAAAAAGTAGACATGATACTTTCTTGGGGAAGCGGCATCATAAGACTAAGTTTTATTTCTATTTAGATTTAAATCAATATCATTTAACACAATAGATACGTCATAGAAATACAAAAGTCACAATATTTTTTTATCATTCTCATGTGTTAGTTCCCCCAAACTAACAATAAGATATTTACCCCAAATATCCTTGAGTCAAGAAACCTAGTTTTTAATTAGGTTTCTTACTCATCTTTAATTAACCAAATAATGCAGACAAGCTTTTTTTGTTTCAGTAATTTGCTGAGGAGAAATATTCTCTTCTTTCATGAATGCTTCCTCCAAACAAGATATTAATATGCTCAAGCTGTATTTGATCTTGATTTCATTATGATCTGAGGCGGAATTAAATAAATTTAATAACTCTTCCTTCATAATCTTTTTTGAATAATCAGTAAAAATCAATTTCGATATTGGAGAATTATTGATAAGGAATATAGCAATAACATCAATAAGTATTTTAACGAGCTCAGTAGTGCTTTTAGAATTTAATGATTCAAAATTTTTTTTTATTAAAAATAACAAATTATCTGTGTGCTTTATAGAGATGGCTTCAAGAATAGATTCATTACTTGGAAAAAATTTATAAATAGAGGGTCTTTTCATGCCGGATAGC
>Ga0055584_100001715_pt1 | contig 21524 bp, 19 predicted proteins | sample OSDHelmetaG_FD_58716 | JGI IMG/M metagenome (GOLD analysis project Ga0055584, IMG submission 58716) | Pelagic marine sediment microbial communities from the LTER site Helgoland, North Sea, for post-phytoplankton bloom and carbon turnover... | ecosystem: Environmental > Aquatic > Marine >...
GGAGGCGCTCATGCGGAAATTCAGGCGCTGGCATCCGCAGGTTCAAAGGCTGCCGGAGCGACCCTTTATTGCACGCTGGAACCCTGCAATATCGTCGGTCGAACGGGTGCCTGCACCGACGCGATCGCTTCCGCTGAGATCGCGCGTGTGGTCGGTGGTGCAATCGATCCGAACCCTCGGGTCCGTGGCCGAGGGTTTCGCCGGCTCGCGGATGCGGGGATCGAAGTTGTTCGCAGAGTGGAGCAGGAGGCTTGCGAGAAGCAGATCCGTTTTTTTCGCAAGCATATTCTAACCGGACTGCCGTTCGTCCGGTTGAAGCTGGCCACCTCGATGGACGGGAAGATTGCGGCGTCCACCGGCGCCTCTCATTGGATCACCGGTGTGCCGGCGCGACGACTCGTTCACGACTGGCGCAATGAGATGGATGCGGTGATGGTAGGGGTAGGCACGGTGTTGGCGGATGATCCGCTCCTGAACGCGAGAAACCGTGGAGGCCGCGACCCGATCCGAGTGATTGTGGACAGTCGGCTCAGAACGCCACCATCTGCTGCTCTGCTTCACAAGGGCAGGGGGCAAGTCCTTTTTGCGACGACGCGGGCGGCTTCGGAGCGTCGAGCGAAAGAGTTGGTCCGTGCGGGCGCCACGGTCGTGCGGGTCGGGAGTCGTGCGGGCCGGGTGGATCCACAAAGTCTTCTGCGCCATCTGGGCAAATTGGACATTCTTTCGGTACTGGTTGAAGGGGGAGCGGCTCTGGCCGGTTCCCTGATGCGTCACGGATCTGTCGATGAAGTGGCACTTTTTCAGGCGCCTGTTTTCATCGGAGGTGACGGGACAAGCATGCTCGGCCCGCTGGGAATCGAAGACCCCGGAAAGGGTATTCGACTTGAGGCGCATGAGATAGCGATGGTTGGGCGCGATATTCTGCATTCCGGCCGACCAATACGAGCGGGAAGGAAATAGTTGAGGATGGAAGAAAGCAATCTGGATCCGGCGCTCACGGCGCTGCGCGAGGGGAAGATGATTCTGGTTGTGGATGATCTGAACCAACCTACAGCGGGGGATCTTTGCGTGGCCGCGGAGATGGTTCTCGACGATCATGTGAGCTTCATGGCGGTTCACGCGAAGGGCTTGGTCTGCATGCCCTTGCTGCCGGCCTCCATGGAGCGTCTGGGGATTCCGCTGATCGCAGCGGATCGTTCCACCGATGCCGCTATTGCCTACGGGACATCCTTTGAGGCTCGTCGGGGAGTCACGACGGGGATTTCGGCAGCTGATCGCGCTGCCACGATTCGCGTGGCTGTCGATGCGCGAAGCAACTCGGCGGATATCGTGATGCCCGGGCATGTGCTTCCCATTCAGGCCGCCGAGGGCGGGGTATTGGAAAAGCCCGGACCAACGGAAGCCGCCATTGACCTCGCGCGTCTGGCCTCGCTGCGGCCTGCCGCAGCGACCTGCGCCGTGTTGGATGAGGCAGGTGAGTTGGCCGCTGGGGACACCTTGTTGGGCTTCGCCGAAACGCATGGTTTGCCGGTCGTGGCTGTGGGGGATGTGGTGGCGCATCGACTGCGCCATGAACTCCTTGTCGAACGGTTGGAGGAGTCGAATCTCGAATCGTCCTTCGGTGGCACCTATCGCGCTGTGGCCTACCGCAACAAGATTGACGATACGGAGCACCTCGCCGTGGTACGAGGCAGTTTGCAGGCCGACCGGGCCCCGTTGGTTCGGGTGCATTCACAGTGTCTTACTGGGGATGTCCTGGGTTCGCGGCGTTGTGATTGCGGCGAGCAGCTCGAAGCGGCAATGCACCGGATTGACGAAGCTGGCGAGGGTGTTGTCGTCTACCTTCATCAAGAGGGCCGTGGAATTGGATTGGCGAACAAGATTCGAGCGTATGCTCTGCAGGACCAGGGACGGGATACGGTCGAGGCGAACCTTGAGCTCGGTTTTCGGGAAGACGCTCGCGATTACGGGATTTCGGCGCAGATTCTGCGCGATCTGGGGATCCGGTCGGTCCGTCTGCTGACGAATAATGAACGCAAGATAAAGGGACTCTCTCAGCACGGGATCGATGTCGCCGAACGAGTGGCTCTCGAAGTGGATCCGCACGATGGCAATATCGAATATCTCCGAACCAAAAAGAGGAAGCTGGGTCATTTGCTCACCGGGCTTTCCGGCGAGGGCGGTGGGGATTGATGACACAGGAGTTCACAGGCTCGCTCGACGCCAGTGGTGGTCGCTATGCGATCGTGGTTTCTCGATTCAATCGCGCTGTGACGCGGTCGCTTCTGGACGGGGCGATCGCTGGATTGCTCGAATATGGCGCGAAGGGGGAGGCGATCGATGTCTTTCACGTCCCTGGCGCTTTCGAGATTACGGCAGCGGCCGACGCCTGCGCGCGAACGGGATCCTACAAGGCAATCCTTTGTCTCGGGGCAATCGTTCGTGGCGAAACTCCTCATTTCGATTTCATTTCGCAAGAAGTGAGTCGCGGCGTAAATGAAATTGGATTGCGCCATTCGATCGCGGTTGCATTCGGGGTTCTCACAACCGATACGATGGATCAAGCATTGGCCCGGTCTGGTGACGGGCACGGTAACAAGGGCTACGAAGCTGCGGTGACCGCGCTCGAGATGGTGAGCGTTCTTGCCGAGATTGCCCGTCGGAGCTGATTGGTGGCAGCCGATGTGGAAGAGCGGCGCTGCGCCCGACGGTTGGCGGTGCAGGCGCTTTATCAGATGGAATTGGCCGGGGCCTCCGCTGAGGAAGCTATTGATTCGGCCCTGCTGGTTGTGGAGAGCGACGACTCTGCGGCCGTTAGCGGAAGCGAAGAGCTGCCTTCAGATGTCGCTTCAGACGCGAGGGTGGATGCTCCTCCCGAGGCCGCGTTAGCCCTCCGGTTGGCTCTTCAAGTCGGGCATCATCGCGCGGCGATTGACGAGAAGATCGACGGCGCCGGCGCTCGTTGGCGGTTGGAGAGAATGGCTCGGATGGACGCGCAAGTGCTCCGACTGGCCGTAGCCGAGATGACGGGTCCGGATGCCCCGCCGATTGCGGTTGTGATCGATGAGGCCATTCGTCTGGCACGTGATTTTTGTGGGGATGAGTCGCCGCAGTTTGTGAACGGTGTTCTGGATGCCGTGGCGCGCACGATGTTGGAAGACAAAGTCCCCAATGCGGGTGAAGCGGAGAGGGTTAGCGTGGAGGCAACAGACAAGGACCGGTTCCGGTTTGATCCTCGAATCGAGGGGCGTTGGCAGGAAATTTGGAAGTCCCGAGGGATTTTTAAAGCGGGACGTCGTCCTGATGCCGAACGCCGCTATGTGCTCGAAATGTTCCCCTATCCAAGTGGCGATCTTCATATGGGCCACGGCAAGAATTACTATATCGGCGACTCGCTGACGCGGTATTACGTGATGCAGGGCTATGACGTCCTCCATCCGTTTGGTTGGGATGCTTTCGGCCTTCCCGCCGAGAACGCGGCGATCAAGACCGGACGCCCGCCAGGTGAGTGGACCTTGCAGAATATCGCGGAGTCCAAGGGGTCGCTGGAAGCTGCAGGGATTATCTACGACTGGGATTGCGAGGTCACCACCTGCAAACCAGATTACTACCGATGGACGCAATGGCTCTTTCAATTGCTCTACCGTCGGGGTCTGGCGTACCGCGCCAAGGCGACGGTCAACTGGGACCCTGTCGATCAGACAGTGCTCGCTAACGAGCAGGTAGATGCACAAGGTCGAAGTTGGCGCAGCGGCGCACTGGTCGAGAAGCGCGATCTGGACCAATGGTTTTTTCGGATCACGGACTATGCCGAGCGTCTTTTGGAGGATCTGGACGAACTGTCGGGATGGCCTGAAAAGGTCAAGGCCATGCAGCGCAATTGGATCGGTCGCAGCGAGGGTGCGCAGGTCGAATTCGCCGTTGGCGCCGCGGGAGATTCGATTTCGGTGTTTACGACCCGGCCCGACACCCTTTTCGGAGCCACGTTTCTGGTTCTTGCACCGGAACATGCCCTGGTGGACACTCTGACCACGGTCGATCAGCGCGAAGCGATGGACGACTACGTCGCCGCAGCCTCGCGTCGTAGCGATGTCGAGCGGCAAAATCTCGACCGCGAAAAGACCGGCGTCTTTACCGGCAGCTATGCGGAAAACCCGGTCAACGGAGAATCGGTTCCGGTTTGGGTCGCTGATTATGTTTTGACGGGATACGGAACAGGCGCGATCATGGCGGTGCCGGCCCACGATGAGCGAGATTTTGCATTTGCCGAAAAATTCGAAATCTCGCGCAGGACGGTGATTGTCCCCGAGGGCGAAACGCCCCCGATCGCCGAGCCGGATGCCGCCTATATTGGGGAGGGCGTTCTGGTGAATTCGGGCGATTGGGATGGAGTTCCCAATCGGGAGGCAGGCGAAGGAATCGTGACGCGGCTCGAGGCCGCGTCACAAGGGGGAGCCAAGGTCACCTACCGTTTGCGGGATTGGTTGGTGAGTCGGCAGAGGTATTGGGGGACGCCAATCCCCATGTTGCACCGCCCTGACGGCACAATTGTTCCCGTACCGGACAAGGATCTACCGGTCGCGTTGCCGGTGATTGAGGATTACAAACCCCGCGGTCGCTCGCCGTTGGCGGCGAGCGAGGAATTTGTGAACGCGGTGGATCCGGAAACCGGCGGTGTCGCGTTTCGGGATACGGATACGATGGATACCTTTGTCGACTCCTCCTGGTATTTCCTGCGCTATGCCGACGCTACGAACACCGAAGAAATTTGGTCGAAGGCAGCTATGGAGCGTTGGCTACCCGTGGATCAGTACATCGGTGGCGTGGAGCACGCGATCCTCCATCTGCTCTATTCGCGGTTTATCACGAAAGTTCTTTTTGACGAGGGCCTTGTGCCGGAGAGCGAGCCTTTCCGTGCGCTGTTCACGCAGGGTATGGTGCAACGCCGCGTACAAACGCCGCTGAGCTTGGGCGAAGATGGCCAACTGCTCGCGCCGGAGTCTCTCTGCAAGTCTATCGGCATCGAAGCCCGATCACTTCCCCAATCCGAAATGCAGACCGCTCTGCGGGCGGCCAGCCATGATTTGGTGGAAAAAGACGGACTCTTCTTTGCTCGGAGTGGCCCAGAGAAGATGAGCAAGAGCGCGGGTAACGGGGTTCCGATGGGGCCCTTTATCCGGGAGCACGGCTCGGATGTTGCTCGGATTACCATTCTGTTCTCCGCACCTGCGGAGAACAATATGGAATGGAGTGATGAGGGGGTCGCGGGGGCGGAGCGCTTCCTCACTCGCATCACGACACTTGTTGGTAAGGATCGCGAGGCACTCACGGCCCTGCGGGCGAGTGCAGCGGCCGAGATCGCTGCCGCCGAAGCAGGTCGGGTCGAAGGTGAAGGGGATCGTGATCTCCTGCGCCTTCTTCACGCGAGCGTGAAGAAGGTTTCCGAGGATCTCGAAAAGCTCGCCTTCAATACTTCGATCGCAGCGTTGATGGAGATGCTGAATCAATTACAAAAGCATCGAGCGGCGCACGCTGATCTTTCTCCCACCTATGTTGCCACCATTGGAGTATTTCTGCGGCTATTGGCGCCCTTTGCGCCACATCTGGCTGAGGAACTCCATTCCTGGCTCGGGCATGGAGAGAGTATCTTCGACGGTGGGTGGCCATCGTACTCCGCGGAGGCGCTCGTTGAGGATTCCTTCGAGATTGTTTTGCAAATCAACGGTAAGGTGCGGGGGCGTTTTTCCGTCGCAGCTGATGTTTCGAAGGAGGCTCTCGAGGGTATTGCCGTCGAGAATGAGAAGGTCCAGGCCGCTTTGGAAGGTAAGGAAGTTCGCAAGATCATCGTCGTTCCGGGTCGCCTGGTGAATGTGGTGATCGGATGAAGAGCTTCCGGGGCATTTTGCCCGTCTTCTTCTCCGCGATCCTTCTGACTTCCTGCGGGTACAACTTTCCCGGTGTGGCGACCGCGTTGCCCGGCGGAGGCACAAAGATCGCGCTCGAGCCTTTTGCAAATGCGACCGAGGAGCCCGGACTGGTGACCGGAATTCAGGAAGCATTTTCGTTGGAGGTCGCCAAGCGAGGCAGTTTTGAGCAAACCTCGGCAGGGCGCGCCGATGTGGTCCTGTCGGGTGTGGTCCAGAGCCTGGACGTTCGGCCGGTCGGGTTTTCCCGCAGCGACGAAGCTTTGCAGTACGAAACAATTGTTCGCATCAGTGCGCGACTCACGAATCCGAAAACCGGGCAGGTCGTGTGGCGGGTTGACGGACTCCAGCAGAGTGATTCCTACGGTGCGGCGGCGACAACCGTGATTGCGCAGTCTTCCGAGTTTCAGGAGAGTTCGACACTGAATGAGGCTGACCTTCTGCGTTTGTCGGATGTGCAGGTCGCCGAATCGCAGCAGGGTGATGCGTTGCGGAAGGTTTCGGAGAATCTGGCTCGCGAACTCTACAACTCGATGGTCGACAATTTCTGATGGGTAAAGCCGCCCCCAAGCCCAGCCCGCCGGACCCGGAGCGGGTCAGATTGCTGCTCGGGGATCCGGCTCTGGTGGATGGCCAGCTCGAGAAGATTCAGAACGAATGGCTCGGCAAGACCCCGATGTTTGGTGCTCTCGATGTTCTCTATGGAGACAAGGTGGATATCGAGGAAATCTCGACGGCGATTCGTACCGTCTCGATGACGGGTCGCCGGTTGATCGTCTTGCGGATGGCCGATCGCATGAAGGACGATCTGCAGCGGGATGTTCTGGAGCTTTGCGGCACAATCTCGGAGGACACGCGTTTGCTGTTGTTGGCTCAGGCACCCGATTTGCGACGCAGCCTTTTTGCGGCCTTGAAAAAGGCAAATTGTATCGAGACAGTCGGGCCGCAACAAAAGGATATGCGAAAGGCCCTCCCGGAATGGAAAGATCTGTTGCGGAAGCTTTGCAAGGAGAAATCCTTGCGTCTCGAGCCGGAGGCCGCAGAGGCGGTGCTTGGTCATGTCATCGGCGATACTGGCCGGCTCGCGAATGAGCTGGAAAAGCTCTCTTTGCGCTTCGGCGACCAGCCGGTCACCCATGAGCAGGCCTTGCTATCCCTGGGCGGAGACAAGGCGCGCACGGCATTCGCACTTTCCGGAGCCCTCCGAGACCGACGGATGGGTCGGGCTCTGGTGGAACTCCGAACCGCCCTGGCGCAGGGCGTTGCGACCGAGGTGGTGATCGGGGAGTTAGCCGGAGAGGTCCGGGCGTTGTTGAGAGCGCGCGCTCTTTTGGATCAGGGCCTTTCGGAGGCCGAGGCAAAAAAAGCTTTCGGCGGGGGGCGGGGCTTTTTCGTAGTTCCCAAGGCCAGGAACTACCGGTCGCTGGAGTTGCAGCGAATTCTGCAGGAGCTCTCTCGGATCGATGTTCGATCGAAAAGAGGGATACCGGCCTCGCCGCCGCTTGAATACCTTTTCCTCACGATCGGCCAGCGGAAGCTGCTAGCTGAATCCTGGAGCTGAATCCGGGATCTGAAGTCGGGGCGCGAAGCCGAGGGCGCGGCGCCGCAGGGTCGACTCTGCCTAGTCCAGACCGCCCACGGCGCGGGTCAATCGGGACACGCGGCGGGAAGCCGCGTTGGCGTGAAGAACACCCTTGGTCGCTGCCTTTTGGAGCTTTTTCTCGACTTCTCGAAGCTGGAGTTGGGCGGCGGGCTTGTCGCCAGCTTCCACGAGACTCCGGAGCTTTTTGATTGAGTTGCGCATATTGGTGCGGATCGCTGTGTTGCGGTCTGCGCGCTTCAAGGACTGCCGATGCCGCTTGAGGGCTGAAGGATGGTTCGCCATGGGGGAAATGCCTAGCCTTCAGGGGCTTTGGGGTCAATGGTGCCAGGCGTAGTTGTGGTGGAGCGTTTTGCCGATTCCCAAAGTTCGTCGCGTTCCTGGTCGCTCAGATCGCCCAGATTCGTCCCGGAGTCTCGAGCGCTGGCTTCGGCAAATCGGAATCGGCTCTCGAATCGCCGCACGGTTTGAGTCAGGGCTTCCTCGGGGTCGATGCCCAGCTTTCGCCCATAGTTCACCAGGGAAAAGAGCAAATCGCCAAATTCTGCAGACATTTCCTCCGGATTCTCGGCCGCCATCGCGGCCGTCAGTTCCGAGGCTTCTTCGGCGATTTTGGGCAGAACCTCCTCGGCCTGATTCCAATCATAGCCTCCCTTGGCGGCCTTCTCGGAGATTCGCTCGGCTCTCTGCAGCGCCGGCAGTGCACGTGGCACTCCATCGAGCACGGAGGACGATTTCCCGCGCTCCACCGCTTTGATTTCCTCCCAATTTCGGGCAACGGCAGCGGCATCGGCGACCTCGACGTCGCCAAAAACATGCGGATGCCGCCGCTCCATCTTCTCGATCACACCCCGACAAATGCTCTCGATATCAAAGTTTCCGGATTCGGAGCCAATCTGGGCGTGGAAAACCACCTGAAGCAGGAGATCTCCCAGCTCAAGCCGAAGTTCCTCGGGATTGCCGGAGTCGATTGCCTCGGCCACCTCAAAGGCTTCCTCGATTGCGTAGCGCCGAATCGTTTGATGGGTCTGCTCGCGGTCCCAAGGGCAGCCCCCGGGGGCACGGAGGGTCGCCAGAAGTTGAACTAATTCATCGAATGCCTGCACGTCCGGTTATCTCCATTTGCTGCCGGGCCCCTGAATCATTACTCGAATGGGGATGGCGGAAGTGATCGTATACGTGACTGGTTATTGCCCTTATTGCCACGCTGCAAAGGATCTTTTGGCAGATAAAGGAGTTTCTTTCACGGAAGTGGACGTCACCGGCAAGCCGGGTGAACGTGCGTTGCTTCGCACGAGGGCGGAGGGGCGTTCGACCGTGCCGCAGATCTTCATCTCCGGAATCCCCATCGGTGGTTACGACGAATTGGCCGCACTGGAGCGCGCCGGCGAGTTGGATCCCTTGTTGGAGAAGACTTGAGTCTGCCTGGTTACGATTACCTGCGCTCGCTCTTCTTTCTGGTGGACGAAGAGCGGGCACATCACCTCGCATTGGGTGCGGCGCGCGCCGCGCAATGTGTTTTGCGCACGTCGGGGAGCCCGGCCATCGACCCGCGACTCGCGAGCGAGGTTCTCGGGGTGCGGTTCCCCGGACCGATTGGTCTGGCCGCCGGGTTCGACAAGAACGCAATTGCACCGCACCTCTGGGGCGCATTGGGTTTCGGTTTTGCAGAGATGGGAACGGTAACCGCGCACCCTCAATCCGGGAACGCCAAGCCACGAATGTTTCGTGTCCCCGAGGCCAAGGCTCTGATTAATCGGTTGGGTTTCAATAACGAAGGTGCGGATGCCGTGGCGGCTCGCCTTGCCGACGTCCTCGCTTCTCCCGGGCCGACGCCTCTGGGTATGAATGTGGGTTGTTCCCGCAAGGTGATGGGCGATGAGGCAGCCGAGCTCGAAGACGTTGCCCATTCGGTGCGCTGTCTCGTACGCTTTGCAGATTATATTGCGGTCAATGTGAGTTCACCCAATACGCCAGGCCTGCGAGATCTACAGGCCCCCGAGCGTTTGTCGCGGCTGGTGGCTGCCGTAATGACGGCTGCGAGCGAACAGCAGGCGGCGCCGCCTGTTTTTGTAAAGTTGGCTCCTGATCTGCCCGATGATCAATTCGCCTCGATCGCGCAAGCCGCGTTGGGTGCGGGGGCTGGTGGTTTGATCGCTACCAATACAACGATTGAGCGCCCGGGTCTGCGTGGCACTGCCGGGCAGGAGGGGGGCGGCCTTTCTGGCGCTCCTCTGCGCCAGCGAGCCGATGTATGTGTGCGTCTTTTGCGGGCGGCCGTCGGCCCTGACGTCCCGATTATCGGCGTGGGAGGTCTCTCCTCGACTCAGGACGTTCTGTCCCGAATCGCCGCAGGTGCGGATCTGGTCTCCTTGTACAGCGGGCTGATTTACGAAGGTCCCTTGTTGGCAGCGGATCTCAACCGCGGATTGTTGCAGGAGATTGAATCTCGCGGGTTGCGTGATTTCGACGGCCTGCGACAGGCGCTGCAGGCGGAGCCCGAGTCACCTTGAGTCGCTCGCCCGGAGCTTCGGCGGCCTCGATCGCAGAGTTGCCGGGAGGTCCGTTTCTCGATGTGATTCTCCCCGCATTGAATGAGAAAAGCTCGGTGGCGCCTGCCATCCAAAGTGCTGCCGACCCGGCGGTACGAGAACTGGTCCTGGTTGATGGCGGGAGCCTGGATGCGACAAGGGATATCGCCGCTGCAGCAGGGGCACGAGTGCTCTCCTCCCAGCCGGGGCGGGCGCGCCAAATGAACGAGGGTGCTTTCACCACGGCTGGTGAGGTCTTGCTCTTCCTTCATGCCGATACCGTCTTGCCGGAAAACTTCGCAACGCAGATTCGTGAATCACTGCAGGACACTCGAGTGGCGTGGGGCCGTTTTGATGTGCGCCTTTCCGGCGAAGATTCTCGCTTGCGACTCGTCGAGTTTCTGATGAATTGGCGTTCGCGTCTGACCGGGATTTCTACGGGCGATCAGGCAATTTTTGTAAGACGGTCGGTGTTCATGGAAATACGCGGCTTTCGAGAGATGCCCTTGATGGAGGATGTCGATCTATCGATCCGCCTTCGCCGCGAGGGGAAATGTGCCGCCCTTCGGTCGCGTGTTGTGACATCTTCTCGGCGCTGGGAGAGCAATGGCGTCTTCCGGACGATCCTTCTGATGTGGGCCTTGCGGCTGGGCTATGCCATTGGCGTGTCGCCCGGCCGGCTCGCTGCAATCTACGCTCGGGGTCGCTAAGCCTCGGAGATTCCTGCGCGAGTTCAGGCGGGGCTACCCGCTCACGGTAGCTGCGTTGGCGAGAAGTTCCTCTGTTTGGAGGACGTCCTGCGCCTGTTCCTTACCGGTGCGATGGTTCGAGGCGATGGTGAAGGAAACCTTCATCCCGGGTACCGGCAATGTGCCTTCCATCTCGGGGCATTGGCTGACGTGGAAAAAGACGGTTTCCTTGGTGGGTCCATGCGCGATAAAGCCGAATCCACGATCGGGAAAGTAGGAGAGGACTTCTCCGAACTTCCGTGGAGTGCTGTCCTTGAGAATATCTTCTACCCGGCTGGGCAGGGGGGCGTCGTCCTCGACCGCAGGTTCGTCACCCTCAGAGGCATGAAGAGAAACCAGTGCGTCGAATTTATCCTGCAGTTTTTGGTTGGTGAGGTTTTGCTCGACGACTACGCGAAGCTCTTCGATGGCCGCAGTTCGCCTGCCCGAAGCCGCGTGGATTTCAGCCATCGTTGTTCGGACGGTGGTGGCGATTGTCGATTTGGGCGGCACCCGGCCGTCGGCCAGGCGCTTCAGGATCTTGAGGGCGGCTTGGGGGCGCTCGAGATCGAGGTGCAGACGAGCCATTTCGAGTCGGATTTGCAACTCCCCTCGCGGGTGTTCCCGCAGCGCGAGGACGAGCTTCTCGGCGCTCTCGAGGTAGCGATGTTCATGTCGGTAATATCTTGCCAAGGTGACAAGAGCGACCGCGCCCCGGGGGAGGCTCGTTGCGCGGACGAGGGCTTCCTCGGCGCTCTCCGCATTTCCCAGCGCCGCGTAGGTCCGCCCAAGTCTTTCCCAGATGACCGGGGACTTCCCATCGAGTTCGCAGGCGGCGTGCAGATCGCGCAAGGCTTCCTCGGGCAAGCCTTCGGAAATCGAGATTTCGGCGCGACTCGCAAGGCGGTGCTCGTGGCGAATAATGATATCAGGTCCATTGTCGAGGTTGCTGCAGCTCTCGAGCGCGTTGCGGGCCCCGTCGAGGTTGTCGATCTCGCGCAGATTGCGGGATAGATGAAAGAGTGCCTGAATCTGGATGCCTCGTGAGCGCTGTTGCTGCTCGGGCGAACTGTTCTCGTAAGTGGAGACCGCGCTCTGCAGGGATTCGGCTGCATCCTGTGGCCGGTGGAGTCTTTCCAGACAATAGCCGCGTCGGAAGAGGCATAAATGATAGTTCCCGAAAGTCTTGAGGGAGGAGTCGTACCAATCGATGGCTCGAGCCCAGCGTTTCCTGCGTTGGTAGAACCATCCGACCTGGCAGTGGTAGAGGGCGGCCCTGCGGGGATTCAGTTCCACGCAGCGCCCAAAGAACCGCTCGACCTCTTTTTCGTTGCCGGCCAGAGAATGGGCGCGGGCGACTTCGAGAACCAATTCGTGGTCGGACCAGGCGGCGTCTGGCGACTTGATCGAGCCGAAGGTCTCCAACAGCTTTTGAACCGAGCCGGTTTCTCGAAGCTTCCGGGCCTGTTTGGCGGCAGAATCTGCGGGAGAGGCGCTCACCTACTGTGGTCCTCCGTGTACCGTCCGACCGTCGAGGCGCAGTTGCCCGGAGGCGAGTGCCTGTAAAGCTTCCGGGTAGAGGCGGTGTTCCTCGCGCAGGATTCGCGCGGCCAGCGTCGATTCCGTGTCGCCGTCCTCGATGGCAACAGCAGCCTGCGCAATGATGGGACCGTGGTCCATTTCTTCGTCGACGAAATGCACCGTTACCCCGGTGATCTTGCTGCCGTGCTCCAGCGCCTGTTTTTGCGCGTGGAGCCCCTTGAATGCGGGCAGGAGGGCCGGGTGAATATTGACCACGCGATTGGGGAACGCCCGCAGCAGCGTCGACGTGACGATGCGATCGAAGCCCGCGAGGGCAACCGTATCGGCACCGGCATCCTTGAGGTGCGCAACGATCGCGTCTTCAAAGGTCTTTCGATCGGGGAAGTCGCCGTGCGGGAATACCGCGCAGGGAATACTCGCGGCTGCAGCATGCGAGAGCCCGTCGACATCGGATCGGTTGCTCAGTACGGCCACAATCTCCGCGTTCAGCCGATCCTTTTGTACGGCGTCGATGATGGAACGAAGGTTGGAACCCCGTCCGGATATGAGTACCCCGAGTTTCATATGATGTGTGGCGTTGCCTTTGCCCTTTGCGGGGGCAACGACAGGCTCTATGTTCTCTCTTCTCGTCCGAAGAAACTCAAGACTTCGAGCCTATTTTCATAGTTTATTCTCGTTCGGAGTCAGGGCTTCCAAGGCCTTTCGGCGGAGCGGGGGGTTGGACTCGGCCGGCGCAATCGCACGTTGCAGTGGCCCGAGTTCAGGAGTTTGTCGTCCTGCCGATGACGGCGACCTCGATCCGTGCCGCCCCGCCTTCGAGCAACAAATCACTGCAGCGACGGGCGCTGGCCTGAGTCGTCATGATGTCATCGACCAGGAGAAGTCTCGCACCTTGTGGGATTTTCCCGCTTCCGGGTCGATAAAGGCTACTTCGCATCAGGCGTCTGGCGCGTCGCCGTCGCCCGGCCCCTCCCCAGTGCCAATGAGGCACCCGGCAGACGAAATTGCGGAAGACGGGTGGAGACTCCGGTAGCACCTGGGACAGAGTCTCGGCCAGAAGGTTCGCTGTGTCGAAGCCTCGCCAGGCCGAGGCGATTCGGCGGCCCGGTATCGGGACGATTCCGTCGATCGGGCCCAGTTGGTGACGTAACGGCCGGCCCAGGGCCCGACCGAGTGCTCGCCCCAGATTGATTTCGCCCCCGATTTTCCAGCGTCTCAGGGCCATTTGGCCGGGCTGGCCGGCCCCGTAGAGGCATAGTGCATAGGTCCGCTGGAAGGAGGGGGTGTTGCGCTGGCACTCGTGGCAAGAGGCGGCCGCCGCTGGCCGCGCGCAATGGAAGCAGGTGTTTTGGCGAACGCGCAACCCGCTGCGGCATTCCCCGCAGAGATCGGGTGTTCGGGAGGCGTGGAAGGGGCGTCGACAGAGGTAGCAGGCGCAAGGGTAGAGAAGCCGCGCCAAAACGTCTAGGTTCAGGGTCATTCGGGCGAGTTTCGCCGTGTCTGTGCGGTCGGGCAAGGGAGGTCGGTTCCGCAATTGTGGTGGAAGCAATTTCTGCGGAACATTAATGAATCATGCTACGATTTCTTCTCGGTGTCGGTTGTGGGGCCATGTTGATGTACTGGTATCTCACGGGGGAGCTTCCCTGGTCGGAGGACTCCTTTCGGTGGCTTTCGAACGAGGCCAGCTCCTATAGTAGCCGCCTGCGGGAATAACCTCGCGCGGTAGGGTTTGTGGCCCGGCGGATGATTCGGGATCGCATTTCAAGGAAGAAAACAGGGCTGGATTAATTATGGAACTGCCAATCGTGGCGAAGCTCAAAGTGGAACTTGCGGGATTGCAGCGCGAAATGAACCACGACCTGCCGAAGCGCCTTGAAGAGGCGCGCGCGCATGGGGACCTGCGGGAAAATGCGGAATACGATGCGGCGAAAGACCGACAGGGTATTGTTCGAGCTCGCCTGGGAGCTCTTCAGGCCCGGATCAGCGAGCTTTCGGCTTATTCCCTTTCTCGACTTCCGCGGGAGCGCGTTTCCTACGGCAGCATCGTACGATGCGAGGATCTAGGCTCGGGCGACGAAGTCGAATTTCGAGTCGTATTTCCAGAAGAAGTGGATGGGAGCGAGGGGCAGATCTCGATCGGTTCGCCGATTGGACGGGCCTTGCTGAATCACGAGGTTGGCGATGAGGTGAAGGTGAATATTCCCGATGGCAAGCGGGAATTCGAAATTCTCGAATTGACGACCTATCACGAACTCGTCGACGAGTAATTTCTTCAAAGTTCTCGCCGGATTGCGAGTGAAAATGGCCCATGCTAGAAGGTTTTTCTTCAACATCGGCCGGATTCGGGGAAAAGTGGGCCTTCGCCCACTTTTTTTTTCTCCGCGACGGACGAAAAAAGGCCCGTCAGGGCTGAGTTGAGCGACCGGAAGGGTCGCAACTCCCGTGGAAAAGAAGATGAGCAAAAGCGAATTTATCAACCGAATGACGCAAAGGATCGAGCCGGTCGCCGGAGATCTCGGGCTGCGTCTCGTGGATTTGGAGTTCGCATCCGCCGGAAAGCATTCTGTCTTGAGGATTTTTCTCGATCGAGACGGTGGGATTGGTCTCGAGGAGCTGGCTCGGGCGAGTCATGAAATCGAAGCCGTTCTCGATGCCCACGACGATGTTCCGGGGGTTTATTCGCTCGAATGTTCGTCGCCAGGCGTGAATCGAAGGCTCAAGGGGCAGGCAGATTTTGAGGCTCATGTGGGCATGAATATTCGTTTGCGCACGGTCGAGCCCATCGACGGTTCGCGGAACTTTCGCGGAGAGCTGGTTGCGGTGGGACAGGATGGTCTCGAGCTGGCTGTCCCGAAGGGACCGGCGGTACGCATCCCGTTGACGGCGATTGAAAAAGCGAATTACGAGCACGATTTCGATCGAGATTTGCGGGAGAGGCACGCCCACGAGGCGTGAGGGGGAAAGCAGAATGGAATTTCAGCTTAGTCGGGTCATCGATCAGGTCAGCCGAGAAAAACAGATCGAGCGCGAAGTCATTGTAGGCGCGATCGAAGAGGCCATGGTTCAGGCTGCACATCGGTTGCTGGGTGCGGAGCGGCAGATCGAGGCGCAGTTCAACGCCGAGATCGGCGAAGTTGAACTGTTCGAGATCAAGCGCGTCGTGGACGTCGTCGCTGATCCCGAAAGTGAAATTACCCTCGAGCAGGCCCGCGCGGACTACGACCCGGAAGCCGAAATCGGCGATGAATTCCTCGGGAAGCTGCCGCAGAAGGAGTTTGGTCGGATCGGGGCTCAGGCCGCCAAGCAGGCGATCATTCAGAAGGTCCGGGACGCCGAGCGCGAAATTATCTACAACGAATTCAAGGACCGGAAGGGCGAACTCTTCTCGGGTATCGTGCAGCGGTTCGAGCGCCGAAATATTATCGTCAACCTCGGCCGGACGGATGCCATCCTTCCGGAGCGCGAGCAGATCCCGAGGGAGCGTTATCGGCAAAGCGATCGAATTCGCGCCTATATTTACGATGTGGACCTGACGGCAAAGGGGCCGCAGATCGTCCTCAGCCGCACCCATCCGAACCTTTTGATCGAGTTGTTCCGGCAGGAAGTGCCCGAGATCTACGAGGGGATCGTGGAGGTGAAGGCCGCCGTCCGCGAACCAGGTGGCCGAGCCAAAATCGCGGTCGTCTCACACGATCGCGACGTCGACCCTGTGGGTGCTTGTGTGGGGATGCGCGGAACACGCGTGCAGGCAGTGGTTCAGGAGCTGCGTGGCGAGAAAATCGATATCGTCCACTGGACAGCAGACCCCGCGGAATTTGTTTGCCGAGCGATCGCCCCGGCCAAGGTAGCCAAGATCATCATGGATGAGGACGAGCATTCCATGGAGGTGATCGTGCCGGACGATCAGCTTTCGCTGGCTATCGGCAAGCGCGGGCAAAATGTCACCCTCGCGTCGCGACTGACGAGTTGGCGTCTGGATGTCCGCGGGGAGTCCGAGGCTGACGAGGAAGTGCGGCAATCGCGGGCTGCTCTCATGCAGATCGAGGGCGTGAGCGACGTGACCGCCGAACTGTTGATGCAGCACGGATTCAAGACCGTGCAGGAAGTGGCCGAGACGGAGGCTGCGGAAGTTGCCGAGGTCGAGGGCATTGGTCCTGAGCGAGCATACGTCATCGTGGAGGCAGCGATCACCCGCGCCGCTGAACAGAAGGTCGAGGAAGCAGCCGCAGCCGAAGCGGCCGCGGAGGCCGCGGCAGTTGCTGCAGCAGCGGCCGCGGAGGCGGAAGCCGCGGGACTCTCGGCGGCCGAGGGCGACGCTGCGCCGGCCGGCGACGGCCTGATTGATCTTCCGGAGGAGCCTCAGGTTTGAGGCGAAATCGCCGCATCGACAGGGGACGCACGCGCGCCCCGAGCCTTCCCTGGCCATCGGGGAAACGTCCGGCTTTTGCGAGTCGCCGCATTTGTGCGGGCTGCGGTGAATCTGATCTCCAGTCGCAAATGGCTCGAATGGCTCGAGTCGGAGCCAGCGACCGGCTGGAGTGGCGTAATGAAGGTGGGCGCGGTACGTACCTTCACGCAGCGCAGGTTTGCGAAGACTTGTTCTTGCAGGGGCGAAAATCACTCGCCGGACTACGTTTTCGACCGACGACCGCAGCAAGGTCGGCGTTGATGGCCGAACGAAGCACGATCCGATCGACAGCAGGGAAGAAGGACTAAAGGCATGCCGAAGCGCATTCACGAATTGGCGAAAGAATGGAACCTTCAATCGAAGGAACTGCTCGCCAGCCTCGAAACTCTCGGGATCTCCGGCAAGCGCTCACAGAGCAGCCTGCAGGAACCTGAAGTTGAGCGTCTTGCTCTGCAACTCGGACGCGGTCCCTCGGCAGAACCCACGGTTGGTACCGAACGGGTGGTCGGTGAGCGTATGGTCACCGAAAAAGACGGACAAGGTGAAGTCACCTCCCGTGAGTCCACGGTCGAAGCTCGAGTCCGTCCGAACGTGATTCGTCGCCGTCGGCGTCGCGTCGAGGTGGGCCGCAAGGATACCGCCCCGAGTGATGTTGGCGGAAGTAATGACGGCTCTCTGATCGATTTTCCGGATATGGGAAGCTCTTCGGATAGCTCGACCGGATCGGCCGAGCCTTCCGGGTTGATTCCCGACCTGCCTCCATCCGATGTGGGCATTGAAAACTTTACCACCGAGCCCGCGCCCACTACCGAAGCACCGGCTGTGGATGAGGTCCCCGCGGCGGATACCGCGGCGACCACCAAGGAAACGGCCTCCGGGACAGCAGCGGAAGCCTCGGCTGGGACTACGGCTCCACCTGAACCCGCGACGGTTGAGCCCCAGCCAAGCGAACCCGCCGCGGCCGGTTCGAAGGTCGATGAATCTCCCTCCGAGCCAGTGGCTCCCGAACCGCCTGCGCCCACCCCCGAAGTCCCCCAGCGAACTTCGACGCTGCGCCCGGCTGCTCTGATTGCGGACGATACCCCCGCTCTCGATGACGGTATGCGTCGCGTTCAGGTGCTCGGGAAGATCGAACTCAAGACAGCGCCGGCACCCGCGCCCGCAGGCGGCAAGCCAGGCCCCGGGACCGATGCTCCTCCCGCGACCGAAGGACGACGCAAGAAGGGCAAGAAAGTCATCCGGCGCGGTTCCCAGATGGACCCGTTCGGCGGTGGCGACCGACCCCGTGGCAGGCGTCCTCAGAAACGGCGTGCGACTCCGGGCAAGGAGCAGCAGGCGACTCAAATTACCGTGCCCTCGGCCCGCAAGCGGATTGTTCGCATGCACGAAGTGATCTCGGTGGGAGAGTTGGCGAAATCCATGGGGCTCAAGGCTGGCGAAGTCTTGAAGAAGCTCATGGAGATGGGCGTGATGGCGACGGTTAACCAGTCGCTCGACGTGGACCATGCAACCTTGGTGGCCGGCGAATTCGAATACACGGTCGAGAACGTTGCTTTTGATGCCGACAAGGAAATCGATGGCACCGAGGCCGAAGAGGCCGTCGGTGAACCGCTCCCCCGTGATCCCGTCGTCACAGTGATGGGTCATGTCGATCACGGCAAGACTTCGGTTCTGGATCAGATTCGCAGTACCGCAGTCGCTGACGGCGAAGCCGGCGGTATCACCCAGCATATTGGTGCCTATTCCGTGCCTGTGGGCGAACGTCATATTACCTTCATCGATACGCCGGGTCACGCTGCGTTCACCTCGATGCGCGCCCGCGGCGCGCAGGTAACCGATATCGTGATCCTGGTCGTGGCGGCCGATGATGGGCCAATGCCGCAGACCATTGAGGCGATCAACCACTCTCGTGCCGCGAAAGTGCCGATGATTGTGGCGCTGAACAAGATCGATCGCGCCGAAGCAGATATCGAAAAAGTGAAGGGCCAGCTGGCCGAACACGGTCTGGCTCCCGAGGAGTGGGGTGGAGACACCATTTTCTGCCCGGTCTCCGCCAAGACCCGCGAGGGGCTGGACAATCTTCTCGAGATGGTGCTCCTGCAGGCCGAACTCCTCGAGTTGAAGGCCAATCCGGAAGTCCGGGCGCGAGGGACCGTTGTCGAGTCCAAGCTCGACCGAGGTCGCGGTCCGGTGGCTACCGTTCTGGTGCAGGAGGGAACTCTTGAGCCCGGACAATCGTTCGTGGTCGGGCTGCAGCACGGCAAGCTGCGCGCGATGCTCGACTCGCAGGGCAACCGAATCAAGAAGGCAGGCCCTTCGGTGCCTGTGGAAATCCTTGGCCTCGACGGGGTTCCCGCAGCGGGCGACGCCTTTGCGGTGGTTCAAGATGAAGCGAAGTCCAAGCAGATTGCCGAACATCGCCAGCAGAAGCAGCGCGAGACGGAACTGGCCCGCAGCTCGAAAGTTTCGCTCGATGACCTTTATTCGCAGCTTGAGAAGGCCAAGGTCAAGGAACTGAACGTCGTCCTGAAGGTCGATGTCCAGGGCTCGGTCGACGCGTTGCGCGAGGCTTTTTCTCGGGTTTCCAACGACGAGGTTCAGGTCAAGACGATCCATGCTTCGGTCGGCGGGATCACCGAGTCTGACGTGCTTTTGGCCTCGGCTTCCAATGCGGTCATCATCGGTTTCAATGTCCGTCCCCTGGACAAGGCAGCCGCTTTGGCGGAAGCCGAGGGAGTCGACCTTCGCCTCTATACGATTATCTACGACGCCATTCGCGAGGTCCGCGAGGCACTCGAAGGGATGCTCGCACCATCGTTGCGCGAGAGGAACGTCGGTCGCGCCGAGGTCCGCGAGATCTTCGGCGTTCGCGGAGCCGGCGTGATCGCCGGCTCGACCGTGACCGACGGCAAGATTCTGCGCGGTTCACTGGCGCGCTTGTTGCGCGACCATGCGGTCGTCCACGAGGGCAAGATCGGGAGTTTGCGCCGATTCAAGGACGATGTTCGCGAGGTTACGCATGGCTATGAGTGCGGTATCGGCATCGAAGGTTTCTCGGATGTGAAACCCGGGGATGTGGTCGAGGTCTACGAGGTCGAAGAGGTGGCTCGCAAGATCGAGCCCTCACAGGTTGCAGGCCCGTCTCAGGTCTCGGACGCGGCCTCCTAAGGCTGGATTGCGGCACTCTCTCTCGTGGCTCGCAGACGTAAGCGTCCTTCGCTGGACCCAGCGGCCGGTGGTTATGAGGTTCGGCGCTCGGACCGAGTCGGGGGCGAGGTGCAACGGTGCCTGGCTGAGGCCCTGCTGCATCACGCCCGTGATCCGCGCCTCAGTCAGGTGAATCTGACACGCATTCGCCTGACGCCCGATTTGAAGCTGGCGACAGTGTATTTCCTCCTGCTGTCCGAGGAGCAGGCCTCCCGCGAAGAGGCGCTCCGGGGACTCGAGAGGGCAGCACCCTTCTTCCGCAAGTATGTCGCGGACAAGATGCAACTGCGCTACACGCCGGCGTTTCGGTTTTTCTACGATGACGAACTCGAGCATGCGCGTCGAATTGATAGCCTGATTCGTGATACGAAAATCGGTCCGCAGGATGAGTCAGTTGTCGATCCGGAGGACGATTTCGATGCCTGATGGCGTCCTTCTGGTGGACAAGCCGGGCGGGGAAACTTCGGCGGGCATTATCAGGATTCTGAAGCGGACACTGCATCCCAGAAAGATCGGACACCTTGGTACCTTGGATCCGATGGCGACGGGCGTTTTGCCTCTGTGCCTGGATGGGGGAACACGAATTGCGCAGTTTCTCGACGCGGCAGACAAGGGCTATAGCGGCGAAATTCTGCTCGGTCTGGCGACCGACACCGCCGACATTACGGGGCAGGAGACTGCCCGGGGCGAGGTGCCAGCTCTCTCCAGTGAGCTTCTCGAACACGTGGCTTCCAAATTTTTGGGTCATCGCGAGCAAATTCCACCGATGTACTCGGCCGTCAAAATCAAGGGAAAGCAGCTCTACAAGATGGCTCGAGCGGGGATCGAGGTGGAGCGTCAGCCGCGGCCCATCCGCATCGATCAGTTTTCTCTGGAATTGACCAGCGAGCTTGATCGGATTCGCTTTGCCGTGGAATGTTCGAAGGGAACCTACGTGCGGGTTCTGGCCGAGGAGGTGGGGGCGGCGCTGGGCTGCCCGGCCACATTGGCGAGTCTGCGGCGGACCCGCTTCGGACCGTTCGGGGTCTCCGAGTGCCATGAGCTGGACGCTATTCAGGCGTGCGCGTCGGAAAAAATCCCTGTTTTGAGCTGTCTGGAAGCGCTCCGTGGCGTACCGCAGGTCACCGTTGACGGGCCCCGAGCCTATCAGGTCGCTGTGGGTGGGAAAGGCTGTCTTTCCGGGCTCTCTCTCCCCGCAGGGGCCTCGAGAGTCGCTCTTGTGGAGCCCGCCGGAGAGCTTCTGGCGATCGTGGACTACGATCCCGGTGGTTCGTGGCAATTACGCCGTGTGCTTTATCCTGATGCCGTGGACCTTTACAGGCCAACGGCCCGATGTTAGCCACAGAACAGACAAGGCAGAAAAGAAAGGAAATCAGCGAAGTGGCGTTGGCTTCAGCGCAAATAGCGGAACTCGTCGAGAGTTACCGTGCGCACGAGAAAGATACCGGTTCACCGGAAGTTCAGATCGCACTCCTTACGGAGCGCATCAAAGGTCTGACTGAGCATTTCAAGACCCACGCGAAAGATCATCATTCGCGTCGCGGGTTGATCACATTGGTCAGCCAGCGCAGGAGTCTTCTCGAC